>Ga0184627_10000110_pt1 | contig 41076 bp, 37 predicted proteins | sample PLM3_127_b1_FD_133150 | JGI IMG/M metagenome (GOLD analysis project Ga0184627, IMG submission 133150) | Groundwater sediment microbial communities from an aquifer in East River, Colorado, USA - PLM3_127_b1 | ecosystem: Environmental > Terrestrial > Soil > Riparian zone | place: USA: East River... | reverse complement strand
GGCGGGCCAGCACGACCTGGACCGGCTGGGCGCCAAGCGCCCCGTACCACAGGCAGCAGAACACCGCCAGGTCCAGGGTGCGCTGCTGGCCGTAGCAGCACACCCTGGCCGGCTTGAAGCGGGGCCGCCACCGTGGCCGCGGCAGCGCTGGTCGCCCACGGGCGGCACGCGGGCCTGGCCCCCGCCGTGCCGGCCGGTGACCCCGACCGGCACGGGACGCCGGTCGACCGTGAGCGGCACGCCGGCTGAGCCCCAAGGCCCGCCGCTCCGGGCGGCGAGGTGGTCAGGCGGCTGCCGGCCGGTTCAGCAGGTGGCGCAGGGTCGGCTCCAGCTCCGGCCAGCGGAACTCGTACCCGCGCGCCAGGGTGGCCTCTGGCTTCACCCGGATGCTGGAGAACAGCAGTTCCTCGGCCATCTCGCCGAGCACGAGCCTGGGGCCGAGCTTGGGCACCGGGGCCAGGGCCGGCCGCCCGAGCACCCGGGCGAGGGTGGTCGTGAACTCCGCGTTGGTCACCGGGTTGGGCGCGGTGGCATTGACCGCTCCCTCCAGCCCGTCGGTGACCAGCGCGTGGCGGTAGATGCCGACCACGTCGTCCAGGGCGATCCAGCTCCACCACTGCCGCCCCGACCCGAACCTCCCGCCCAGCCCGAGCCGGAACAGCGGGAGTTGCCTGGGCAGCGACCCGCCCGCCGTGGTCTGCGCCGGCCCGGTGCGGACGTGCACCACCCGCAGGCCGGCGGCACGGGCCGGGTCGGCGGCGCGCTCCCATGCCTGGCACACCTCGGCCAGGAAGCCCTCGCCTGGCCGGCTCTGCTCGGTCAGCACCTCGTCGCCCCGGTCGCCGTAGTAGTGGATCCCGGAGGCGGAGACGAGCACCTTGGGGCCGTCGGCCATGCCGGCCATGGTCTCGGCCAGCAGGCCGGTGCCACGGACGCGGCTCTCGCGGATCTCGCGCTTGACCTTCCTGGTCCAGCGGCCCGACGAGATGGCCTTGCCGGCCAGGTGCACCAGGGCGTCGGTGCCGGCCAGCGCCCCAGCGTCGACGGTGCCGGCGGCAGGGTCCCACCTGGCCTCGCGCACCGACCCGGAGGAGCCTCGGGGCTCCGAGCGGGTGAGCCGGGTGACGGTGTGGCCCTCGGCCACGAGGAGCCGGACCAGGGCGGACCCGATCAACCCGGTCGAGCCGGTGACTGCCACGTGCATGCGCGGACCTCGATTCGTGCGGGCAACGGCAAGGGCGGCGGCCACGCGGCCGCCGCCCTTCATCTTCCCCTACCCCGGCCAGGGCACCACGTGGTCAGCCGCGCTGCGCGCTCTCCCCGGCGGGCCGGCCCGGCTTGGGCTTGGGCTCGACGGCCGCGACGGGCGGGCGGGCGTCGGGCTTGGCCACCCTGCCGTCCTGGCCGCTGCCCTGGCCCGCGAGCAGGTTCCGGGCCAGCTGCAGCCCGACCACACCCTGGCTGAGCGCCGCTGCGAGCGCCTCGGACAGCCCCTGGGCGCCGTTCAGCACGATCATCTGGTCCACGGCGGCGAACGGCTTGGCCGCCGCCTCGACGATGGCCGGCCACTGCTCGGCGAGCTGCTGGCCGATGACCGCGTCCTGGTTCTCGGCCAGGGCGTCGGCCCGGGCCTTGATCGCCTGGGCCTCGGCCATGCCGCGGGCGCGGACCGCCTCGCCCTCGGCCATGCCCTTGGCCTGGGTCGCGGCCGCCTCGGCCTCCCCGATGAGGCGGGTCGACTCCGAGCTGGCGGCCGCCTCGGCCCGCACCCGCTGGGCGCCCGCCTCGGCCTCGAGCTTGACCCGCTGGGCGTTGGCGTGGGCGTCCAGCTCGACCTCCTGGCGGCGCGCCTCGGCGCCCGCCACCCGGGCGTCGCGCTCGGCCTTGGCCAGGGTCACCTGCTGGTAGGCCTTGGCATCGGCCGGTTTGCGCACCGACGCCTGCAGGCGCTGCTCCTCGCGGTTGGCCTCCAGCTCGGCGACCTTGGTCTCCTGGACGACCACGTGCTGCCTGGCCGTGGCCTCCGACAGCGGTCCGGCCTGCCTGGCCTCGGCCGCGGCCCGGTCCATCTCGGCCTGGTACCCGGCCTGCTTGATCTGGCTGTCGCGCCGGGCGGCCGCCTTGAGCGCGTCCGCCGCCTGCTCGGCCTGGGTGGCGTCGCGGTCGGCGGCGGCCTGGGCGATGCGGGCCTCCCGGGAGACCGCGGCGGCGTGGGGCAGGGCCAGGTTCTTGATGTAGCCCGTGGGGTCGTGGATCTCCTGGATCTGCAAGGAATCCATGATCAGCCCGAGCTTCTCCATCTCCGTGCCCGACGAGGCGCGGGTGAGGGAGGTGAGCTTCTCGCGGTCGCGGATCATCTCCTCGACGGTCATGTTGCCGACGATGGCGCGCAGGTGGCCGGCGAACACGTTGTGCACCCGGGCGTTCATCTGCTCCTGCTGGTCGAGGAAGCGCCGCGCCGCGTTGGCGATGGAGGCGTAGTCATCACCCACCTTGAAGATCACGACGCCCTGGACGCCGACGGGGATGCCCTGGTGGGTGACGCATTCGATGGCCAGCTCGGCCTCGCGCAGGTCCAGGGAGAGACGGCGCACCTGCTGCACGCCGGGGATCACGAAGGTGCCCTTGCCGGTCACGATCTTGAAGCCGAGGCTCTCCCCGACGCCTTCGGGCTCGGCATGCTCGCGCAGGCCGGAGATGACGAGCGCCTCGTTCGGCTCGGCCACCCGCCACATGGCCTTGAACATGATGAACAGAACGATGAGGACAAGCAGCGCCCCACCGGCCAGGAGGTACAGGGACTCCATGAGGATGCCTCCAACGCAGCCCTACAGCGGGCTGACCACGACGGTGCGCGGCGGGAAGTACTCGACGACGACGACCCGGGTCCCGGTCCTGATGGTGTCCTCGGAGTCGGCCGCGTAGGCGTGGAACGCCTCGGTGCCCCCCCGGATCGAGACCATGACCTCGCCAACCAGCCCTGGTGCGACCGTGCCCGTGACCCGTCCAACTTTCCCGATCATCGCGTGGTCGGCCACGGGGTTCCTGTGTCCTCGTTCGTGTTGGGCTGCCTTCTGCCGCAGCTAATGTTGGACCACTTCCAGGGGCGGATGTCCAGTCGCTGCGGGGATCTGAACGAATTCGATACGCGCATGGGCGGCAGTGCCGCGCGGGTGGCCGCGGGGCCTCACGGCGCGGCCGGGACCGGCCCTGACGGGGCCCGGGACGACGCCCAGACCGCCTCGGCCTCGCGCCGCAGCGCCTCCGCCTCGCGCCGCAGGGCGTACGACCTCGAGGACCTCGCGGGCCAGCTCGGGCAGGTCCCGGGAGCCGTTGAGCCGTCGCAGCGCGTCCATGCGGCTACTGTCGGTCGGCCCAGGTGCCCGCTGGAGCAGGGAGCCGCGGGCCCGTCCCGTGCGAGCGTCTCGCCCGGCTCTCGCGCAGGGCCACGGAGGCCTGCTCGATCAGCCCCTCGACGGACGCGGGCCGGCCCGCGGTGCTATGGGCGAGGCCGAGGCTGAGCGACAGCTCGTAGCGGCGGCCAGGGGTGTTGACCGCGGCGAGCCCCTGCCCGAGCCGGCGGGCGGCCGGGCCGTCGCCGTTGCCGTCGTGCAGGAGCAGCACGCCGAACTCGTCCCCGCCGAGCCTGGCGATCACGTCGGAGCCGCGGAACGTGCCGCGCAGCAGCTTGGCCACGGCCCGCAGGGCCCGGTCGCCCTCGGCGCGGCCGAACGCCTCGTTGATCTCGCCCAGGCCGTCGACGTCGAGGTACAGCACGGTCACGGTCAGGCCGGTGCGCTGGGCCAGTTTGGCCAGGCCCTCGCTCATGGCCACGAACCCGCGGCGGTTCGCGACCCGGGTGGTGTCGTCGACCAGCGCGAGCCGGCGCAGGTCGCCGAGCAGCTGCTGCCGCTCGAGCGCGTAGCGGATCGCCCTGCCGACCAGCTCCGGGTCGAGGGAGCCGGTCGACAGGTGGTCGGCAGCGCCCTCGCTCACCGCCTGCACCCCGAACGCGTCCTCACCCGGTGCGTGGAGCACGATCACGGGCAGGTCGGGGACCCGCTCCTGGACGGCCCGGAGTGCGGCCAGCGGGCCGGCGTCCGGATCCGCGCCCGACGGCGAGAGGTCGACCAGGGCGACGTCCAGCTCGACGGCGGCGAGGATCCCGAGCGCCTCGTCGAGCCGGGCGGCCGAGACGGCGTCCACGCGGGGGCTCCGGACACCGGCCAGGGCGGCCCGGACCCGGTCGGCGGCCGCGGTGTCGTGCATGACGAGCAGGAGACGGGTGGCTGGGGTGCCCATGAGCGGCTCCTCGACGGGTGCGGTGACCGGGAGGCCCCGAGCCCCCGGGGACCGGGTCATCCCTGCTGCCCCCGGCAGGGGAAGGGTGAAGAAGCAGGTCGTGCCCGAGCCCGGCACCGACTCGAGTCACCGGTCTGCCGCTCTGGGTATCGGCACGGCGCGGCCGGCCTGTACCGCGTGCTGATCGAGGACAGCCCGCCCCGGTCGCCGCCGTGGCCATCCCGGTCAGCGGCGCTGGCAGGCGGGGCAGAAGGTCGTGCCCCGGCCACCGAGGACCATCTTTGCCAGGGCGGTGCCGCAGCAAGGGCATGGCCGGCCGGCCTGCCCGTAGGCGATCAGGAAGTCGGCGTTGCGGCCGCTCTCACCGTTCAGCATCCGGTAGTCCCGGAAGGTGGTGCCCTCCCGGGCGATGGCCGCAGCCAGCACCTCGCGGATCGCCGCGTGCAGCGCGTGGGCGCGCCGCCGCCCGACCCGGCGGGAGGCGGGGTGGACCCGGGCGAGCCAGAGCGCCTCGTCGGCGTAGATGTTGCCGACCCCGGCCACCGGGCGCTGGGACAGCAGGTAGGGCTTGACCGGCGAGCGGGTCGCGGCCAGCCTGCGGGCGAACCGGTCGGGGTCGAAGTCGTCCGAGAGCGGCTCCGGACCGAGCCGGGCCAGCGTCGGCAGCGGCCCGTAGGCACCCGCCTCGACCACAGCGACGCAGCCGAACCGGCGCACGTCGCGGAACACCAGCTCGCGGCCGTCGTCCAGGCCGATCCGAGCCCGCGTGTACGGGTCGGGCGCGCCGAAGTGCAGCGACCCGGTCATGCCGAGGTGCAGGACCAGCTCCAGCCCGGCGTCCAGGGGGCAGAGGATGAACTTGCCCCGCCGGCCGACCGCCTCGACCCGCCGGTCCGCGAGCCGCTCGACGGCGTGGAAGCGGCGCTGGGCGTCGGCCCAGACCCGTACCACCCGCCGGCCGCGCAGCTCCGGTTCGAGCTGCCGGCGGACCGACTCGACCTCGGGAAGCTCCGGCATGGGCCCAGCCTAGCGGCTCCCCAAGGGTCGGGGTCGCCGCCAGCGGGCAGCAGTGACGAGCGTTACCACGAGCCCTGCCGGTAGGGCTCGGGCGCTTGTGCGCCGTCCGGCCAGCAGCCGATCCCGGCCAGGAACTCGCCAAGGCCGGGGCTGAGGTCGAGCGCGGGCAGCTCGGCCTGGTCGACCAGGCGGGCCGCGACAGCGTCGTCCCCGGCCACCGGCTCGGAGCCGTCCAGCTCGGCCCAGAGGTCGACGATCACGTAGTGGTAGCCCTCCCCGACGCGCTCGACGACCCCAGCCACCTCGCCGATGCGGGCGGCGAGCCCGGTCTCCTCGCGCAGCTCCCGGGCGGCCGCCTGGGCCAGGGTCTCGCCCGCCTCGACCCGCCCCCCAGGCAACGACCAGGCGCCCTGGTGGGGCGGATTGCCCCTTCGGACCAGCAGCAGGCGTCCATCCGGGCCGCGCGCCACGAGCCCGACGGCAACAGCAGGCGGCCTCGGCGTCTGCATGCGCGTGCTCGCTCCTCACCGTCGGCGTTCCCGCCGCCATTGTGCGCCCCCCTGGAACCGCACCTGTGGATAGCCGTTTGCTCCACGCGGGTTCGGATGGGAGTGTTGGGATCGTCACGTCAAGGTGGAATGCTGGCGGGCAGCCTAGTAACAGCCAGGGCTACCGCGTCGCTGCATGAGCCCTGGACCTGCTCAGAACGTGGTGGCGCTCGAGAAGGTGAAGCGGTCGATGGCCAGCGCAGGGGCGCGGGTCGCGCCGAAGAAGTCCTCGGTGGCCAGCCCGGTCTCGGCCCCGACGGCGCGCACGGCCGAGAGCGCGTTCAGGATCGACTGGGTGAAGCGGAGGTTGCGCACGCCGCAGACGACCCGGCCGTCCTCCACCCAGAAGGTGCCGTCCCTGGTCATGCCGGTGATGGTGGTGTCCATCGGACTCACCACGTTGGTGTAGTGGAAGCGGGTGACGACCACCCCTCGCTCGAGCCCGGCGACCAGCTCGGCCTGGGGGGCCGAGCCAGGCAGCATCGCGAGATGCAGCGGCATCGCCCCCTCCGGCGACGGGGCGGGCAGGCCGTGCCCGGTCGGCTCGACCCCGTGCCGGCGGGCGGACCGGAAGTCGTAGACCAGGCCGGCCGCCACGCCCTGGTCGATCAGGGTGACCCGGCGCCGTGGCACGCCCTCGAAGTCGAAGGGGACGCCGGCGGCGTCCGGGGCGAGCGCGTCGTCGACGATCGAGACCAGCGGCGAACAGACCCGCTGCCCGAGCCGGCCGGTGAGGAAGCTGCGGCCCTCGTCGTAGGCCTTGGCGCCGAAGCCGAGGTAGCCGAGGAACTGCACCATGGTCACCACGGCAGCCGGCTCGAGCACGACCGGGTAGGTCCCGGGAGGCAGGTCGCGCGGCTCGCGCGAGCCGACCGCCTTGGCGGCCGCCCGGTCGGCCAGCGCCGCCACGTCGAGGTCGGCCAGGGCCGGCTCGGCCGCCTCGGCGAAGCCGCTGCCTGAACCGGCGTCGACCAGCACCGAGAAGGTCGCGAAGGTGGTCGCGGCGGACGCCCGGACGCCCCGGGAGTTGGCGACGGCGATCTCCGCCTCGCCGGTCTCGCAGGTACCGGCTGCTTCGAGGCCCTCGGGCAGGCGGTACACGGCACCGGCGACCAACGACGCCCGCTGGGCCGGCTCGGCGGCCGCAGTCGCCTCGTCGTAGCGGCCCGCCTGCGGGTAGGCGGCCGGGCCGGGCATGCCCGGGTAGCCGAGGTCGGGCGGCATGGCCTGGGCCACCGACCGGGCCCGGCGGGCGGCGGCCGCCACCGCCTCGGGCCCGAGGTCGTGGACGGACGCCACCCCGACCCGGTTGCCGTCCACGACGACCCGGGCCCGCACGTTCACGTCCTCGCTCCAGGTCGACTGGTGGATGCGGCTGCCCGCGAACCGGGTGAGCCCGCTGGCCCGGCGGGTGACGAGCGCCTCGGCATCCCCGTCCCCGCCCAGGGCGGCCTCGGCGGCCGCGAGCAGCCGCTCCCGCCCGAGCCGGCTCACCCGGCCGTCCTTCGGGCCGTCCTCGGCGCCGGGGGCCTAGCCATGAGGCCCCCGGACCGTCCCGTGCGCCGGGGGCCTAGCCATGAGGCCCCCGGACCCCCACGTGGACGTCGTGGAAACGGGCGGGGGCGACGCCGTGGGACACTCTGGCGACCTGGCAGGGCTGGCCCTTGCCGCAGTCCGGGGTGGCCCACACCGTCCATTCCGAGGGCCCGCAGACCGCGTCCAGCGAGCCCCAGAACTCGGTCGTCCGCCCGTCATAGGTGGGGTTGCGGTACAGGCGGCCGAGCCGCCCGGCGCGGATCTCCCAGGCCGCCTCGACCCCGAACTGGAAGTTCACCCGCCGGTCGTCGATCGACCAGGAGCGGTTGATCGACAGCAGCAGCCCGTCCCGGGTGTCGGCGACCAGCTCGGCCAGTGTCCCCTCGACCGGCTCGAGGTTGACGTTGGTCATCCGCACCAGAGGCAGGCTGGACCAGCCGTCGGCGCGCATGGTGGCGTTGGCGGCGCCGCCCGCCGCGGCCGCCGTCTCACGGCTGGACAGGAACCCTTCCACGACCCCGTCGACGACGACGGGGGAGCGCTGGGCAGGCACGCCCTCGTCGTCGAACCCGAACGTGCCGAGCCCGCCGGGCGTGGTCGAGTCGACCGTGACCGACATGCGGTCGGAGCCGTACCGGAGCCGGCCCCGGTCGCCGGCGCCCACGAACGAGGTGCCCGCGAAGGCGGCCTCCATGCCGAGGATGCGATCGAGCTCCAGGGCGTGACCGACCGACTCGTGAACCTGCAGGCCGAGCTGGGAGCCGTCCAGGATCACGGTGGTCACCCGCTCGGGCAGCTCGGGGGCGGCGAGTAGCTCCACCGCCTCCCGCGCGACCCGGGGCGCGTTCCCGGCCAGGTCCAGGCCGAGCGCGACCTCCCAGCCGCCGGCCTGGTGCTGGCCCCGGAACGAGTTGGGGTAGGAGCGCCGCTGCAGGTCGTCACCGCTCACGGCAACCGCCTCGATGCCGGCGCCGGTCTGGGTCACGGTCTGGTCGATGCGCGCCCCCTCGCTGGACAGGAAGAGCGTGCGCCGCCGCCACAGGTCGATCGAGGCCCGGGCGTAGGCCAGGCCGGGCACGGTCCGCTCCGCCGCGCAGGCGGCCAGCAGCAGGCCGACCTTCTCGTCCAGCCCGACCGCGAACGGGTCCCGCCCGACCGGGGTGGACCAGCTGGCCACGGCCGGCTCGACCGGTGCCAGCCGGACCCGCTCGCGCTGGAGCGCCGCGGCCGCCCGCGCGATCTGGACGGCCCGATGCCCGAGGGCGCGCACGCTCCCGGGGCCCAGCAGCGCGCTGGCCGCGAACCCCCAGCACCCGTCGACCAGCACCCGGACGCCCACCCCGCTGGTGTCGTCGGCGGTCAGGCCTTCCACCCGGTCGTCGGTGACCGTGACGGACTCCCGCTCCTCGCGCACCCAGCGGACGTCGGCGTACCCGGCGCTGGCGTCCGCGGCCGACCGCAGCGCCAGCGCTACCAGCTCCTCCGGCTCCATCGCCCTCCCTGGCTCGCCGCCGCCGACACGGCGACCGGCGGCATCGTAGCGGGTTGCCGCCATTGGCGGGGAACGACCTCGGCTCGCGCCAGCCTCGGCCGCCTGCCCGGCTGACCGAGATGCCGTGATCTGCGGGATCGCGACGGAACTTTGATCACTTTGTAATCTTCGGTCGTCCCGTCCGGCTCAGGAGGTTGCCCGTGTCCATACACGAGGATGGCTCGTCGCTCCGCATCGCGATTGTCGCCCCGCCCTGGTACTCGATCCCGCCGTCGGGCTATGGCGGCATCGAGTCGATGGTCTACTGGCTGGCGGAGGGCCTCGTGGAGCGAGGCAACGACGTGACCGTCATCGGCGCCGGCCCCGCCGAGACCACGGCCCGCTTCCTCGCCACCTTCCCGGAGCCGCCCAGCGAGCGCATCGGGCAGGTGCTGCCCGAGGTCATCCACTCCCTGCACGCGGCCGAGCTGCTCGACGAGCTGGAGCGAGAGCGGCCGCTCGACGTCGTCCATGACCACTGCGCCGCCTCGGCCCTGGCCGCCTCCAGGCGCCGCGCCCCGACCGTGGTCACCGCCCACGGCCCGGTCACCGGCGAGATGGCGGCCTACTACCGCCGCCTCGAGCCGGGCATCTGGCTGGTGGCCGTGTCCGACTTCCAGCGGGCCAGGGCCCCGGAGCTGCCCTGGGCCGGCACCGTCTACAACGCCACCCCGGTCGACAGCTACCCGTTCGAGTCCAGCAAGGACGACGCCTGCCTGTTCCTGGGTCGCATGAGCCCGGAGAAGGCACCCGACCTGGCCATCCAGGCGGCCCGGGCCGCCGGCCTGCCGATCGTCGTGGCCGGCAAGTGCACCGAGCCGTCCGAGCTGGCCTACTTCGACGAGCGTGTGCGCCCGCTGCTCGGCCCTGATGCGACCTGGTTCGGCGAGGCCGACGCGCTGCAAAAGGCTGACCTGCTCGGACGGGCTCGCTGCCTGGTCTTCCCGGTCCAGTGGGACGAGCCCTTCGGCCTGGTGATGGTCGAGGCGATGGCCTGCGGCACCCCGGTGGTGGCCCTGCGGGCCGGGTCGGTGCCCGAGGTGGTCGAGGACGGCGTCACCGGCTTCGTCTGCGACCACCCGGACGAGCTGCCCGCCGCCATCGCCCGGGTCGACGAGCTGGAGCCCAAGGCCTGCCGCCAGCGGGTCACCGACCTGTTCGACGTGCCCCAGATGGCCGAGGGCTACGAGGCGGTCTACCGGAAGGTCGTACGGGAACGGCCCTGAGCCGCTCCCTGGCCGGTCGGCCCGGGCCCGGCACAGGCGCCAGCTACGCCCTACTCGTCGAAGCGCTGCTCCTGCTCGACCCTGATCAGCGAGGCTTGCGTGACGTCCTTGCGCGGGCCAACCACCCGGCCCTCGAGTCCCGAGGTGAGCAGCAGGATTGCCAGGAGCGCGATGGGGAACAGCGCGATTACGGCGAGCATGGCCAGCGACACGACGGCACCTCCTCGGCACGTCGACCTTCACCCAGACCAGTCTCCCCTGGTATCGGAACAGCAAGGGCAGGTCTGGATCCCCGTTATCCATTCGTTCCGGAACGCTCGAGTGGACTGCCTTGCTATCGTCTCGCCATGGCCGGATTCGATCTGCACACACACTCCACCTACTCCGACGGCACCCTCGACCCGGAGGAGGTCGTCGAGCTCGCGTCCTCCCGTGGCCTGGCCGGGATCGCCCTGACCGACCACGACACCACCGACGGCGTGGACCGGGCCCGCAAGGCCGCCCAGGCTGCGGGCCTGGTCGTCCTCGTCGGCTGTGAGCTGTCGGCCGAGCACGACGGGAACCCCGTGCACGTGCTCGGCTACGAGTTCGACCCGACCGAGCCCGTGTTCGCGGCCAAGCGGGACTGGATCCGCTCGGGTCGGGTGACCCGGGCAAGGCGGATGGTCGAGCGCCTGCGCGACCTCGGCGTCCCGGTCGACTACGCTCGGGTCGAGGAGCTGGCCGGCGACGGGTCGGTCGGCCGTCCCCACGTCGCCCGGGCCATGGTCGAGGCGGGCGTGGTCCCCGACGTCGCCAGCGCCTTCTCGCCCGAGTGGATCGGCACCGGTGGCCGCGCCTACGTGGCCAAGGAGGCGGTGACGCCGGTGGAGGCGGTCGAGCTCATCCACGGCGCGGGCGGGGTCGCCGTGCTCGCCCACCCGTCGGTCCACGCCGGCGCCCGCGCCGTGCCCGACCCGGTGATCCTCGCCATGGCAGCGGCGGGCCTGGACGGGCTCGAGGCCGACCACCCCGACCATCGGCCCGCCGACCGTGCCCACTGGCGGGCCGTGGCCGCGGAGCTCGGCGTGGAGGCGACCGGGTCCTCGGACTGCCACGGCGCCCTCTACGGCTACCGCATGGGCGTCTGCCGCACCTCCCAGGCCACCCTCGACGCCCTGCTCGCGCGCAAGCCGCGCTGACCCTGGACCAGCGCGTGGACACCTTCTTCCTGGTCAAGAGCTTCGTAACCCTGCTCGTCATCATCGACCCGGTCGGCACAGTGCCGTTGTTCCTCGGGATGACCACCGGCTTCGAGGCTCGCGAGCGGAACCGGGCGGCCTGGCAGTCGGTGCTGGTGGCCGCGCTCGTGATCGCGGTGTTCGCCTTGTTCGGCCAGCAGATTCTCATCTACCTGGGCATCACCGTGGCCAGCCTGCAGGCCGCGGGCGGGTTGCTCCTGCTCGTGGTCGCGCTCGACCTGCTCCGGGGCGAGACCGAGGGGCTGTCGGGCGCGCGCGGCTCCAACATCGCGTTCGTGCCGCTCGGCACCCCACTGCTGGCCGGACCTGGCGCGATCGCGGCCATCATGGTGTTCATGCGCCAGGCCGACGAGGCCGACGAGCGCCTCGGCATCGCGCTGGGACTGGCCGGCGTGCTCGTCGTGCTCTATCTGACCCTGCGCTTCGCGGGCGTGATGCAGCGACTGCTGCGGCAGGAGGGCATCGAGCTGATCACCCGCATCTCGGGGCTGCTGCTGACCGCGATCGCGGTCCAGCTCGTCGTGGACGCGGTGCGGGAGTTCGTGCGCCAGGGCGTCTAGCGCTCGGGGGTGTCCGAACTGTCCGTTCCCTAGCGTACCCTGGGACCGTGAGCAGCGGAGAGCAGCAGGTCCTGCCCGGGGTCGACGTGACGCGGGTGACGTTTCTGTCCCCGTCGGCCCTCGACCGCTACCGGCACTGCCCCCGGCTGTACCGGTTCCTCCACGTGGACGGGTTGTGGCGCATGTCGAGGATCGGCGCCGGGCAGTCGTTCGGGACCAGCGTCCACGCGGCGCTGCGGGAGTTCTTCCGGCTGCCGGTGGCCAGCCGGTCGCTCGAGCGCCTGCTCGACCTGTTCCGCCGTTCCTGGGTCCGGGAGGGGTACGGCAGCAAGGAGGAGCGGGCCCGGGAGCGGACACGCGGCCTGGAGATGCTCAGGAACTGGTACGCGCAGGCCGATACGAAGGCCAGGCCGCTCGCGACCGAGCTGGGCCTACAGGCGGGGTACGGGGACGTCGTGCTCAAGGGACGGATCGACCGGCTCGACGCCGCCCCGGACGGCGGGTTCGTGGTGGTCGACTACAAGACCGCGAAACGGCCGGCCAGCCAGGCGTCGGCCGACGAGGACGTGGCGCTCACCATCTACGCCTCGCTGGTGGAGCGGAAGCTCGGCCGGCCAGTGACCGAGCTGGTGCTTGACTACGTGGTCGCCGGCAGGCGGGTGGTGACCCGGCGGCCACCAGAGGTGCTCGCCGAGCGCATGGCCGGGGTGCTCTCGGCCGCCGCGGCGCTGCGGGCCGACACCGAGTTCGTGCCCCGGACAGGGCCGTGGTGCAAGGGCTGCGATCTGCTCAGCCTCTGCCCGGAGGGGCAGGCGGAGGTCGCGGCCGCGGCGGCTCGGTTGGACTGATGAGCGTCCGGCGTTGTATCACCGGCACGGCAGAAGATCTCGGGAACGAGAACGCCTGAGGTCGGATCTTCGGGGGGAGAGGCCACTTGCAGGAACCGACGCCGACGAAAGCGAAGCACCCGACGGCACATCTGCTGCTGCCGTGCCGCAGCGATTCGGTACCCACCGTGCGTGCACTGCTGCAGCGCGACCTCCGGCGCTGGGGGGTCACCGAGGACGTCGCCGACGGGATCCTGCTCGCCACCGGCGAGGCGGTCACCAATGCCGTCGTGCACGGCTCGTGGGGCCAGCACGACTCGGCGATGGTGGTGCGCTGGGCGCTCGTGGGCACCCAGTTCTCGTTCTCGGTGCAGGACCGCGGCCCGGGGTTCGACAGCTCGCGGACGGCGATGTCGCGTCGGGCCCACCCCTCGCAGAACCGGGGCCGGGGGCTGTACATCATGCACGCGCTGATGGACCGGGTGGTGGTCGACTCGGGACTGTCGGGCACCCGCATCCTGCTCGAGAAGATCCTGGACATCACGGCGGCGGTGTGAGGTGGCCAAGGATGCGGGCGGGCGCACCCCTGGGCGCTCGCGCAAGGGCGGCGCGCCAGGCGCGGGCGCCAGCGACCTGCCCCTCGGGCGCTGACGCTGGAGTGCTCGGCGTGTCGTGAGGAGACCCCGGTCACGGCGGTCGAGCTGGCACGGCTGGCCTTTCCGTTCTCCCTGGCGCTGCCGATGCTCAAGAGAGAGAACTGGGCCTACCTTCGCTGCCCTGCGTGCGGCCACCGCACCTGGATGCAGCCACATATTCGGCTCTAGCGGGCGCCCTGGCGTAGCGAACTCGGAGGGAGGGAGCCGCCCGCCGGGAGCCTCGCGGCCGCCGCCCTCACGGTCCGGCGGCGGCCGCTGACGAGGCTCTCCGGCTGGGCCCCTGCCGGCTACTGCGACTCGGCGTGCGGCTCCTGCATGGTCGGCCACATGCGCAGCTCGTCCGCGAGCGCCCTGATCTCGCTGTCCGGGTACCGCCGGTGCCCGCCCAGGGTGCGCAGGAAGGGAAGCTTGCCCTCCTGAGCCCAGCGCGACACGGTCTTCGGCGACACGTGGAGGAGACCAGCAACCTCTGAGGTGCGCAGGTACGTGGGTCTGCTCGTCCGGCTCATGCTCGACACCCCTCTACAGCTCAGGTCCCAACCGGGATGATCCCAAACGGGACTTTACTGTTGTCCCCGACGGGACACTACTGTCTGGCTGCGAAATTGCTGAATAGGCTGTTCTACCTAGAAACCAGCGAACCAGTCGTACAACCCAGTACGTACGGGTGCACGCTTGCCCTGCTTGTGCGTGGCATTTCCGGCATTGCCGGGCATACCGGTTGCGAAGCTCATGCTCTCCGTGACCATCGACCCGTTGGAGTGGTCTGTCGCCGACGCAGAAATTTCGGGCCGGCCCGTATCCATCCGGAGCCGCCGCGCGCCTGTAGAACCAGTAGAACCAGAAGCGACGCCGCGACCTCCGGGGGACCTCTCAAAGGCCTGCTACTGGGGGAGGCGAGGCAGTTGAGAGTAGGTCGCGGCGTCGCCTGCGCCTTGCCTGACAGGGGCCCGGTCCTCTCGTCCCTCTGGGACCCGGTCAGGCGAGGCGCTTCTCGTCCTGCCCGCCACCTTCGGCCGCGGCGCCCTGCCCGCTGACCGTGCGGGCGTTGCGCCGCCCGGCGCCGGCGGGCCCAGGCCCCAGGAGACGACGCGCCCGTGATCCCATGCCTCGCCTGCCCACCAGGAGCCGCCCGCCGGCTCCCCCGGCGATGGCGCCGCCGGCTGCGGTAGCCTCGCGGCGTGGCGCTGGCAGGCGGCCACGACGGACGAGGCGAGGGTTGGTCGCATGGGCACGCTCGACGGCAAGGTGGTCATCGTCACCGGGGCTGGCCAGGGGATCGGCCGGGAGGAGGCGCTCGCCTGCGCCCGCGAGGGCGCGAGGGTGGTGGCCGACGACCTGGCCGGGGCCGAGGACACGGCCGCCACGGTCGAAGCCGAAGGCGGCCAGGCCGTCGCCGCCGACCTCGACGTGGCCGACTTCGACGCCGCGCTGGCCCTGGTCGAGCTGGCCGTGGAGCGGTTCGGCGGGCTGGACGGGGTCGTCAACAACGCCGGCGTCATCCGTGACCGCATGGTGTTCAACCTCTCCCCGGACGAGTTCGACCTCGTCATCCGGGTCAACCTGCGGGGGACGTTCTGCATGACCAGGCACGCCAGCGCCTGGTTGAAGCGGAAGCGCCGCCCCGGCGCCATCGTCAACACCACCTCCACCTCGGGCATCCTCGGCAACCTGGGCCAGTCGAACTACGGGGCGGCCAAGGCCGGGGTGGCCGCCTTCACGGTCATCACCGCGCTCGAGCTGGCCAGGTACGGCATCCGGGTGAACGCAATCGCGCCCGGGGCGCGCACCCAGATGACCGAGAGCGCCTTCGGCGACCTCTCCTTCGGCGGGGACTTCGACCCGCTCGACCCGGCCAACGTCGCCCCGGTCGTCGCCTGGCTGCTCTCGGACGCCGCCGCCGACGTGTCTGGTCAGGTCCTCGGCATCACCGGCGGCCTGCTCGAGCTGTACGAGGGCTGGCACGTGGTCGCCGACCTGGAGCGGGACAGGCGCTGGACGGTGGAGGAGCTGGCCGAGGCCGCCCCACGCCTGTTCGGCGACCGGCCGACCCGCGCCCCCTGGCGCCGCTCGAGCGTGCGCCGGGTGATCGAAGGGGACCGGAGCCTGCCGGCGCGGAGGGAGCACCAGTGACCATGGCGGCCTGGTGCTGTCGAGCGGCCAGGTGCTCACCACCGCCACCAGATGACGAGGGGCCCGGGCTCGAACAACGGGAGGAAGCGATGGAGGACCGGAACGTGCTGGACCGGATCAACGAGCTGGTCGAGGAGGAGCACCGGCTGGAGCGCGGGGCGGTCGGCGAGGGCCTCGACCGGGCCCAGCGGGAGCGGCTGCACGAGATCGAGGTCCAGCTCGACCAGTGCTGGGACCTGATGCGCCAGCGTCGAGCCCGGCGCGAGTTCAGCCAGGACCCTGACCAGGCCCGGGCCCGCGGCGAGAGCACCGTCGAGGGCTACCTGCAGTAGTCGGCGACGAACGCGGCGGGGCGGTTTGCGCCCCGCCGCGTCGTCGCTCGGTTCCCCCCGGTCGGCTAGGCGGCTTCGGCGGCCGCCTCGCCCGACCCGCCCGGGCCGAGGGCGTGCTCGAGCACCTCGCCGATGCCGCCGGCCAGGTGGAAGGTCATCTCGGCCCGGACCGGCTCGGGCACGTCTTCAAGGTCGCCGCCGTTGCGCTGGGGCAGGATGACCTCCTTCAGGCCGGCCCGGTGGGCGGCCAGCACCTTCTGCTTGACCCCGCCGATCGGCAGGACCCTGCCCTGCAGGGTGATCTCACCGGTCATGCCCACCTCGGACCGCACCGGGCGGCCGGTGAGCAGGCTCACCAGCGCGGTCGTCATGGTGACCCCGGCGCTCGGGCCGTCCTTGGGCACCGCTCCGGCCGGGATGTGCAGGTGGTAGCGGCGCGACTCGACGCCGGGGCCGACGCCCAGCTCGTCGGCGTGGGCCCGCACGTACGACAGGGCGATCGAGGCCGACTCCTTCATGACGTCGCCGAGCTGCCCGGTCAGGGTCAGGCCGGGCTCGCCGTCCATGGCGCTCGCCTCGATGAACAGCACGTCCCCGCCGGCGCCCGTGACGGCCAGGCCGGTGGCCACGCCGGGCACCGAGGTCCGCTCGGCCGCCTCGAAGAAGAACTTCTCCCGGCCCAGGTACTCGCGCACGTCGCCGGCGTCGATCACGATCGGGGCGGTCGCCTGCCCGGAGGCCAGCCTGGTCGCCGCCTTGCGGTAGAGCTTGCCGATCTCGCGCTCGAGGTTGCGCACGCCGGCCTCGCGCGTGTAGTCGCCCACGACGGTGCGCAGGGCCGCGTCGGTGACGATCACCTCGGCCGGCAGCAGCCCGGCCCGGTCGATCTGCCTGGCCAGCAGGTGGTCGCGGGCGATGGCGAGCTTCTCGTCCTCGGTGTAGCCGTCGAGACGGATGATCTCGAGCCGGTCCAGCAGCGGGCCGGGGATCGTCTCCATGACGTTGGCGGTGGCGATGAACAGCACGTCGGACAGGTCCAGCTCGACCTCGAGGTAGTGGTCCCGGAAGGAGTGGTTCTGGGCCGGGTCGAGCACCTCGAGCAGCGCCGAGGAGGGGTCCCCGCGCCAGTCGGCGCCGACCTTGTCCACCTCGTCGAGCAGGAACACCGGGTTCATGGTGCCCGCCTCCTTGATGGCGCGGGCGATGCGGCCGGGCTGGGCGCCCACGTAGGTGCGCCGGTGCCCGCGGATCTCGGCCTCGTCGCGGATGCCGCCGAGGGCGACCCGGACGAACGAGCGCCCGAGGGCGCGGGCCACGGACTCCCCGAGGGAGGTCTTGCCGACCCCAGGCGGGCCGACCAGGGCGATGATGGCGCCGGCGCCCCGCCCGCCGGACTCAGCCAGCCCGCGCTCCCGGCGGAGCTTGCGCACGGCCAGGTACTCGACGATGCGGTCCTTGACGTCCTCGAGGCCGGTGTGGTCGGCGTCGAGGATGCGCCGGGCCTCGGCGATGTCGAGGTCGTCCTCGGACCGCTTGCCCCAAGGCAGCTCGGTCATGGTGTCGAGCCAGGTGCGGATCCAGCCGTGCTCCGGGCTCTGCTCGCTGGTCCGCTCGAGCCGGTCGACCTCCCGCTCGACGAACACGCGCACCTTCTCCGGCATGCCGAGCTCGGCCAGCTTGCTGCGGTAGCCCTCGACGACGTCCTCGCCGTCCTCGCCCTCGCCGAGCTCCTTCTTGATGGCGGCGAGCTGCTGGCGCAGCAGGTACTCGCGCTGGGTCTTCTCCATGCCCTCGGCCACGTCCTTGCGGATGCGGTCCTTGAGGCTCACGTCGGCCAGGGTCTCGCGGCTCCAGGCGAGCACCTTCTCGAGGCGCTCCTCGACGTCGACCGCCTCGAGCACCTCGACCTTCTGCTCGAAGGTCAGGTCGGGGGAGTAGACCGCGGTGTCGGCGATCTGGCCGGGGTCGGTGATGCCGCGCAGCATCTCGGCAATCTGCCTGGCCCCGCGGGCCTCCAGGATGTTCTCGATCACGGCCCGGTACTCGCGGGCCAGCTCGCGGGCGCGGGGGGTCACGGGCGGGTCGGGCACCGGCTCGACCTCGACCCAGGTGGCAGGCCCGGTGCCGGCAACCCCGATGCCGATGCGGGCCCGGTACAAGCCGCGCACGACCACGGCGAGCTGGCCGCCGGGCAGCTCGCCGGCGTTCTCGATCTTGGCCACGGTGCCGACGCGGGCGTAGCGGCCGTCGACCTTGGGGACGAGCAGGATCTGCTCGTCGGCCTCGGACGCGGCGGTGGCGGCCGCCTGCGACTCCGGGGTCTCCATGGTGGCGGTCACGACCATCCCCGGCAGCACCACACCGCTGGTCAGGGGCAGGAGCGGAAGGGTCTCGACAGAGAGGTCGGGCATCGGTTCTCCAGATCCGGTGGGACGGGTCAGCCCTTCCAACAGCCCGTCCCACCGGATCATTCCTGGTCGCCGACAACCGTTGAGGATAGAAACTACTTCAAGGTCAGCTCACCGTGACCGTGCCGGTCATCGCGGCCGGGTGGTACTTGCAGAAGAGCTTGTAGGACCCGTTCAGCCGGAGAACTTGCTCTGGTGGCTCATGATTCCGCGCCCAGGTGCGCAGCCACCGCGTCGAGGGTGTGGTCGTCGACGGTGCCGATCAGGCACCAGACGACGCCGCTCACCCGGAACCACGCACTCGTGGTCGTGCCCCACTTGGCGATCTGCAGATTCCTGGTGTAGCCCTCGGCCGGGGAGCCCCGGGTGGCCTCGGGCAGCTTGCCCCGCCAGCGGAGCAGCGTCACCCGCCTGCCCTGGGCGTCGCGGTACTCGGCCACGGCGGCCAGGTGGCCGGCCAGGGTATGGGCGCCCCAGCCCTGCGTGGTCAGGCCGAAGCGGGTGAGGTCGGGCGTGCGGGCGGCCGCGCCGAGCACGGCGCGCAGGCGCTCGGTGGTGCGCGGGCTCGGGCGGTCCCAGGCCATGGACGTCTCGGCGCGGTAGGCGGACCAGCCCGCCGCCAGCGGGCTTCCCCGGTCGGGCGCCGGCACGGCGAGCACCACCGTGGCGAGCACCGCGGCGGCCAGCCCGGCCGCCGAGCTGAGGGCCAGCCAGTGGCGCCGTCGCCCGCCGGGCCGCTGCCCGGCGGCGCGTACGCCGCTCCAGCCATGTGCCACCTGCCGGTCAGGCTCGGGCTGCCCGCCGGCGAGGGCGGCCTCCGCCCTGACGGCCGCCAGGACCGCCTGCCGGCCGGCGCTGGGCATCTCCACCACCGAGGCGCGCAGCAGCGCGGTGAGCTGGCGGTCGCGCAGGGCACTGGACGCGCAGGCGTCGCAGTGGGCCACGTGCTCGCGAGCCTGTCCGGTCTCGTCCGGGTCGAGCTCCCCGAGGCTGAACGCGGTGAGCCGCACCTGGAACTCGTCACAGGTCATCGGCACGCACCCTTCCAAGCTCGGGCATGAGCATCGCCTCGAGGCGGCGCCTGGCCCGGTGCACGCGTGACAGCACGGTCCCGCGCGGCGTCCCCATCACCGCGGCCGCCTCCGAGCAGGTCAGGCCGTGGAGGTCCACGAGGGTGACCGCGACGCGGAAGTCCTCGGGAAGCCGGGCAACAGCCCGGCGGACGCTCTCCTGGTCGGCCTTGCGCACTGTCTGCTCCTCGGGGCCGGGCTCGGCGCTGGGGAGCTCGACGGGCCGCTCGTCGTCGCCGCCCTCCAAGGGCACCACCTGCATCCGCTGCCCCTTGCGGTACTCGGTGCAGAACAGGTTGTACTGGATGCGCAGGAGCCAGGCGCGGCAGTTGGTCCCCGGCTCGAACGAGGCGAACGACCGCCAGGCCCGCAGGAACGTCTCCTGCACAAGGTCCTGAGCGGCCGCACGGTCGGCGGTCAGCCGTAGCGCCGCGTCATAGCAGGCGTTCATGTGCGGAACAGCGGTCTCCTCGAAGCTGGCCACCTGCACCAAGCGCCGACCCCTTCTGGACCCGGTCGAGCCGGACACGCCCCTTTGCCTCACCGGAAACAACTGCCATAAGGGGCCGGCGATTCCCCTGCCCGGCGGCGCTCGTCTGTCTGGCGGCGCTCGTCGCCCCTTCTTCGTCGCGGTGGCGGGAACTAACCGCAGTCCCCGGTCCATGCGGGGGGAGCTCGCTCCCCCCACGGCCCCCCAGGAGCGCCTGTGCCATGGTCGAGGGGATCGTCGGCGCTGCGGCGCGGCCCTGGTCCCCAGGGGCGCCTGTGCCATGGTCGAGGGGATCGTCGGCGCTGCGGCGCGGCCCTGGTCGGGCCTGCCTGCTGGTGACCTCTTAGCTGGCTGCGGCCGACGACGGCTGGGGAGCCGGCTCCGCGCTGCCGATGCGGCGGCGACGGCGGCGGCGGGTGGCTGGCTTGGGCGCGGCCGTCTTGGTCAGGGCCTGGCCGCTGTCGGTGGCGGCCAGGGGCGGTCCGGGTGCTGCCGAGCGCTTGCGCGTGGTCGCCGCCTCCTCGGCCGTTGGCAGGTTGAACAGCTCGGTGAGCAGCGGGCTGGTCGAGTAGACCTCGTGCATGGGCTCATCGGTCAGGTTCAGGCGGCGGCGGATCAGGTCGCCCGTGTCCAGCTCGTTCCAGGCGACGAAGGTGATCGCCACGCCGGCGGCGCCGGCCCGCCCGGTGCGGCCGATCCGGTGGACGTAGGCGCGGTCGTCCTCGGGGGTGTCGTAGTTGACCACGTGGGACAGCCCGGCGATGTCCAGGCCGCGGGCGGCCACGTCGGTGCACACGAGCACGTCCAGCTTGCCCTTGCGGAAGGCGCGCATGACCCGCTCGCGAGCCACCTGGGGCAGGTCGCCGTGCAGCGCGCCCGCCTTGTAGCCGGCCTCCACCAGGCCCTTGATGGTGCGGTCGACGCCCCGCTTGGTCCGGCGGAACACCGCGACCCGGTCGCGCGCGGGCGCGTCGAGGATGCGGCAGAGGACCTCGAAGCGGTTCAACGGGTGGACCTGGAAGAAGTGCTGCTTGGTGGCGGGGACGGTCATCTCCTGCCCGTGCTCGGCGTGTACGAACGTCGGCTGCTTGGAGTAGCGCCTGGCCAGCGCCACCACCGCCTTGGGCATGGTGGCCGAGAACAGCATGGTCTGCCGGTGGTCGGGGGTGGCCTTGATGATCGCCTCGACGTCGGGCAGGAAGCCGAGGTCGAGCATCTCATCCGCCTCGTCGAGGACGAGGATCATGACCTGGGAGAGGTCGAGACTTCGCTGACGCAGCAGGTCGAGCAGGCGTCCTGGCGTGCCGACCACGACCTGGGCGCCCTGGCTCAGGGCGACGACCTGGGGGCCGATGGGCCGGCCGCCCACGATCGACGCGACCCGGGCCCCGGCCTCGCGGCCTGCGGTCTCGATGTCGCCAGCCACCTGCAGGCAGAGCTCGCGGGTGGGGACCACGACCAGGGCCTGCACGGCCGCGACGTCCGGGTCCACCTCCTGCACGATCGGGATGCCGAAGGCGAGCGTCTTGCCGGTGCCGGTACGGGCCTGCCCGATGAGGTCGACGCCGGCCAGCGCCAGCGGCAGGCACAGGGTCTGGATGGGGAAGGGGTGCTCGATGCCGACCCGGGCCAGCGAGGTGAGGGTTGTCGGCGTCACACCGAGGTCGGCGAAGCTGCGTTCAGGGATGATGGTCGTGGCTGTTCCGTTCGGACTCAACGAGCCTCCGCGTCGTGGGGAATCCTTGGCCGCCGCGCGTGAGAGGGGCGCGGGGCGTGTTCAACGAACTAGTATAGCGGTGAACCGACCGCGGGCGGTGGCAGGGAGTCAATACCGCGGCACGTCGAGGTCGACCGCGAGGCCGGTCGTCGCCGAGGGGCCATGCTACCCGGGCTGGGGTGTGCGGTAGGCTCACGGGTGTGTCCCGCGTCCCGCCGGTGCCGCCTGGCCCGGCACGCCCGAGGAGGTAGCCGCCGTGTCCAGTCCGGCCGAGGTGTACGAGGCGCTGCGTGGGGCCCACGCCCGAGCCGACGCGGACGCCGCGGCCGCGCTGTACGCGCCCGACGCGCAGTACTACGAGCCCGACAACGCCGTCCACCGCGGTCGCGACGAGATCCGCAACTTCCTGGCCTCCTACTTTGCCAACCGTGGCCCGGTCCAGCTCTCGGTCAAACGCGAGGTCACGGCCGACGCGACGGTGCTGGCCGAGTGGACGAGCGCCTACACCCAGGCCGGGAGGCGCTCGTCGGGCACGCCGGGGGTGTCGGTCATCGAGCTGGGCCGTCACGGCATCCTCTACCACCGCGACTACCAGTGACCGCTGGTGCCTATACCACCGCGACTACCAGTGACCGCTGCTGCTACACCGAGCTGAAGCCGACCCGCTTGGCGGGGTTCTCCTCGCCGACCTCCACGTAGGCGAGCTTCTCGGTGGGGATGCCCACCCGCCGCCCCTTCGTGTCGCTGAGCCAGAGCACCTGGGCGTGCCCGCCCACCGCCGCGTCGACCAGCCCGGCCACGTCCTCGGCCGACTGGTCGGTCTCGACGACGAGCTCCTTCGGGCTGTAGGTGACGCCGAGCTTGACCTCCATACCTGCTCCTCCTTGACGGCCGGCCGGTCCGTTGCCTTGCGGCTCGTCCGTTCGGGCGATGGTCGGGGGCTGAGGGTACCCGGCGCCGGGCCGCGCTGCTGCGCTCCCTCTGCGACGCGGGCCAGCTGGTCGAGGTGGACGCTGGAGCGCTCCGGCTCACCAGCCAGGGCTGGGAGTTCCTCGCCCTGCCCTCGGACGCGCAGACCGGCTTCGTGTTCGCCGCCTGGTGGGAGGGGATGGACTGGGCCCGGTCCGGTGACGGCCGAGCCACCGCCATGGTTCTCGGTCAACGACGCCTCCGGCGAGCTGCTCGGCGCCGCGGCGGCCATCTCCGAGCCGCATGCCCTCTGCGGCCTCACACCGCCCGATCACAACTGAGCCCCTGGGCGGCGGAGCCCCATGGCCGCGCCGACGAGGGTCTGGCATTGGTGCTGCCCGTTCTTTTCCTGACCCGAGGGAACGGGGCCGAAGACCTGGGCTTGGGGATCAGCTGTAGGTGACGTCCACTTCGAGGGTCTGCTCGTCAACCCACAGGCTCAGCCCCGCGGCGTGCGTCTTGTACTGAAGAACGACCGGGTAGGTGCAGCCGCTCCGGCTGCCGCAGGTGAAGAAGATCGGTCGGGCGCGAGTGAAGGCATGCGCCTGCCAGTCGAACTGGCCTCCGTGGTTGGAGTCGAACGCGAAGGAGTCAGGCTCAGCGGCGACAGGGTTCGCCTCTGTCCCGTTCACGAGGACCCGTGCCTGGCACCATTGATCCGCAGGCCCGCCGTAGCAGTCTGTCTCGGCGGCGACACGGACGATGGCGTAGGCGTGGCGGCCGTACTGCACCGTGAACGACGACACGCCGCATGAAGCCGTCGTCCAGGTCGTGTTGCTCGTGTAGGTCCGAGGTCCCGAGTAGGTGCGGTTCGTGACCTGCCGGTAGGGGTTGTGCGCCCGGAACGCGCTGCAGACTGGTGTTGCGGCGACTCCCTGCGGCCCCTTGTCGGCTGGCATGGCGCCAGCGGAGCTTGCTGGAACAAGCGTGGCGAACAGTGCTGTGGCTACGAGCAGCGTGCGACGCAGCAATCTTTCTCCCTTCGGCACGGCACCCTCGATCCGGGTACGTGCGCGCGTTGTGAGGGTGAGATAGGGCAGGGTCTGTGCACGCGGCGGGGGGCGGGGACCGGGCCGTGGCGCGGCATGCGCACGTGCATGCACGGCTCGAACGCATCGAACGCATGGCCAGCCCCCCCCGGTCGTCCACGGCGGCGCCGAGCTTCCCTCAAATCTTCCAGCGATGCAAGTATTTGTTGGTATTGACATTATTGACAGATTCTGATCACCAGCTCGCCGGTCGCTGTCGCACCCCGCTGCTACGTTCCGCCCCACCACCAGGGGGACTGGGGAGGTGGGCCGGTGGAGTGGGCGATGCTGGGGCTGGCGGCGCTCGTCGGGCTGGTGGCTGGGCTCTGGGCCGGGCGGCGCGACCGCGGGACGGAGCTGGCCGCCTCTGGCCTGCTGGAGCGCCGCCTCGAGGGCATGTCGAGCGACCTGGACCGGCGGTTGGCAGCCCTCGACCAACGCCTCTGGCTCGGCCTGGACACCGTGCAGCACGCCCAGGCCCAGGCCGCCGACGTGGCCGCCGACGTGCGGGAGCGGGTCGGGACCGTGGCCGAGCTGGCCAGGCAGGTGCTCGACCACGCCCGCGAGCTGGGCCGGCTCGAGGACCTGCTGCGCCCGCCCCAGGCCCGCGGCGCCCTCGGCGAGGTCCTGCTCGAGCAGCTTCTGGCGCAGGGGCTGCCCAGCTCGGCCTGGCACACCCAGCACACGTTCCGGTCCGGTGCCCGGGTGGACGCGGTGCTCGACCTCGGCGGGACCATGGTCCCGGTGGACGCCAAGTTCCCCCTGGAGGCGTTCGCGCGCATGGCCTCGACCGAGGAGGGTGACGCAGCCCGGGCCCTGCACCGGCGGGCGTTCCTGCGCGACACCCACAGGCACGTCGACGCCATCGCCGACAAGTACATCTGCCCCGACGAGGGCACCTTCGACTTCGCGCTCTGCTACGTCCCGTCCGAGGCGGTCTACTACGAGTTCCTGCGCGAGGAGGCGCCGGGTGAGTCCTCGTTCCGCTACGCGGTCTCGCGCCGGGTGTTCCCGGTGTCGCCGACGACCTTCTACGCCTACCTGATCTCCATCGGGCTCGGCCTGCGGGGCCTGCGGGTCGAGGCCAACGCCCGCCGCGTGCTCGACGCCCTCACCGGCCTGCAGGGGGAGCTGGGCCGGCTCCGGGACGACTTCGAGGTGGTCGGCAGGCACCTCGGCAACGCCCGCACCCGCTGGGACGAGGCCGCGCGCCGGCTCGACCGTTTCGACGGCCGGCTCGCCGAGGTGTCCGAGCGCGCCGGGGAGCTCGAGGGGGCGGCCGACGGGCCGGACGAGACCGGCACCGATGCCGGGCCGCTCACGGGAACCGGTTGAACCAGGCCAGGGAGAGCGCTCCGCCGGCGACCAGCAGCAGGAGCGCGCCGGCGGCGAAGACCACGGTGACCTCCTGCCGCTCCTTCACGAAGCCGATGCGCGAGCCGAGGTCGCGGTAGACGCCCTTCAGGTCCCGGTTGCTCGGGGCGGTGAAGAACTTCCCCCCGGTGGTGTCGGCGATCCGCTGCAGGGTCACCTTGTCGGGCGGGACCGGGATGCGCCGCGGCTGGCCGCTCTCGTCGGGCACCTCGACCACGCCCGAGTCGGTGCCGAGCGCGATCGTGAAGATGGGCACCCGGAGCCGCCTGGCCTCCTCGGCCACTTCCATGGGCTGCCGCTTGCCCACCGTGTTGGCGCCGTCCGACAGGAGCAGCATCACCACCGGGGGCTCCTTGCCGCTCGGCTGCGGCTCGGCCGGTGGCGTGGCCGGTGGCGTGGCCGGGGTCGGTTGGCTGCCCGGCGTGCCCCCGGGCCGGTCGGCCTGGGGCGGCGGTGGCCGCCTGACCTCGAGGGCGCGGTCGATGGCGTCCCCCATGGCGGTCCCGCCCTCGGCGTGCAGCGAGCTGAGCGCGTCCCGGACGGCGTCCCGGTCGGTGGTCGGGCGGGTGAGGGTCTGGGCGGTGGCCGAGAACGACACCAGGCCGACCCGGAACTTGGCCGGCAGATGGTCCAGGAACGAGTTGGCCGCCTGCTGGGCGGCGACCAGGCGGGTGGGCTCGACGTCGGTGGCGTTCATCGAACCCGACACGTCGATGATCATCACGACCGTGGCCTGCTCCTTCGGCACCAGCACGAACGACTGCGGGCGGGCCAGGCTGACCAGCAGCGTGGCCAGCGCGAGCAGGTAGAGCGCGGCCGGCAGGTGCCGGCGCCAGCCTGGCGAGCGGTTGACCACGTTGGCGAGCAGGTCCAGGTTGGTGAAGCGCACCGCGTAGCGGGCCCGGCGCCGCTGCGCAAGCAGGTAGGCGACCAGGGCCAGCGGCAGCAGCAGGAGCGCCCAGAGGAACCCCGGCCACAGCACGTTCATCGGCGCCCTTCCCGTGCCCGTGCCGCCCCGGGTGCGCCCGCCCGCGGCTGGCGCTCCTCGCGTGCCGGTGCCGCCCCGGGTGCGCCCGCCCTGGTCATCGGCGCGGCCCTCCTCCGGCCTTCCAGCGGTTGCCGCGGCGGCGCAGGAACCCGCCGAAGGCGGCCAGCCAGTCACCGGCCGTCCAGAGCACGACGTGGTCGCAGCCGCTGCCCCGCAGCAGGCCGGCCAGCTCCTCCCGCTCGGCCGCCGCGGCGGAGGCGAAGTGCTCCCGCAGCTTCCGGCTGGAGGTGTCGACCCGCAGGTGGCGGCCGGTCTCCGGGTCGACCAGCCAGAGCTCCCCGACGCTCGGCAGCTCCTCCTCGCGCTGGTCGCGGATCTCGACGGCGATCACGTCGTGCCGTCCGGCCATGGCCAGCAGCGGCGCCTTCCAGTCCCGCGGGCCCCGGAAGTCGCTCACCACGAACACCACCGAGCGGGTGCGGGCGAAGCGGCCGGTGCGACCCAGGGCGTCGCCCAGCGAGGTGGCGCCGCCACCCTCCATCATCGGCTCCCGGCGCAGCATGGCGAGCAGCCCGAGCAGCCCGGCCCGGCCCTGGCGGGGCGGGATCGCCTGCGGGTTGGTGTCGCCGAAGGTGACCACCCCGAGCCGGTTGCCCCGGCGGGTGGCAACGTGGCCGACGGCGAGGGCCACTCCCTCGGCCACGTCCGCCTTGCGCCGGTCCTGGGTGCCGAACGCCATCGACGGGCTGGTGTCGAGCACGAGCCAGCTGGACAGGGCCCGCTCGGCCACCTCGACCCTGGTGTGCGGCTCGTTGGTGCGCGCGGTCGCGTTCCAGTCGATGCGGCGCACGTCGTCGCCGGGCTGGTAGGGGCGGACCTGGGCGAGCTCGGTCCCGATCCCGACCGTGGCCGACCGGTACTCGCCGGACAACAGCCCCTCGACCCGGCGCCGGACCTGGATGTCGAGGGCGCGCAGCAGCGCCTCCGGGGTCGGTCCGGGACCCGGGCGGTCGGGGGTGCGCTCGGTGGCGAGCGGCGCCCCGCCGGCGGCCGTGCTCATGACGCGGTCGGCTCGTGGGCCAGGTCGATGCGGGGCGCCGGGATCGCGGTGATCACCGCCGTGAGCAGCGCGTCCGCGCTGACCTCCTCCGCCAGCGCCTGGTAGGTCAGCACCAGCCGGTGGCGGAGCACGTCCTTGGCGACCTCCTGGACGTCCTGGGGCAGCGCGTAGCCGCGGCCGCGCAGCAGCGCGAGGGCGCGTGCGGCGTGCACCAGGTTGATCGAGCCGCGGGGGCTCGCCCCGTAGGCGATGTACGGGTCGAGATGGCCGACGCTGTACTGCTGGGGGTACCTGGTGGCCATGCACAGGGCGACCGCGTACTCGGCCACCAGCCGGTCGACGTAGACGTTGGCCGTGACCTGCTGCAGCTCGTGGAGCTGGTCGAGGGAGAGCACCCGGTTGACGGCCGGCCGGTCGACCAGCGACCGCTGCACGACCGCCATCTCCTCGCTGAAGTTGGGGTAGTCGACCACCACCTTCATCATGAACCGGTCGACCTGGGCCTCGGGCAGCGGATAGGTGCCCTCGGACTCGATCGGGTTCTGGGTGGCGAGGACCAGGAACGGGTCGCCCACCGGGTAGCTCGTCTGGCCGATGGTGACCTGCTGCTCCTGCATCACCTCGAGCAGGGCCGACTGCACCTTGGCCGGCGCCCGGTTGATCTCGTCGGCGAGCAGGAAGTTGCAGAACACCGGGCCCAGCTCGGTGTCGAACTTGCCCGAGTCGGGCCGGTAGATGCGCGTGCCGACCAGGTCCGAGGGAACCAGGTCGGGGGTGAACTGGACCCGGTGGAAGGTGCCGCCGAGCACGTCGGCCACGGTGGAGATGGTCAGGGTCTTGGCCAGCCCGGGCACACCCTCGAGGAGCAGGTGGCCCTTTGCCAGCAGCGCGATGAACACCCGCTCGAGCATGCCCTCCTGGCCGACGATGACCCGCTTGATCTCGAACAGGGCGCTCTCGAGCTGGCCGTGCGGCGTGGTCGCCTGGCCCACCGCGGCCAACCGCGGCTGATCGTTCGTCACGGCTGGCTCCTTGCGGTGTGCCGGAGCCGGGTGTGCGGCCCGCTCCGAGGTGACAGCTTGTCGATGGCTCGCGAATGGACCGCCGAAACGCGGGCCGTCTTCACCTTAGCGCCCAACACACGATCGGGCACGGCCCAGGATGACGGGTCGAAATGCGCAAAGCCAGGCTTGTGTTGGCTGGTCGGCCCGTTCTGGGCCCCGGCCGGCGACGCGGGAGGCCCCGAGGCCGGAGCGGTCGGCTCCGGCCTCGTCCCACCATCCGGGCCTCCGGCGTCACCACCGGGGCGGGCGGCGGCGCGGCCGTGCGTCCGCGCCGCCAGCGTCCGCCGCAGGGGTTGAGTTGTATCCGCCAAGCCTGAGAACTGGATGAGAAGAACCTAGGGACGGCTTAAGAATGTGCGGGATCGGCCGGGACGCCCGCCCGCACCAGCTCGTCCAGCTCGGCGGCCCGGTCCCGCGGCGACTTGCCGCGCCCCGCCGTGGCCGGGAGCTGCAGCGTGAAGGTCGTGCCCTGGCCGAGTACCGACTCGACCAGCACGGTGCCGCCGTGTGCCTGCACCACCCACTTGGTGATGGCGAGGCCAAGACCGGACCCGGACGTGCCCCGGGTGCTCTGCGCGCGCCAGAACCGGTCGAACACGCGCGCCAGGTCGGCCTCTGCGACGCCGATCCCGGTGTCGCCCACCTCGAGCTCGGCCAGTCCCTTGGCGGCCCGCAGCCGCAGGTCGACCCGGCCAGCCTGGGTGTACTTGAGCGCGTTCTCGACCAGGTTCCAGACCGCGCGGCGCAGGTCGTCGCGGTCGCCCGAGACCCACACCTCGGGGATGGCGCCGAGCCCGACCTCGACCCCGGGCCGGGCCAGGCGGCTGGCGTCCCGGTGGATGTCGGCCAGCAGGTGGTCGAGCCGGATGGCCCGGCGGACCGGCCGGGTGCCGGTGGCCTCGAGCCGTGCCAGGGCGAGCAGGTCGCCCACGAGCTCCTCCATCTGCCGCATCTCGGCCAGGACGTCGTGCAGGGCGGCGGCGCGGTCCTCCTCGCGCGCGCCGGGGACCCGGGCCAGGAACTCCACGTTGGTGCGGATCGCCGTCATCGGCGTGCGCAGCTCGTGCGAGGCGTCGGCCACGAACCGGCGCTGGGACTCGAGCGCGGTCTGCAGGTCCACGTGGGACTGCTCCAGCTCGGTGAGCATCTGGTTGAACGACGTCGACAGCTGCCCGAGCTCGTCCTTGGCATGGTCGACCGGCATCCGGCGCGTGAAGTCGCGGTCGTCGCCGATCCGCTGTGCGGTCGACTTCATCCGGGCCAGGGGCCGCAGCAGCCCGGCGGCCAGCACCCAGCCAATCAGCGCGGCCACGGCCAGGACCGCCACCCCGCCGGCGATGAGGATCTTGCGGAGCAGGCTCAGCGAGGACTCGACGCTCCCGAGGTCACGGGCCAGCACGAGGCGGCCCTGCCAGCGGGGGACGGGGTCGGTCCCGGAGTCTGGCGGCGGGTTGCTCCTGCTCGGAGTCCCCTCGGGTGCCTTCTTCGCCTCGAAGTCGACCGTGTAGACGGCCAGCGTGGTGCCGAGCTGGTTGTCCCACTTCGGCACCGTGTGCACCTTGCGGTCCGCGGGCACCGCCGGCAGGTCGTTGGTGCCGAGCGCCGGGCTGGGCAGGTTGATGTTGGGATGCTCGGTACCGGCCGGGACGTGCCGCGCCGACACCACGTAGTACGTGCCGGGCGCCGTCAGGCTGGAGCGGATGTTGTTGATGTTGATGTTGTAGTAGCCCTGGACGAGCTGGCCGAACGTGCGCGCCTGGTTGAGGAACGACGCCTCGAACTCCTGATGCACCCGGGCGTCCACGTAGGTGTAGACGCCGAACCCGAACGCCGACAGGGCCAGCGTGAGCAGGGCCAGGTAGGCGAGGGTGAGCCGGGCCCGGAAGCTCATCGGGTGGCCTCGGGGTCCTCGCGGAGCACATAGCCGACGCCCCGGACGGTGTGGATGACCCGCGGCTCGTCCTCCGACTCGAGCTTGCGCCGCAGGTAGCCGACATAGACCTCCAGCACGTTGGAGTCACGCCCGAAGTCGTAGTCCCAGACCCGCTCGAGGATCGTCGAGCGGGGCAGGACCTGGCGCGGGTGCTCGAGGAACAGGGCAAGCAGGTCGAACTCCTGCCTGGTCAGGGAGATCGTGCGGTCGCTGCGCCACACCTCGCGCGTGGAGCGGTCCATGCGCACGTCGCCGAAGCGGAGCTCCGCCGTTGGCGAGGTGCCGTTGCGGCCCCGGCGCAGCAGCGCCTTCACCCGGACCAGCAGCTCCTCGAAGGCGAACGGCTTGCCCAGGTAGTCGTCGGCACCTGCCTCGAAGCCGGCGACCCGCTCGGTCACCTCGCTGCGGGCGGTCAGCATCAGCACGGCCGCGTCGCCCACCTGGCGCAGCCGGCGGCAGACCTCGAGGCCGTCGATGCCGGGCAGCAGCACGTCGAGGATGACCAGGTCCGGGGCGCGCTCAAGGGCGCGTGCAAGGGCCTCCTCACCCGATGTGGCGACCTCCACCTCAAATCCCTCGTAGGCCAGGGGCCGTCGCAGCGCCGCCGCCAGCAGGGGATCGTCGTCAACCACCAGGATGTGAGCACCCATGCAACGTTCCTTCTCGCCCGCTGAGGAGGCCCTCGCGACATTGCGAGCGCACCGGGCTGCGAAGGTCGCGGAGCCTCTCTGCACCGCCATTCTGCCTGCTGGTCACCGTCTTGCCTACTCCTGGCCCCCGGCAGACCCAGCGAACGCGTGCTCGGGACGGCAGTCCTCGGGCAGCTTGTCTGTCCTGATCCCCTTGAACGAGGCGAACCGGAGCCGGCCTTCCCTGGTCCAGCCCTGGTGCTCGACCTCGCACACCAGCTCCGGCCGGACCCAGCGGGCACCCCGGATGCGGGGGTCGGCGTCGACCGGCCGCTCCCCGGTCTCGCGCTCGTGCAGCTCGGCCAGGAGCTCGGCCAGGAACCCCTGGCTGAAGCCGGTGCCGACGTTGCCGGCGTAGCGCAGCCGGCCCTCGTCCCAGACGGCCAGCAGGAGCGCGCCGAGGGTGCCTGCGCGCACGCCCTTGCCTGGCGTCCAGCCGACGATCACGCAGTCCTGACGGCGCACCGCCTTGACCTTGCGCCAGTCCGGCGACCGGTGGCCGGGCCGGTAGGGGCTCTCGATCCGCTTGCCCACCACACCCTCGAGGCCGAGCTTCTCGATCTCGGTGAAGAACGCGACGCCCGCCTCCTCCACCACCTGGGACAGGCGCACCCGCCTGGTCTCCACCAACACCTCGGCCAGCCGGGCCCGCCGCTCGGACAGCGGCTGGTCGAGCAGGGGGACGCCGTCGAGCCAGAGCAGGTCGAAGGCGATGAACTGGATCGGCACCCGATCGGCGTTGCGGGCCAGCTCCTCGGCCGAGCGGTGGAACCGGTCCTGCATCCGCGCGAACGACGGCCGGCCCTGGGCGTCCAGGGCGACCACCTCGCCGTCGACCACCGCGTTGCGGGCCGCGAGCTGCCGGTGCATCTCGGCCAGCTCGGGGAACTGGCCGGTCGCGTCGCGGCCGGTGCGGGAGGTGAGCCGGGTGGCCGTGCCGAGGTTGGCCAGGCAGCGGTGCCCGTCCCACTTCACCTCGAACAGCCAGCCCTCGGCGTCGAACGGCGCGGTCTCCAGGGCGGCCATCATCGGCTCGAAGGTCGGCGGCGGCGCCGGCTGGGGCAGCGACACCTTGCCGCCGAGCACGCACATCCAGTCGCGCCCCTTGATGCGGAAGAAGTGGTACTCGGCGCCGTGGTAGCGGCTGCCGTACAGCCGCACCGTCCACTTGCCGTCGCGGACCTCGAGCGCCTCGTAGGTGCCGAGGTCGAACAGGCGCACCTCGCCGCCGCCGTACTCGCCGGCCGGGATCGTGCCCGAGAAGGTCAGGTACCCGAGCGGGTGGTCCTCGGTGTTGACGGCCAGGTGTCGGACGCCAGGCTCCTCGGGCAGCCGCTTTGGCACCGCGAACGACACCAGCACCCCCTCGTGCTCGAAGCGGACGTCGTGGTGGAGGCGCCTGGCGTGGTGCTGCTGGATGGTGAAGCGGCTGCCCGGCTCGAGCAGCGCGGCAGCCGGGATGCCGGCCGCGTGGGGCTCGGCCGGCATGGGGCTCACCCGGAGCGGCCGCGCCCGGCCCCGCGCCTCCGGGTCGGCGCCGGTCTCCATGGCGGGCCCGGCCGCCGCCTCGGGGGTGCCAGCGGCCTCCGGGACGCCGGCCGGCCCCGGGTCGGCGCCGCTCGGCTCGGGAGTCCGGGCGAAGTCCCGCTTGCGCGCGTACTCGTCGAGCGCGGCCGGGTCGACGGGCCCCTCCGCCCTACCGGCGGGTGAAGCCGACCGGCCGCCCCACCGGCTCCGGGCCGGCCTCCGGCCGCCGCCCTGGCCGTCCTGGCCACGGCGCGGCTTCTCGGGCGACCCCAGCCCGAGCGCCTCCATGGCCGGGGCGAGCGACTGCCGGTCAGTCAGCACCGGCCCGAACCGGTCGCCCGAGGCGAACCGCTCCCACACGCTGTCGATCCGATAGTCGTCCGGCTCGACGTCGTCGTCCAGCTCGTCCCAGTCGAGGGGTGTGGACACCGGCGCTCCTGGCAGGGGCCGCACCGAGTAGGCACTGGCGATGTTGGCGCCCTGCCGGTTCATCTGGTGGTCGACGAACACCTTGCCAGCCCGCTTCTCGAGGGCCCAGTCCATGGTGACCTTCTCGGGATAGGCACGGACCAGCAGGCGCCCCACCCGCTCGACGAAGGCGCGCGCGTCGGCATAGGTGTGGGTGCCGTCCAGCGGGACGAACACCTGCATGCCGGTCGCCCCAGAGGTCTTCGGGTACCCGCGCAGGCCGAGCCCGTCGAGCGCGACCTCGACCAGCTTGGCCACCAGGCGCACGTCCGCGAACGTGTAGGGCGCGAACGGGTCGAGGTCGAAGAAGGCGTAGTCGGGGCGGTCGAGCGAGCCGGCCCGCGAGTGCAGCGGGTGCATCTCGATGCAGCCGAGGTTGACGACGTACAGCAGGCTCGGTAGGTCCTGGACGACCACGAACTCGATGACCTTCGACCCCTCCTCGGAGGGGACCGCGGCGGTCGGCAGCCAGCTCGGCGCGTGGGCGGGCACCCGCTTCTCGTAGAACGGCTCCCCGGCCAGCCCGTCGGGCATCCGGTGCATGGTGAGCGGCCGGTCGGCCAGGTGGGGCAGGAGCAGCGGGGCGACGTTCCAGTAGTAGGTGAGCAGGTCGCCCTTGGTGATGCCCTCGCCTGGCCAGTAGACCTTGTTCAGGTTCGAAAGGCGCAGCTCACGGCCCTCGGCCTCGACCCGCCAGGCATTCCCCGCCCGGGTCGCGGGCAGCGCCGACGGGAAGGGCGGCGGACGGCGTTTGCCGGTGGCCACGACAGGCAGCCTCCTTGGGTCGCACTGCTCGCCAGCGTACAGTTGACGATGTACCAGGAGTTGGACCGCCGCCTTACCAGGAGCACGGCCGATGAAGACGATCTGGAAGGGCGCGATCTCGTTCGGGCTGGTCACCATCCCGGTCAAGCTGTACGGGGCCACCGAGGAGAAGAGCCTGCGGTTCAACCAGCTCCACGCCAAGGACGGCGGGCGCATCCGCTACAAGCGGGTGTGCGCGATCGACGGCGAGGAGGTCGACTACTCCGAGATCGCCAAGGGCTACGAGTACGAGAAGGACCACTACGTGACCCTGACCGACGAGGAGCTCGACTCGCTGCCGGTCTCCACGGCCAAGGCGATCGAGATCGAGCGCTTCGTCGACGCCGCCCAGATCGACCCGATCTTCTTCCAGAAGTCGTACTACCTGGTGCCCGAGGGGACCGGGGTGAAGGCCTATCACCTGCTCCGCGAGGCCATGGCCGACGACGACAAGGTCGCCGTGGCCAAGATCGCCTTCCGCGACAAGGAGCACCTGGCCACCCTGCGCCTGCGCGACAACTGCTTCGTGCTGGAGACGATGTTCTGGCCGGACGAGATCCGCACGCCAGCCTTTGACGAGCTCGACGAGCGCGTCGAGGTGCGCCCGCAGGAGATCAAGATGGCCCGTAGCCTCATCGAGAGCCTGTCCGACGACTTCGAGCCGGGGGAGCTCCGCGACCGGTACCGCGCCGCCCTCGAGGAGCTGGTGGCCAAGAAGGTCCAGGGCGAGGAGATCACCTACGTCGAGGAGGCCGAGCCGTCCAAGGTCGTGGACCTGATGGAGGCCCTGCGGGCCAGCGTGGAGGCGGCCAAGGCGGGCAAGGGCTCGGCCAGGCAGGCGGGCGGCAAGACCCCGCGTGCCGCCGGCGGCAAGGCCGCGTCCTCCCGCCGCAGGAAGGCGGCTGGCGAGTAGGAGGCTGGCGAGTAGGAGGACAAGGGCTACGTAGTCCGCCGGCGCTCCGCAGTTGTACCGACTAGCCAGGGCGGGCAGCGGAGGGGTCCAATCAGCCCTTGTCGGATTGACCGCTTCCTAACGGTAGCTCGTTATATCCGACCTGTCTGGTTTGGACTCGCCGTTGGTGGTGTGCAGCGTGAAGGCAGCGATCACCTTCTCCTCGAGCCCATCGACCTTCGATGGTGCGCTCTCCTCCGTCCTCGACCACCTGCAGGAGCGCGTCGGGCTGCGGCTCTGGATGCTGGTCCGGGTCTCGGGCGGCAAGGCGGTCGTGCTCGGTGTGCGCGACCGCTGGTACGGCGTTGCAACGGGCGAGGTGCTCGAGTGGGACGACCTCCCGTTCCGGGCGGCGGCGGAGGGCCGCGCCCCGGTGGTGGCGCCGGCCGCGGCCGGGCTGGGCCAGCTCACCGTGGCGCCGCACCAGCGCCGGCGGGTCGGCTCCCACGCCGCCGTGCCCATCGTCGACCCTGACGGCGGCCTGTTCGGGTGCTTGTGCGGCATGGACCCGGAGCCGCAGCCGGCGCTCGCAGGCGAGCTGCCAACCCTCGAGCTGCTCGGCCGGCTCCTCGGCACCGTCCTGGCCCAGGAGCTGGAGCGTGAGGAGCTCGAGCGGCGGGTCGAGCGGGCCGAGCTGGAGGCGCTCACCGACCCGCTCACCGGGGTCGGCAACCGGCGCGCGTGGGACCACATCTTCGACGCCGAGGAGGCCCGCTGCCGGCGCTACGGGTCCCCGGCCTCGCTCGTCTCGGTCGACCTGGACGAGCTGAAGCAGGTCAACGACGACCGCGGGCACGTCGCCGGCGACGCGCTCCTGCGCCGGACCGCACAGGTCATCGTGGCCACCAAGCGCGCCAGCGACGTGGTCGCCCGGCTCGGCGGGGACGAGTTCGGGGTGCTCGCGGTGGAGTGCGACGAGACCGCGGCAGCCGCCCTGGCCGAGCGGATCCGGCAGGAACTGCTCGGGGCCGGCATCCGGGCCTCGGTCGGCCACGCCACCCGGCGCCCGGGCACCGGCCTGGCCCTCGCCTGGGACGAGGCCGACGCCGCCATGTACGCCAGGAAGCGCGGCCCGGGCCGCGGCGCGACGGCCAGATCCGTTCGTCGCTGAAGCTGCGGGCCGTCGGTCAGTCCTCGGCCGGGTCGAAGGTGTTGTCTGGCCGTGGCTGGACCCGCAGGCCGTGGCGCTCGGCCCAGGCGCGCCGGTCCTCGGTTCGCTGCATCGACTCCTCGGCCAGGCGGCGCAGCTCCCGCTCCCGGCGCGGCTTGCCCTCCCGGCGCTGGTCGGCCTCGGTCTCCGCCTCGGCCCGGGCCTCGTCGACCTGCAGGGACAGATAGGCGAGCCCGCCGATGGGGATGGGGAGCCAGAAGTTGACCAGCCGGTAGGCGAGCACGCCGAGGGTGGCGGCGCCGACCGGCACGCCGAAGAACGTGAGCAGCGGGATCAGCACCGCCTCGACGAGCCCGAGCCCGGCCGGGGTGATCGGCAGGGCGGCCATGACGTAGGCGAGGCCGAACGCGACCACCAGGCCGTAGACCGGGACCCAGTACCCGAACGCGCCCACGAAGACCCACAGCGCCGTGGCGGTGCCCAGCCAGAAGCCGAGGTCCCAGACGATCGCCCGGCGGATCAGGTCGGGCTCGCGGGCCAGGGTCTGCAGCCTGCCGGCGAGCCGCAGGGCGATCTCGTACACCTTGTCCTCGTCGAGGAACGGGATCCTCCCGGCGACCGCGCGCAGGATCCGGGCAGCGCGCTCCTCGCCCCGGACGAGCAGGACCACCATGGTCGAGAAGCCGCCGATCAGTAGCACCCCGAGCAGGGCGGCGGTGCCGTAGAGAGGGTTGAAGCCGCGCAGGGGGATGGACACCACCAGCCCGAGCCAGAGCAGGAGGTTGAGCACCACCGCCGACCCCATCCCCTGGGTCGCCATCGCGAAGGCGGCGTCGGTGCCCTTGATGCCGTTCCTGGTGAGCAGGCGGAAGCCGAGCGCCCCGCCGACCGCCGCCCCGCCGGGCACGACGTGGCTCAGGGCCAGGGTCGAGAGCTGGACGCGGAGCACGGTGAAGAACGGCGGGCTCTGCCCGCGGGGCAGCAGCGCCCTGGTGAGGTTGGAGTAGCAGCAGATGGAGGCGGCCTCCAGCGCGACGGCCAGGGGCACGAGCCTGAGGTCGACCTTGCCGAGCAGGTGAAGGGAGTCGCGCACCTTGGGGATCTGCGGCAGCACGAAGTAGATCACGACGAACCCGACGAGCAGGAGCTGGATCACCCGCCGGACCGGAGCAGCCAACGGGGTGCGGGACGTCGCCATCAGGGGCTACCAGGCGGGCGGCGGACCGCAGGCGGGCCGCTCTGCCGCTGGTCGCGCCGGGGCGACGCCGACCGGCCCGCGCACCAGGAGTGGCGGGCGCGCGGGGACAGCGCGCGAGGACACAAAGCCAGTATAGGGGCGCCGGGCTCGCTCGCTCTGGCGGCGTCCTGGGGCGCGGCTTGTCCGCCTGCCCGCTACCTGCTGCCCAGTCGGGCCAGGAACCCGGCCAGCAGCGCCGTCCGAGGCACCACGCTGCCGAGGTCCAGCCACTCGCGCGGCCCGTGGGCATCCCCGCCGATCGGGGCGAAGCCGTCGATGGTGGGCAGGCCGGCCGCTGCCGTGGTGTTGGCGTCCCCGGCGCCGCCGGTGGCCTGCTCGCCGACGTCGAAGCCGAGCGCGGCGGCCACCTGCTGGGCCTCGGCCAGCAGCGCACCGATCGCCTCCGTCCGCTCCATCGGCAGGTGCCGGTGCTCGGCCCGGAGGGTCGAGCTGGTGCCAGGCACGAAGCTGGTGGCCGCGATCTCCTCGACCGCCGCCGCGGCCAGGTCGAACGCGGCGGTGGTGACCGCCCGCAGGTCGACCTCGAGGTGGGCGTGCTCGGCGACCACGTTCGGCCTGGTGCCGGCCCGGATCACGCCGACGTTGCAGGTCACCCCTTGCCACCTGCCGTTCAGGTCCTGCAGGGCGATCGTCTTGCGGGCCGCCTCGAGGGCGGCGTTCACGCCCCGCTCGGGGTGGACGCCGGCGTGCACGGCCTTGCCGACCACGTCGATGGCAAGCGCGGAGATGCCCTTGCGGGCGGTGACCAGGGACCCGTCGACCCGGGCGGCCTCGAGCCCGATGCCGGCGTCGTGCTCGCCCGCAAGCCGGGTCAGCACCGCCCGGCTGAACGGCGAGCCGATCTCCTCGTCGGGGGAGCAGACCATGGTGATCTCGGCGAAGGCGTCGAACCCAGCCTCGTCGCAGAGCACCTCGACCGCGTCGAAGCCGGTCACGATGCCGGCCTTGTCGTCGGCGATGCCAGGGCCGAAGGCGCGCCCGTCCTCCACCCGGAACGGCCGGGCCGCGGCCGCGCCGTCGTCGAACACGGTGTCCATGTGGGCCATGAGCAGCAGGCGCCGCCCACCGGCAGCCACGGGCAGGGCGCCGGCGCGCCGCCCGACCACCACGTCGCCGAGGCGGGCCTCGCCTGGCGGCGGCTCGTGGACCAGGCGCTCCATCGCCCATCCGGTGGCCCGGAAGCGGGCCTCACAGAGGTCCGCCACACGGTTCACGCCGTCACGCGACCACGACCCGGAATCCTGGTTCACCAGCTGCTCGAGGGTGGCGACCGCGGCCTGGTAGCGCCCGCGTACCAGCGGGACCAGGCTCGCGGGGTCGGCGCGGGGGTCCATGCGCCGCAAGTATAGTGACCGGCATCCCGGCCGGTCCTGCCGGCCCACCGCAGCGATCCCGCCGAGTCCCACCCGTTCCCTCGGGAGGCCAGCGTTGAGCCCCCCGCCCTCCAAGAACCAGAATCTCGTCGAGCTGCGCGTCCTCGACGGGCCGAACCTCTACTTCCCGCGCCCCGCCATCAAGCTCACCCTCGACGTGTCGGAGCTGCTCGCGCTGCCCGAGGCCGAGGTGGCCGCCATCGCCGCGCGGGCCGCGCTGCCCGGGTTCGCCGGCGAGCCCGGACGGGGACCGGAAGGCGCCCCGGCCGGCCCCGGGCCGGCCGGGCGGCCAGGGAGCGAGCAGCGGCGCCGCTTCGTCGCCCGGCTCGGCGCCCATCTGGTCCGGCAGACCGCGGCCGCCGCCGGTGTCGGCCGCCTGGCCGTGCGGGGACGCCCCGGGCCGGCTCCGGCCCAGGTCGTGCTCGCCTGGCCCTGGCGCCGCCGCACCGCGGCCGAGGCGCTCGGCGAGGAGGTCGCCGTCCTGGTCCAGGGGCTCCCCGGGCCCGACCTGGCCGAGCGGGTGCGAGCCGCCGGGGGCCGCCTGCGCGAGGTCGAGCCGGGCCCCGGGCCCTCCCTGCCCGACCCGGCCATCCCCGTGGTCGCCGTCACCGGCACCAACGGCAAGACCACGGTGACCCGGCTGGTCGCCCATATGGGCCGCCAGGCCGGCCTACGGGTGGGCTGGTCGACTACGGACGGCATCTACGTGGACGGCGAGCTGGTCGACGCTGGGGACTGGTCGGGCCCTGGAGGGGCGCGACGCGTGCTGTCCGAGCCCGGCGTGGACCTGGCCGTGCTGGAGACGGCCAGGGGCGGGATCCTCCGCCGTGGGGTGGGCGTGGCCCACAACGACGTGGCCGTGGTCACCAACATCTCCCCTGACCACCTCGGCCTCGGCGGGATCGAGACGCTGGACCAGCTCGCCGAGGTGAAGGCCACGGTCGTCAAGATCACCCGCCCGACCGGCTGGGTCGTGCTGAACGCCGACGACCCGCGCACCCTCTCCATGGGCCGGCTCGCCAAGGCCCGCCCGTTCCTGTTCGGCCTGGACCCGGACGCTCCCGGCCTGCGCGAGGCGCTCGGGGAAGGCGGCCGCGCCGCCACCGTGCTCGACGGCGACCTCGTCGTGCTGGTCGGGAGGCAGGTCGACCGCCTGCTCCCGGTGGTGGACGCGCCGGTCACGCTGGCGGGCATCTCCTCCGCCAACCTGGCCAACGCGCTGGCCGCCGCAGCGGCCGGCCTCGGCGTCGGCCTGCCAAGGGCCGCGGTCGTCGAGGGCCTGCGAACCTTCGTGCCCGACCCAGCCCAGAACCCGACCCGCATGAACGTCTGGACCTTGGACGGGCGGACGGTGGTGGTCGACGTCGCCCACAACGAGGAGAGCATGCGCGCCCTCCTTGAGGTCTGCCGAGGCTTGCGCCGTCCCGGGGCGGCGGTGCGGATCGGGATCGGCACCGCCGGCGACCGTCCCGACAGCGCGCTCCGCCTGCTCGGCGAGCTCGCCGCCCGGGGCGCCGACCGGGTCGTGGTGGTGGAGAAGGAGCGCTACCTGCGTGGCCGTGACCGGGCCGGGATGACCCGGCTGCTCCAGGAGGGCACCCGCGCCGGCGGCCAGGCCGACGTGCCTGCGTTCCCCGACGAGCTGGCCGGCATCGAGGCGCTGGTGGAGGAGTCGAAGCCGGGCGACGTCTGCGCCTTGTGCTGCCACACCCACCGCGACGAGGTGCCCGCCTGGCTGCGCCACCGGGGCGCCCACCTGGCCGGCGCCGAGGACCTGCGCGCCCTGGTCCTCGCCGCCCGCGGCGCCGAGCCCGGAACTTGACAAGAAACCAATAGGTGTATCTACACCTCTTGTATGGGACGGGGACGGGAGCCCGAACGTTCGGATCTGGCCGCGGTTGCGCCCGGCTGCGCCTGCATGACCGTGCGCCGCACTGCCCGAGCCGTGACGCAGCTCTACGACGAAACCTGCGGCCGAGCGGTCTGCGGGCCACGCAGTTCACGCTCCTGGTCGCGGTGGCCGTCAGCGGGCCAGTGCAGGTCACGCGGCTGGCCGATGCCCTCACGCTGGACCGCACGACCCTGGCCTCAAGCCCCTGATGGAGCGGGGGCTTGTCGAGATCGAGACGGGCGCCGACCGGCGCACGCGGGTCGTCGGCTTGACCAGTCAAGGCTGGGAGGCGATCGGGCGTGCGTTCCCGCCCTGGCAGCGCGCCTAGGCGCGCATCGTCGAGGGCTCGGGACCGGACCACTGGGCGACCCTGGCCGGCAATCTCGGAGAGGTCGCCGCACTGGCACACGCGAGGTGATGCGCGCGACAAGTAGTGCGCGCGACCGCAATGGGGAGGTTGGTTGTGAGACGGTTTCTCTGCATCCTCAAGTCGCCTACGGCGTCGGGGGCTGCGGGCGACCGCCGGAGGCGGTCGCCCGCAGCCCGCAACTGGCGTACGGCCTTAGGGGGTCAGGCGCCGGGGATAACAAAGAGGGTGAGCTAAACTAACACCCAGCGTCGCCTGCCACCTGTGCGACCACAGGGAGGCAGGCGACGCGACTGGTGACGGCAAGCACGCTTCTGTACTCCGGTGGTCAACGCCGCGTAGCTATTCAGCAGGGGTGAACGCGGTCGTGACCGTCGGCATGGTGGCATGAGCTGACCGAGTTGACCTTCAGCTCCCGACGTGCCGATCATGTCGCGCATGTCCGAGCCTTGGCCGCTTGCGGTCACCACCTTGTCGGTCGACGAGCTGCGCGCGGCGCTGTTGCGCCAGCGTGCGGTCAACACCGAGCTGCGGGCGGTGACCGCGGCCCAGGCCGAGCTGCACCAGGCTGCGCTGGCGGCACGGGACGCGCGGATCGCGGCGCTGGGGTCGCAGGTGGTGGTCCT
>Ga0184627_10000108_pt1 | contig 41494 bp, 35 predicted proteins | sample PLM3_127_b1_FD_133150 | JGI IMG/M metagenome (GOLD analysis project Ga0184627, IMG submission 133150) | Groundwater sediment microbial communities from an aquifer in East River, Colorado, USA - PLM3_127_b1 | ecosystem: Environmental > Terrestrial > Soil > Riparian zone | place: USA: East River... | reverse complement strand
GCCTTGGACTGCGCCTGCGGCCTCTACCTCAACAGCCCTGACATCTGACCGGCAGCACAGGGCGTCACCACAAGACCCGCTCCGATACCACCCCCGACGGACTTCCGGCCCGGACCACTTAGGTTGAAGCCTCCGATTTGCAGAAAAAACTGCTGCGCGCTGTTCGCGTTGGGAGTACGCTTCCGGCTCGTCTCGATCGAAGGTCCCCCTGTAGGCGATCGAGCACGGTGGTGACGCCAACGGTGACACGCCTCCCCGGCAACCCGTTGCGGCGAGTGATCGGCCCCGCAGCCCTCCTCGCCGCAGTCGTTCTCGCAGGCTGCACCTCGGGAACCGGGACCAGCACGAGCCCGACCACCGCCACCCTGCCCCGCGCCGCCACCGCGACGACCCCGCCGACCCATGCCCCCACCACCAACGCCCAGGCGGCGGCGAAGGCCGCGGTCCTTGCCGCCTACCGGGCGTTCTGGGCCGACGTGGTGGCGGCCTCCGCGACCTCCGATGCCGCCTCGCCACGTCTGGCCCAGCACGCGACCGGCGCTGAGCTGGCGGCCCTGCGGACCAGGCTCGCCGCTGACAAACGTGCGGGCCGGGTCGCTCGCGGCGCGCCCAGGCTGCTGAAGACCGCCCTTGCGGCGCTCGGTCCCAAGTCGGCGACCGTCCGCGACTGCATGGACAGCAACCGGTGGCTCTTCTATGACGCCAAGACCGGGGCGCTGCGCGACAAGCCCAGCGGCAAGCTGTACGCCGTCACCGCCGGGCTGGTCCTCGACCACGACGCTCGGAAGGTCGCCACGCTTGAGTTCCAGGAGGCCCAATGCGGCGGCTGATGATCTTGGCGATACTCGCGCTCGCGGGGACGCTGCTCGCGATCGAGGGTCCCGCAGCAGCGGATGTCGGCCCGACGAGGGGGTCGGGTGGGGTCGGCATCGGCGTGCGCACCTCCGGCGGCACCGGCATCAGCACGTCCGGCGCAAGCGGCAGGACCTGCAGGTGGACGGTGACGCAGGCCAACGAGCCGGAGCCGTTCAAGAGCATCTGGGCCAAGGTCCCGCCGCCCCCTGGTGAGACGGTCGCCTCGGGGCAGTGGGCGCGGTGGGACTGCTCGGACGGCACCGCTGGGATCGCGTGGCTGCCCACCAACCGGCCGGTCGTCGCCCCCGTGGTCCTGGCAAGGGAGGCCTACCGCTACCTGCCGCTGCCCGCGCCGCGCGTCCGCACCAACCCTGCGGTTGGCCGCGACCAGCTCGTGAACCTGCGGACCTGGCTGTGGATCGACCCGGCCACCTGGGGAGCCCGCTCGGCGACTGCGTCGGTGCCGGGGCTGTCGGCCACGGTGACGGCCGTGCCGGTGTCGGTGACCTGGGCGATGGGCGACGGGGGCCGGGTCGTCTGCCGCGGGCCGGGCACCCCCTACGACCCGAAGCGTCCGGAGGCGGCCCAGCACCCGGCCTGCGCGTACATCTACCGGCACGCCGCGGACGCCTACGCGGTGACGGCCACCACGAGGTGGCGGATCACCTGGGTCGCCCACGGCGTCCAGGCCGGCGGCACCCTGCCGCCGCTGGCCCGCTCCTCGCCGGCCACGCTGCTGCGGGTCGTCGAGGTCCAAGCCATCAACAACAACCAGACCAGCCAGTAGTCGCAGTCATCGCCGGCTGCCCGCCGGATCGGATCGTTGGGGGGGCACGAAGGAGTGTCGGTCTCTTGCGTGCATCAGGTACCCGCTCTCGTCCCGACGCCCAACCCCACCCGCAGCCGACCCCCGCGCTCGACGGCGCGCTCCGGGTCGCCCCGGCCACCCGGCGGCGCTCACCCGCGTGGATCGCGGGCGGCGTGCTGCTCGTCCTGTTCTGCGCCCTGGCGTTCGCGGTTGGCTCGACCCGGCTCGGCGCCCGGCAGGCCGTGCTCGCCGTCGCCCACGACATGCCGGTCGGCCAGCTCGTCGCCGACAGCGACCTTGTGGTGGTCCGGATCTCGGTCGATTCCGGCCTGCGCCCGATTCCGGCCAGCGCCCGCGCCGGCGTCGTCGGCCGCCCGGCGGCCGTGCCGCTGGTCGCGGGGACGCTGCTGACCGACGCCGAGCTGGGAGCGCCGTCGGCGCTGCCACCCGGCCAGGCGGTGATCGGCGTGGCCCTCAAGCCGGGTCAGTTCCCGCCCAGCCTGCAAGCCGGCGCCCGGGTGCTGGTCGCCGACTCCGGTGCCGACAACGGAGCAGGAGCGACCGCCCAGCCGGCCGGCGGCGACGCCCAGGGCCAGATCGAGACGGTGCCGGCCGTTGTTGTCGGCGTGACCGAGCCGGCCGCCGACGCCGGCGACCCGACCACCGTGGTCGCGCTCCAGCTTGCCGCCAGCAGCGCGCCGCGCCTTGCCGCCGCCGGGGCCGCCGGGCGCGTGGTGGTCGTCCTGCTCGGCTCGCGGTCATGAGCCTGCTTGCCGTGGCCGCCGCCAAGGCCGCACCGGGCGTGACGACCAGCGCCGTCGCCGTGGCCGGGGTGTGGCCCGCCGACCGGCGGGTGCTGCTGGCCGAGGGTGATCCGGGCGGCGGGGACCTGGCCGCCCGGTTCGGGCTGGCCGCCCAGCCGGGCCTGGTGAGCCTGGCCGCCGCCGCACGTCGGGAGGTCGACAGCGCGCTGGTGGGCGAGCATGCCCAGACGCTGCCCGGCGGGCTGGGTGTGCTGGTCGGCCCGCCCGGCGCCGAGCAGGCCGCCGCCGCGCTCGGCATGCTCGCCCCGGCGGTCCTGGCGGGCCTCGACCGCCTGGACGGCGTCGACGTCGTGGCCGACCTCGGCCGGCTCGACCCCGCCTCGCCCGCGCTCCCGCTGGCAAGGTCGGCGAGCCTGCTGCTGCTGGTGGTCCGGCCGCGGCTTGCCGAGCTGCAGCACCTGGCGCACCGGGTGACCGTGCTGCGGCGGGAGTGCCGGGCGCTCGGCTTGGTCCTGGTCGGAACCGGCCCCTACCCGGCCGACGAGATCGCGACGGCGCTGGGCGTCGAGGTGCTCGCCCTGCTGCCCGCCGACGCCCGCGCCGCCAACCTGCTTGGCGGTGGGACGGCGAGCGTCGCCGCGCTGCGCCGGACCCCGCTGGTCCACGCCGCCCGCGGTCTCGCTGCTGCGGTCGTCGGACGGCTCGCCGGCCCATCGGCATCAGCGGCATCACCGGCCAGCGTCGAGCCGGCGCCGGTCGCCGCCGCGGCTCCCCGAGCCTTCCCGACTCCACCGCCACCCGAGCCCGAGACAGCGCGGGAGGTGCGACGATGAGCGACGCCGGGGCCGACACCTGGACCGGTAGGGGCGTTGGCGTCGGCCGCGACATCGGTACCCCGGTGGGCGGCCCGGCGGTCGACAGCGCCCTGGTCGCGCGGCTGCGGGCCGAGGTGACCGACCGGCTGGACGCCCGCCTGCAGGCCGACGAGGCCGCCGGGCTGCCCAGGATGAGCCCGGCCGACCAGCGCCAGTTCGGCCGCCAGCTCGTCGCCGAGGCGCTGGAGGCCGAAGCGCGCGCGGCGGTGGCCGCTGGGCGGCCCGCGCTCGACCTGGCCGCCGAGGACGCCGTCGCGCAGGCGGTGGCCGACGCGCTGTTCGGGCTGGGCCGGCTGCAGCGGCTGCTGGCCGACCCCGAGATCGAGAACATCAACGCCCAAGGCGCCGATCAGGTCTTCGTCCGCTACGCCGACGGCACCCGCGCACGAGTGGACCCGATCGCCGACTCCGACCAGGAGCTGATCGACCTGCTGCGCCTCGCGGCGGCCCGCATGGGGCTGGGCGAGCGGCGCTTCGACCTCGGCTCCCCGCGCCTGTCGCTGCAGCTCCCCGACGGCAGCCGCCTGTTCGCCGTGATGGCGGTCACCGGCCGGCCGAGCCTGTCGGTCCGCCGCCACCGGTACCTCAAGCTCTCCCTGGACGACCTGGTCGAGCTGGGCACCCTGGATCTCGCGTTGCGGGAGTTCCTCGGCGCGGCCGTGCGCGGCTACCAGAACCTGATCGTGTGCGGCGGGACCGCCAGCGGCAAGACGACCCTGTTGCGGGCGCTGGCCGCCGAGATCCCGCCCTCCGAGCGGCTGATCACCATCGAGGACTCCCTGGAGTTGGACCTCGGCCGCTACCGCGAGCTGCACCCCGACCTGGTGGCACTGGAGGCCCGCCACGCGGAGGCTCTTGAGGCTGTACGACAGACCATCACTCAAGCTGCTGGTGCCCGAGCCGGCGGAAGCTCAACGGTATCGGATGCGGCCATCTCGCCCGCCCACCCATGCGCCGATCAGCCCAGGTGGACGTGCCGCCGGGCGCTGCAGCGCAGGCACCCCAGGAGTCCTCCGGCGCGAGCCGGAGGACTCCCATGGGTGTCCGGCCTACGCGGTGATCGTGGTGGGTTGCGCCCGCCTGAGCAGCGCACGGAAGTCCTGCACGTCCGGCAGCATAGCGGTGCTCCCCGCAGGGAACTGCTGGTCCACCTTGATCGCTCGCAGGATCACGGGCGCATCCACGGTCAGGCGGTCTGCACTCACTCGAATCGCCTTCAGCGGAAGCGATGACAGCAGGCACAACGGTGCTGTTGGTAGTCTGGTTCTGGCCAGAGCCGAATGCTACCGAGGAGGCGGCTGTGAGCGTTGGTCCGAGCACCATCGGTGAGCGGATCAAGCAGCTTCGCCTGCAGGGCGCCCCGCGGATGACGCAGCGCGAGCTGGCCGAGCGGGCCGGCGTGAGCGTCGATCTGATCAGCAAGCTGGAGCAAGGCCAAAAGCAGACGGCGCTGCTGGTCTCGCTGCACAAGATCGCCGGTGCGCTCGACGTCGATGTGGCGATGCTGCTGGCTCGACCGTCGCGGATCGATGTCGCCGAAGACGACCAGGACCGCGGGGTGTTGGCGATCCGGCGGGCGATCACCGCAGTACGGGAGGACGCCGAGCCGGCCAGCGTCGACGAGTTGCAGCAGTCGGCACGCTACGCCTGGAGCGCGTACTGGACCAACCGGTTCGACGTGCTCGGCGGCCTGCTCCCGGGCTTCATCGGTGCTGCGCGAGCCAGCGCCCATGCGACCGACAGCCCCGAGGCGTTCGCCGCGCTCTCGGACGCCTATGGGGTGGCCGCGTCGATGCTTGTGCATCTCGCCCATGTCGATCTGGCCTACCTAGCGATGGAACGCGCCATCGCGGCAGCCGATCGCTCCGACGATCCGCTGCGCCGCGCTGCGCTGTCCGGGTGGATGTCATGGCTGCTGCTGCACCATACCGGCAGCTTCGATCAGGCGCGGCAGCTCGCGGTCGATGAGGCCGACCGCATGGAGCCTCGCCTCGGCAAGGCCAGGCCGGAACAGATCTCGGTGTGGGGCGGGCTGCTGGTCTCCGGGGCGGTGGCAGCGGCCCGGGATGACCAGCCCGACACGGCCGATGACATGCTGAACCTCGCGGAGGCCGCAGCGACGCGCTTGAACGCGGCCGACTACCAGGTGCGCACCGACTATGAGCGGCCGTTCGGGCTGCCGCTGGTCGTCATGCAGTCGGTGGATGTGTCTGTCGTCACTGACCGTCCGGGGCGGGCCCTTGAGGTCGCCAAGCGGATGTCGCCTGATGCGGCACTGCCGTTGGCTGCCAGGGCGCGGCACCTGGCGGACGTCGCCTCTGCCCAGACGAGCCTGGGCAAGGATCGTGCGGCGACCGACACGCTGCTCACCGTTGAGCGGACGGCGCCGGACTGGATGCGCTACCAGCCGTATCCGCGGGCGATCGTCCGCGAGTTGCTGGAGCGCGAGCGTCGTGCGCGCACCCCACTGCTGCGTGGCCTTGCGCATCGGCTTGGTGTGGCCTAGCTGCGCCGTCTACCCGGACTGGGTAGGACGCAGCATCCTAGCCATGCATCCGATAGCTGCTAACTGGGACGCTTTGTCCGTTCCGCAGGTGTTGCTGGCGCTCTAGCCTCCCTGTGCAGGCAACCTGCGTTGCCATCGCGCACACGTAGGGGCCTCCCGACAATCCCCAGCCGTGATCGCCTCTCAGGGGGACGCCGTGAGCAGCGCCACCAACCGGCAGGACGCTCTGACCGGGTCGACGGTCGTGGAGACCGATCGGGACGTGCGGCCGAGTCTCGCCGAGCAGATCCCGCGCCTGCCCCACGCGCAGCTCCGGGCACTCATAAAGGTCGGTCGGGCCGGCGGGCGGCTGCCCCGAGGGGCGCTGCGCCGGGAGCTGGCCGCTGCGCTGCTTCGTGCCCGGGCGGTCGCGGGCGACGGGCCGCGTCATCTTCGGATCACCGAGCTGGGCGTGCTCGCGCTCGTCCGCGCGGCCAACCCCGTCCCCGGCGCGCAGGCGCCAGCCGGCGCGCGGGTCCTCACCGCCCAGGATCTGCGAGCCCCAAGCGGGCGGCGTGGCGCCGGCCGTCGTCCAGCAGGAGCCGGCCGATGAGCCCCGCCACGCTCCGGACGCGACGGCTCGATCTCCTTTCCCGCCGCAGGCCGGCCGGGGCCGGCGGGGCTGACTGCGACCCAGAAGCCGGTGCCACGGGCGAGGCCGGAGCGCGATCCCCTCGCCCGCGGCGCTCCCAACTATTACCGCCAGCAGCAGCCGGAGGCCCGATGCCCTACCCGGACCACGACGACGTGCACCAGCGCATCGACGGGCTGCTCGATGCGGTCAGCCAGGCGTGGAGCCAGCACGCGCGCACCGGGGAGGAGCTGGACTGGCCGCGGTTCCACCAGGACGCCGCCGCGCTGCTCGCCTGCGTGAACGAGCATGGCAGGGAGCACTTGCGGTATCTCATCGAGAGCTTGCCGCGCGACCCCGGCGGCCCTCCGGAGTTGGCCGCCCGCGCACGCAACCTCCCGCTTGCCATCGCGCGCACGCCGCAGCCCCCCGGCCTCCCGCTGCCATCGACCCGCCGGGGGACGCCGTGACCACTGCCGACGGGCAGCCTGGCCCCATCGGGTCGACGGCCGCCGTCGAGGTGGAGTGGCACCTGCGCGAGGTCGCCCTGGCCATCCGGGACGCCTCGGCGCTGGTCAGCCCGGAGCTGCTCCGCATCGTGCTCGCCGGCCTTGCCGAGGCCGTCCGCCGGATCGTGGCACGCCAGGGCGAGGCCCCGGCGCCGCCGCCGATCCTGTTCCGCGACCACATCGTCCGAGGCCGCCTGCATGTGGGAGCAGCGGATCAGGGCGGCGATCCGCACAGCGGCCGACCGGCAACCGGGCCGAGCAGGCAGGCGAGCCGTCATGAGCACAGGTCTGGCGCCGCCATGCGCAGGCTCGGGGTCGCTGCCTTGCTGCCCTGGGCGGTCGGGCCGGCCAGGATCAGCATGGGCTGTCGGCCCGGATGGTCGGCCTCGGCGTCGGCGGCTCGCCGGGGTGCGGCGCCCGGCGACTCCCCCCACCGACGCCGGGCGGCCCCAAGCACCTCGAGCACCTTGAAGGGTCGTCGACTGCGCGGCGTTCTCTGCGTCCAGCAAGCGTCGGCGCTCGTGACCCACGCAGAGGACCACGACCTGGCCGGCCGGCCCGCGGCCCCGGGCGGGGTGAGCGACGGCTCGGCCGTGGGCCGCGCATGCCCGGAGGGGGGGCGGTCCCCGCCCTCCGGTGGCCTCCACGGCAGGGGAAGGGGGTGGCATGACGAGGCGCGGCAGCCCACGTACTTGCGCTCCGGTGAGGTCGCCAAGCTCCTCCACGCCGCGACCTCGACCATCGCAGGTGGGCCAGGGACGGCAAGCTCCCAGCCGAGCGCACTCTCACCGGTCGCTACCGCTACCCCGCCGCCGCGGTCGAGCGCATCGCTGGCAAGCAGCGGCGCCGACTCGGCGATGCGCCAGTGCGTTCCAGCCAGATCGCCGGGGCGCGCAACGTCCACCCGAGGACGGTCGCTCGGTGGGCCAGCGCCGGCCAGATCGCGGCCGTGCGCACGGTGGGCGGCGGCTGGTTTCTCTACCCGGCCGAGCGGGCCGAGAGGCAGGCTGTGCCCGAGACGCGAGGAGGCCCGGGCAGCGCCGTGGGGAGCCAAGAGGGTGGCAGGGCCGCGCAAGCGGCCCTCTGTCAACGTGCCAGCTGAGCAAGAGCACTTCGAACGGTTGGACCGGCACAACAACGCGCTGGAACCGCCCAGCGGCCGGTAGGTGCTGGGCGTAGGCGACCGGCCACAACCTGTCCGGCACCGATCGCTCGGCGCGCGAGGAGCCGGAGCCCAACAGAGGGACAACGTGACAGCCCAGGACGAGGGACTTCCCGAGATCGACACGAGCACGCCGCACCCGGCACGGATGTACGACTACTGGCTCGGCGGCAAGGACAACTTCCCCGCCGACCGGGAAGCGGCAGAAGAAGTCCTCGCCCTGGTGCCGCAGGCGCGGGACATGGCCCGGGAGAACCGGGCGTTCCTGCGGCGAACGGTCCGCTTCCTGGCCGGCGAGGCGGGCATCCGCCAGTTCCTCGACATCGGCACCGGCCTCCCCGCCCAGGGCAACGTCCACGAGGTCGCCCAGGCGGTCGCACCAGACGCGCGCGTGGCCTACGTCGACAACGACCCGCTCGTCCACGTGCACGCCAACGCGCTCCTCGCCGGCAGCAGCACGACCATCATCCTGGCGGACCTGCGCAAGCCCGACACGATCCTGGGCCATCCCAAGGTGCGGCACCTCATCGACTTCGACCAGCCGCTGGCGCTGCTGCTGGTGGCCGTCCTGCACTTCCTCACCGACGAGGACGACCCGGCCGGCATCGTGGCCCGGCTCCGCGACGCCATGGCCCCTGGCAGCTTCCTTGCGGTCTCCCATGCCACCGGGGACTTCAACCCGGAGGTGGCCACCAAGGCTGCGCGGGCCTACGACCGCGCCACCTCCCCGGTGGTGCCGCGGACCCGCGCCGAGGTCGCGCGGTTCTTCGACGGGTTTGCGCTCGTGGACCCGGGCCTGGTGCAGGTCTCACGGTGGCGGCCAGACGGCGAGATCCCGGAGGACAACGTCTGGATCTACGGCGGTGTGGGCCGCAAGCGCTGAGCCCGTGCCAGGGGCGGGGTCACATGCGCGGCGCGCTGGCCCTGATCAGCGGCGACCGGAGGCAGTCGGGCGACGGGTGAGCGCTGGTGGTCGGCCGGGGGGCTGGCCGCGGCAACCGGCGAATGGTTCCTCCCGCCCAGCCTGCCGGCGTTGCTCCCCGACATCCTCGCTGGCGGCTACGGCGATGCCCCGATGGAGCTGAACCCGCAATCACCGCTGGGCAAGGCTGTTTCACGCTGAGTCAGGCTCGTTCCGGCTCCATCGCAATTCCAGATCCGCCAGCTCGCGCTGGAAGTTGCCGGCAGCGTGGCAAGCCTCGCCCTGCGCTCTGCGCGGCCACGGCGACCAGCGCCACGGGCGCGTTCGACGATCTCGGCGATCACGTGCTCGACGCGATGCCGACCATCGAGCGCTCGACGACCTGTGGCCATGCCGACCGGGTTGCCTCCTCCTGCCCACGGCCATCGCCATGCTGACCTGCGGTCCGGCCGGCGCCACGTCGCGGGCGGCCGGGCGCCTGGCCAGGGCATCAACCACCCAGCAAACGCGGACGTTGCGCGTCAGGGCGCCCCTGTGGGCCGGCCGGTTCGCCCATGGCCACCAGGGCTACGCCGATGGGCTGAACGCCGCCCACGGGGCCACCACGGCGCCCCAACCCGCGACGTGCGGGCCACGCCCGGCGCCACAGGCCCGGGGCGACGCTCGCCGTCGGTCGCGGCGCCAGCGTCCCCGGGCGCGCGCCGACGTGGCGAGACCGCTCCCGGGACCCGGTCGGCACCTTCCTCGACCTTGGCCTTGAGGTCCTCGCGCCGGTCGAGGTATCCCCTGCGTGGCTTCGGATCATCGCAGGTCAAAGGAGGTGCCACATTGGCCCCGAGCAGCGCCGCCGGAACCCCAGGACAGGCGGCGGCCGCGCGGGCAGCCGGCTCGGCCCAGGCGAGCTGCGCGCCAAGGTCCTCGCCCTGCTGGCCGAGCACCCCGGCGGGTCCTTCACCCCCGGCGAGATCGCCCGCGCGCTCGGCGGCCGCTCCACCGGGGCGGTGGGCAACGCGCTGCGGACCCTGGCCGCCCAGGGCCACGTGACCTGCACCAGCACCCACCCGCGCCGCTTCACCGCCACCTCGGGCGGCCCGGCCGCCGCCAGCACGCCCACCCCGGTCCCGGCGCCCACTCCGAGGCCGGCTCGCCCGGCGAGCGTCCAGCCCGGACCGGTGGTGCGGCCCAACGGGCAGCGCTACCACCCCCGCGCGCTGGCTGACCACGCCGACGTCGCCGCCCTGCGGGCGCTGCGCGCAGCGGGCATGCCGGCGCTGCTGTACGGCCCGGGCGTCGGGATGCTGACGACCGTCGGCTCCCGATCCGCCAGGCTCCAGTGGGCCATCGTCGCGCCCAGCGCGCCGATCTGCGGGCGGCGCCAACCGTTTGCCCTATCGCCAAGAAGCACAACATGCTTGGCAGCACGCCCGTAGAAGCTCGTCTTGGTCATCTCCTCTTGCGGCGAGCATACGGTCCCCATCCTGGCGATTCGAGGATGGTCGGCGTGCTCGACGTCGCGATAGGTATGCGGGGAATGAGAAGAGTGCGCCGCCTTGCTTGATTGTGCAAGATCGTTCCGGGTACCCAGCACCGCCGACGATCGCAGCGCGTGAGCGGCTGCAAGGAGCCGACCCGCAGGACTGCCCCCTCCCCTCCAGGCACCGAGGACACGCACGGTGGGCTCACCTGCTGGAGCGCCGTCCGCGATGAAGGTCGCCAGGATCAGAGCGGCACCAACTCGTCGAAGGCGTGGACCGTGATGATGCGGGTGGGCGCCTCGACCAGCACGTCGGCCGCGACCTCCTCGTCGAGGTAGTCGGCCAGCGTCGGGGGACGCTCGCCGAGATAGCGGTCCTGCGGGAGCATACCCGCCGGGAACGGCACGAGCAGCTCGAAGTTGTCTAGATCGCGCACGAACGCCGGGACCCAGGTGATGCCGCGCGAGAGCAGGGCGAAGGCGCGGTGGTAGCCGTCGCGGAGGAAATACCTGCCCTGGTAGCGCGCCACCTGCAGCACGGAGTTCGGGAGCACGAGCTCGAAGCCCGCGACCGGGCCGGCCATACCCGGCACCGGGCCAAAGAAGGGCCGTCCAACGCGCACGTTGGGATTGGGAGCTGGCAGCGCGATCACGTTGCGGGCGGCGTCGGCCCGGACGGAGAGTTCGATCTGCGCCCCCTTCGGCAGGCAGACAGTGGCGATGCCCTCCAGGTCGTCGTTTGCGATGCCTTCGAGTGGTTCGAGCGCGCGTTCCATGGCCACCATCGGCTGGAAGGCGCACACGCGAGAGAGGTCGACCGAAGCGACGTCCCACCCCTCGGCGAACATGCTGTTCGCAGGGTCGGCGCGAAGCTCCCCGACGTATCGCGCGAGAGCCGCGGGAACGGGAGCCACGAGGCCGGTCTGGTCGATGTCGGCGGCGCGCCGGGCGACTGTCTCGCGCGCAAGCCGGGCGCGAGACAGCGACTCAAACTGCACCGCGTTGGCGTCGCGCCCGGCGGACAGAAGGCCGGCGACCGCGTCGGGCGGCAGCCAGCCGATCAGGGCGCGGTGGCGGGCGAACCCGGGCGCCGCGGCGCCCGGCGCGGCTCCCGGGTGGTTGGGCTCCGGACTGGGAATGGCCGCAGCCGCTTGGTCGTTCATGCGCCGCTCCTTCCTGCAGACCCGCGGTCTGCTAGGCTGTCCCGTGTTGGAGAGCCTTCCTCCAACTTGATGTTGGGAAGACTACTACAACATTCGGCCGGTCCACCGCATCGGAGCGTGCATGGTCAGCGGGGCGGGCGAGGAGACCTTTGGGCAGCGCATCCAGCGTCGACGCCGAGACCTGCGGCTGACGCAGCGGGTGGTGGCAGCCGACATCGGGATCGACTTCACCTATCTGAGCAAGCTGGAGAACGACCGGGGCGAGCCGCCCGGGGAGCGAACTGTTCGCCGGCTGGCCGAGATCCTCAAGGACGACTCGGAGGAGCTGCTGGCGCTGGCCGGGAAGATCCCGCTCGAGCTACGCGAGCGGGCGAGCGAGGACACCGACTTCGCCATGCTGCTGCGGACTCTTCCGAAGCTGCCCGATGATCGGATGGACAAGGTGTACCGGGCCGCCGGCGTCCAGCGGCGGAAGCGACGGCCGTGAACTACATCCCGGAGTCGCGGATCAAGGCCGCCGCGATGGAGCTGTGGATGCGCCATGACCTGCGGCCGGGCTTCGACGTCGAGCTTCTGCTCGACGACCTCGGGCTCAGCCTGCTCTGGGAGGACATCCCCGATCGCGACGGCAAGCGCGTTCTCGGCGCGCTTCGGCCCAACCGCGGCCGGATCCTCCTCAACGAGCGGTACCTCGATGATCTGGAGGGGAATCCCGGGTTGCGGCGCTTCACGCTGTGCCACGAATGCGGGCACTGGGTCCACCACTCCGACGGGGCGCGGACGGGCACACTCGCGCTCATGGAGGGGGACCGCATCCTCTGCCGGGACGGGTCCAGTCACCCGCTGGAGCGGCAGGCCAACCTCTTCGCTTCGTACATGCTGATGCCGACGGACCGCCTGCGGGAGGCGATCCCCAAGCGCCCCTGGACGGGCTGGCGCCCCGTCTACGCGCTGGCCGAGCGCTTCGGCACCAGCGCCGAGGCGATGATCATTCGGCTGGAGCGGCTCGGCTGGGCGCATCGCGACGAGACCGGCGAGCCGGCGTCGGGTCCCCCCACGGTTCGGGGGCAGGGCCAGCTTGATCTGGGCTAGTAGGTAGTCAGCCCTGAATTACAGGGTAGAGGTGCTTGAGCTTGATCCGGGCATCAGCAGTCGTGAAACGCCAGTCCACCCCCCGACCGGCAGCGTTGCGCGCCGCCTGCCACGCCACGACCTCCCGCTCCAGCCTCGCCTGGTCGGCCAGCCGCCGGTCCAGGCACTGCTCGGCCAGCACGCTCAGCTCGATCTCGGCCATGTTCAGCCAACTGCCATGCTTGGGCGTGTAGTGAATCTCGAGCCGGCCGGCCAGCCGCCGGGCCTCCACCGGCGGGAACGCCTCATACAGCGGCGCGGGGGTGTGGGTGTTGAGGTTGTCTTGCATCAGCACGATGACCTCGGCGTCGGGGTCGTGGACGTCGACCAGGTCTTTGACGCAGTGCGCCCAGCCGATGCGGGTGCGCCGCGCGCTGACCATGACGCCGCGCCAGCCGCGCAGCGGCTCGCAGACCAGGAACAGGTTGCACACGCCGCGGCGCCCGTCCTCGTAGTCCTCCCTGGCCGGCTGCCCTGGCGCGACGGGCAAGGGCAGGGTGACCTGTGCGAGGAGCTGGCGGCTGGTCTCGCCCAGGCAGACCTGGGGCCGCTGGGGGTCGTAGGGCCGGGTGTAGACCTCCAGCACGTCCTCCATGCGCCAGACGAACTCGGCGTCATGCTCCGGCGGGATGCACCAGCGCTGGGTCAGCCACGGCTTGAGGCGGTTTGCTTTAAGGCCTGGCGGACCGTCTCATACGAGATCGTCTCCACCACCTCCAACTCGACCAGGCGTTCACCCAGCAGCCGCAACGTCCACCGCTTGTGGCCCTCAGGTGGCGCGCTGCACGCCAGCGCGACCAGGCGGGCCTCCTGCTCCCCATCGAGCCTGCGGCGGTACTCGCGCTCGGGCGCCTTGCGGCCCACGGCGGCGTCCAGCCCGCCGGTGGCGTACTCCCGGCGGACACGGGCCACCGTGGTGTGGTGGACCTCCAGCGCGGCGGCGATCGCCCGGTCGGCCCCGGCTGGGCCGGCCTCGCCCTGGTTGGCCTTGAGCAGGACCCGGGCATGGGTCAGGGCGCGGGCCGGGGCGGTCCCCTGCCCGATCAGGGTACGCAGCCGGGCACGCTCCTCCTCGGATAGGACGACGACGTGCTGCTTGCGCATGCTCGGCTCCTCCAGCGGCGGGACCCTCGACCGCAAAGGGCATGGGCCGAACCCGCGCATCACGCAAATTACGGCTGACAAGCTACTAGTCCCAATGCCGGTCAGTTAGCCGGATCTGCGGAGTACGACGACGGCGTCTTGAGGGGGTCGTGCTGGCTGGGGCCAGGCCCGATGGTGGGCGCGTTTGAGGTGGTAGTTGCTCATCTTGCGCTTGACCACGCGGGGAAAGGCGCGCAGCCGCCGGGCAGGGAGGCGTTCGGCCAGGATCTCGCCGATGGCCAGCCTGGCCGCGCGGGCGAGCTGGTCAGGGGGAAAAGGCCGCCTGGGCGATGAGCTGGCGGCGCACGACCCGCAGCGAGCGGACAAAGCTCAACCGGTCAGGGTCGACCTGGGCGTCCAGGGCGGCCTGGTGCATCAACGCGCGGATGGCGTAGTGGACCAGCAGGTGCGCATACACCTCTTGTTCAACTCCCTGGGGGGTCTTGGAGCGCAGCACCGCGCGGGGGCCGCGCTGGTGGGTCTTCAGCTCGTCCAGCGCGCCCTCCACCTCCCACCGCTCGGTGTACAGCGCGGCCAGCTCGGCGGCGGGCGCCTGGGCGGGATCCAGGATCGAGGTCACCAGCCGGTAGCGCTGCCGCTGGCTGGGTCCGGGGTCGTCGATGGTGTAGTCCAGCACCCGGACCACGATCGGGCCGCGCGGATCGCGACGCCGGTGGCCGCCGGCGTCCAGGCGCGACAGCCATGACCCATCGGCCAGCACCCGGTCGGCCGGCAACGCGTGCCCGGTGGTGCCGGTCTTGGCCCGCCACAGCAGCTGTGCGCCGGTCGCCAGGGCGTGGCGCCACAGCCCCACGGCCAGCAGACCCCGGTCGGCCAGCGCCAGCGTCCCCGGCCCCAACCCATCCAGCACCTGCGGGGCCAGGGTGAGCTCCCCCGTGGTGCACGGCCCCACCGCGACCCCGACGATGGCGTGGGTGCCGCACTCGGCCAGCCCCACAAGGCGCACCTGCGGGAACGCCCCAACGCCCTGCCCGCGGCCGGTGCCCGGCCGACCAAACGCGGCCGCGTTGGCGGGGGTGTCGGCCACGTCCAGGCAGCTCCCATCCAGCGCCAGCAGCCGCAAGCCGCGGTAGAACGCCCCCCGGGTCTGCTCGGTCGCCAGCGGCCGGGCCGCCTGCTCAAACAGCACCCGCAACGGCGCGGCGCCCAGCCGAGCGCGGGCCTGCACCAGCGCCGACTTGGCCGGCACCCGCCAGACCCGCCATGGCTCACGCGGGTTGGGCCACCACACCGCGCCGCGCAAGGCTTCCACCAGGCAGCGCAGCACCTCCTCGTAGGCGACCCCAGCAAACAGCGCCAACGCCAGCACGTAGTAGACGACCAGCCGGGCTGGCAGCAGCCGGTGGCGCCGCTCGGCCCGGCCGGTCTGGGCCAGCACCCGGTCCACCAGCTCCGGCGGGTAGGTGCGGTCAGCACCCCGATCGCGACCCGGTCCGACAGCCGCGGCTGGCAGTGTGACGTGGCTTGCTGGACTCCTGGCATCCGCCCCCCCTCCACCCGAAGAGTAGAAGGCGGACACTACCCCACCAAAGCCGCTAACTGACCGGCATTGGGGCTAGTCCTCGGCTAGACGCGAAGAACTACATGCTTGTGATTTTGTCCTCGCCCGCGCGTACCCTGGTCACAGAGATCGAGCTGACCCGTTGTGTCATTGAGGGAGAGGGCGGGGCGTCCCAGTGCGTACCCTGGACGAGGCCTGCGAGGGCGACCAACCAGCGGATCTCTTCCTGTCCCACCGCAGCACCAACAACGACGAAGCGCTCAGGCTGGCTGAGCGACTGGAGCGCGAGCAGCACCCCGACGGACGCCCGTTGCGCGTCTGGCTCGACCTGCTCGACATCGACCCTGGCCAGGGCATCGTGGGGCGCGTCAACGCCGGCCTCGCAACGGCCCAGCACGTTGGCTTGCTGCTCACCCCCGACTACCTGCAGAGCCCCTCGGGCTGGACCGACGCCGAGTGGCAAGCGGCCTTGTTCGACGATCCCGCCGGGCGCTCCAGCAGGGTCGTGCCGCTGCTCTTGGAGCCGTGCCCGGACCTGCCGCCCCTACTGCGCCACCTGCACCTGATCGACCTTCGCGGCGCGGCCTACGAGACGGGCTACCAGCAGCTCGTCCGATTCCTGCGTGGCGAGACCAGCCGCGCCCATCGATTCCGAGGGCAACTCGTCCGGCCGGACGGGAGAGTCTCGGCCGAGACGCTCGCGGCCGAACGAGTGCTTGAGGCGGGAGCACCCGACCTGGTCGAAGAGCACCTGCTGAGTAACCTGCTCCCAGTCGTGGAGTTGCCCCACCGGGTCTGGACGGCGCCGATCGCCCGCAAGCTGGCGCACGGCAACGGCGCCCACCGCACCCACCCCACGAAGGACACGCTCCGGCGGCTGATCCGTGACGAGCTGGAACGCAAGCAGCTCAAGCCCTTCACCCCCGCGTTCCTCCGCCTGGGTGATGAGCTGGTCACCTTCCATCGTCTGGACCGGCCGGACCATCCCCTGCGGCCCGTGACCGGCACGCGGCGCGGCCGGGCGAGCGACGTCACGACCTGGATCGACGATCCGGATCGGCGCCGTGTGCTGACCACCTTGCTGAACATGGCGGCCCAGCGGCATCTATTCGCCCAGGGCATGGTGTATGACCATGAAGGCCGTCGTCACTTCTTCCCGCCCGGCCCAGACGATCGTCCGTGGCAGGTCCGGTGGCGGCGAGGGGCCAAGCCGCGCACGGTGACCGCCCCGCTGGTGGATCAGGACGGGCACGTCTTCCGTTGGCGCCACAGCGCCGTGCGGATGCCGGTCGTGTGCCTGGGCGGCACCTTCTTCCTCCAGATCCGCCCGACCATCGTGTTCTCCCGTGACGGGTCGGTCGAGTCCATCCTGCGGGGCAGCGCGGTCGGGCCGTGGGCCACCCGCTGGCTTGGTCGGGAGCGCAACCTGCACCTGCTGTACCACGCGCACTTCTGGGCGCATGTCCTGGGCGGCGGCACGACCCCGATCCGCATCCGCGCCGGCGACCAGGCCCTCATCGTCGACCCCGCGCCGCTGGAGCTCGTGCTCGACCGTGGCATCGCCGCGGACCAGGTGAACCTCGTCGCGCAACTCGAAGACGCCCCCGACCCCGACGAAGACTGGGAGCTGGGCGAGCTCGCGCTGGCCGAGGGTGAGGGCGGGGACGAGGAGGAGGCCGAGGGTGGCCTCTAGGCAGCCCGCCGACTCCCAGCTCGTCGTCCCTGGGCGGCTCCGGCTCACCTGCGGGGTCCTGCCCGAGCCACACCTGCTGTTCGGCGGCGGCCACCGGCACATCGACCCGAAGACCGGCCTTGCCCTCTACGGCCCCTACAGCCTCGCCGACCAAGACGACCCCACCATCGGCACCATCAGGATCGGCATCGTCTCCACCGGCCCGCTCGTGACCGAGATGCGGTCGTGGATCTCGGCATGCCGGCGTCGCATCACCAACGACGGGTCGCAGCCGTTCCTGTACCCGCCCTTTCCTGGCATGGACCCGCACGGGGTCCTGCGATGCGAGCTGGTCACCAGCCGGGCGTGGGAGGAGGTCATCGCCGACAGAGCCCTCCGGCTCGCCCTCGGCGCGGGCGACTACTACCAGCGCCTCGGCGCGGTGATGGCGCTATTTCGTGACGGCGTTCGCAACCTCAGCGAGCGGCAACCCCGGCCCGACGTCATCGTGTGCATCATCCCTGAGGAGGTCATCGAGCTGTGCACGGTCGAGCAGACCCCGCAGGGAGGGATGCGGCGGCTCCGGCTCACCCCGGGGGAGAAAGCACATCGTGCTCGACTCGCAGCCGGGCAGCAGACCCTCTTCGACGTCCCCCTCGGCGATGAGGACGAGGACGACCCGGCCCGGCATCGCAACCTCCGGCGGGCACTCAAGGCCGAGACGATGGCCTTCGGCATCCCCACTCAGATCCTGCGAGAGTCGACGCTGCGGCCGGGGACTGGCACCGGACGGCGACGGATCCAAGACCCTGCGACCCGGGCTTGGAACTTCTGCATCGGCCTGTACTACAAGGCCGGCGGCCAGCCGTGGCGACTTGCGGACCTGCAACCCGACACCTGCTATGTCGGCATCGAGTTCTACCGAGAACACGGCGCCGCCGACCAGATGCGCACCAGCCTGGCCCAGATCTTCTCGCACCGCAGTGACGGCTTGGTGCTCCGGGGCCAGCCGTTCGAGTGGGACCAGCCAGGCCGCTCACCCCACCTGAACAAGGACCAAGCCCTGCGACTGCTCGCCGACGTGCTCGCCGTCTACCAGCGCCACTCCAAGCGGCCCCCTCTTCGCATCGTGGTCCACAAATCATCCCGATACTGGGACGAGGAGCTGCAGGGCTTCCAACAGGCCCTCCGAGACGTCCCAGAGGTCGACTTGGTGGCATTCGGCAAGCGTGGGCTGCAGCTCTTGCGCCACGGCAACTACCCACCACTGCGGGGCACGTGGGTGAGGTTCGCCGACGACGATTTCCTCATCTACACCAAGGGGTACGTGCCGTTCCTGCGAACCTATCCCGGCCCCCGCGCCCCACAACCGCTTGAGATGCTCGAACACCATGGCGACACGCCAGCCGAGGTGCTGCTGGCCGAGATCCTCGGGTTGAGCAAGCTGAACTGGAACACGACCGACTTCTCCTGCGACGATCCGATGACGCTCGCCTTCGCTGACAGGGTTGGCGAGATCCTGGCTGAGCTCCCGGCCGACGTGCAGCCACAAGCCGACTACCGCTTCTACATGTAGTGGTCACGGTCAGGACGAGGGCTTGCGGAGCGTCGTCCGGGCGCATGGAAGCTCGAACGTGGCTTCCACGATGAGCTGACGCTGCGAACCCGCAGCTCTGCAGGGAAGAGCTGCTTATCTCGCTTGGCTTCACCATCGCCATGCCGACGATCAGCGCGGTCTTGGCGCTCGTGCTCTACCTGCAGGCGGATCTCGACCGGCAGGGCTGGCCATGCGCTCAGGAAAGGGCAACGCCGACTCCATTGGGGTAGCTTTGCTCGATTGAGGCGAGCAAGGGCGCGGCAGCAGCGCCAGCTCATGGCCGGCATGTGTGGGGGTCGAGTGACACGGGGGCTGTGGCCAGTCGTCGGGGAGGCGCTGATCCGCGAGTTCAGTAGCGTGACGGGACGTTGCGGGTTGGTCGTCGGAGCCAGCAAGCGGGCGGTGACCCAGCAGTTGGCTCAGCTCGATGGCACGGTCGCGGTCTCCGTGGGGCAGGCCCTCACCTCAGGGGCAAAGGTGACGTCGCCGGAGGAGGTCCACCGGATCCTCGACGCCAGCCGCTACCTGGTCGACCTTGACGTGCTGTTCTGGCGGCCGTGGCTGCACCTGGACCCCTTGCTGTTGCTTCGTAGCCTGGCCCGTTCGGCCTCACGGGCGGTCGCGTGGCCGGGCGAGGTCGAGGCGGGGACGGCGTACTACAGCGAACCTGGCCGCCGTGACTACTTCGCGGCTGTCGTACGCGACATCGTCATCCTACGATCCCGTCCGATCTACTATCCCGACGAACCTCCCTTTGAGATCGAGAGGATCCCACCGTGAAGTACGGGGAACTCATTCAGTTCGAGCCGATCGAAAGCGTAAAGGTGCTGCGTGAAGCGGACGCAGCCGATGTGGCTCGCACCGATGTCTTGACCTTCGTCATCTCGTCGCGCATGGCCGAACAGCTCACCGAGATCATCTTTCCCAACCTTCAGTTCGACGAGCCGGCCGACCAGCACGGTCTGCTGGTCGTGGCGAACTACGGCACCGGCAAGACGCACCTGATGAGCGTGATCGGCGCGGTGGCCGAGCATGCCGAGTTCGCCGAGTTGCTCACCAACCCGAACGTGAGAAACGCCTCCAGCGCCATCGCCGGCCGGTTTCGAGTGATCCGGGCGGAGATCGGCACAACCAGGATGTCGCTGCGCGACATCGTCTGCGCGGAGCTGACTCGAGGGCTGGCCAGGATGGGGATCGACTTCACCTTCCCGGATCTCGGCTCGGTCACCAACACCAAGGATTCCCTGGTCGACATGATGGCCGCCGTCGAGGCAGCCGACCCCGGCCGTGGTCTGCTCCTCGTGCTCGACGAGCTGCTCGACTACCTGCAGGGCCGCCGGGACGCCGAGCTGTTTCAGGACCTGCGCTTCCTGCGCGAGATCGGCGAGATCTGCCGCTCGACCCGGTTCCGCTTCATCGCCGGCGTGCAGGAGACGATCTTCGACAACCCACGCTTCCACGGTGCCGCCGATGCGATGCTCCGCGTCAAGGACCGCTTCCAGCAGGTGCGCATCTCGCGCGAGGACATCGCGTTCGTCGTCCAGGAGCGGCTGCTGCGCAAGACGGTGGCGCAGCGTGACCGGATCCGCGCCCACCTGCAGCCGTTCACCGCCTCCTACGAGGGCATGGCCGAGAACCTCGACGACTACGTCGGTCTGTTCCCGGTGCATCCGGCGTACCTGTCGACCTTCGAGCGCATCACCATGGTGGAGAAGCGCAAGATCCTGACCACCCTGTCGCAGGAGATGCGCCGGCTGCACGACCAGGACGTACCGGCGGACAAGCCCGGCCTCATCTGCTATGACACCTACCGGGCGCAGCTCGCGGCCGACCCCGCCAACCGGGCGATCCCGGAGGTCCGCGAGGTGCTTGACCGCTCTGAGGTGCTCCGCAGCCGGGTCATCAAGGTGCTCGGCTCGACGCCGAACGGCGCGGTCGCCCTCCGAATCGTGGATGGCCTGGCCGTCCACCGGCTCACGACCGAGGACATCTACGTCCCGATCGGGGCCACCGCGCGCGAGCTGCGCGACGATCTGTGCCTGTTGCCGGATGGGCTGCCCGAGCGTGACGCGCTGTTCCTGGAGGCGAGCATCGGCGCGGTCATCGACGACATCGTGCGAGCCGTGAGCGGCCAGTTCATCAGCGAGAACCCCGACAACGGCCAGGTCTGGCTCGACGTCCGCAAGGACATCGACTACGACCAGAAGATCGACGAGCGCGCCGTGTCCCTGGACGACCACGAGCTCGACAAGGCGTATTTCCGGGCGCTTGAGGAGGTGCTGGAGCAGCGCGACGCGCCCTACGTCGCCGGCTTCAAGATCTGGGCGTACGAGCTGCCGTGGCACGATCGCAACGTCACCCGGGCCGGGTACCTGTTCATGGGCGCCCCCAACGAGCGCTCGACCGCGCAGCCACCCCGCGACTTCTACGTCTACTTCTTGCAGCCATACGACACGCCACCGTTCGTCGACGAGGTCAAGCCGGACGAGGTCTTCTTCCGGCTCGACCGCCCAGGCGAGCCGTTCACCAAGGCGCTTCGCCGCTATGCCGGCGCGGTCGCGCTGGCGCGCGAGTCGACCGCGACCCATCGCAACGTGTACGAGGACAAGGCCCGCGAGGCGCTCATCGCCATGACCGCCTGGCTGCGGGGGAACATGCACGAGGCTGTCACGGTCACCTATCGCGGGGTGGCCAAGGCGCTCGGATCGTGGCTGGGGGCCGGGGTGAGTGCCCGGCCCACCATCAAGGAGCAGGTCGACCTGATCGCGGCGACGGCTCTGAGCGACCACTTCGCCGCCCGCTACCCGGACTACCCGCGCTTCCAGCTCTCCATCACCCAGGCCAACCTCGGCGAATCGGTTCGCCAAGCGCTCGCCCAGGTCGCTGGCCGCACAACCGTGACCGGCACCAGGGTGCTCGCCTCCTTGGAGCTTGTCACCTCTGGCGCCGAGCTCACCGACGCAGGGCGGTTCGCGCGGGCGCTGCTGGCGACGCTCGACGCCGCTGACGGCAAGGCGGTGAACCGCGAGGAGCTGCTGGTCGAGCACGACCCCGACCGGCCTACCTGGGGTCCCTGGCACCTCGAGCCGGTGTGGCTCGTCGTCGTCGCTGCCGCGCTCACCCAGCTCGGTCGCTGCGAGATCGGCTTGCCAGGTCAGCAGATCGATGCGCTCGGACTCGACCGGCTGGCCAGGCTCCCCACGAGTGAGCTCGAGCAGATCGCCCACGTGGCGCCGCCCAAGGCGCTCCCCGTGACCCAGCTTCGAGAGGTGGCGAAGCTGCTCAGGTTGCCGCCCGGCATCGTGTCCCAACAAGGTGCCACGGAGGGGCTGGTCCGCCAGTTCATCACCAGCGCAGCCACCCTCGTCGAGCGGACGGTCGAGGCTCGCTCGGCCGTGCTGAGCGAACTCAAGCTGTGGGGCGCGTTGGTCTTCGAGGAGGCCGACACCCGCGCGCGGCGCCTGGAGGCGCTGCAGCGCCTCCTTGAGCTGGTCCGGAACCGGGACACGGTCGGCAAGATGAACAAGCTGCAGCTCGACGGCGACATGCTCGCTGACGCGCACGACGGGCTCGCCGAGCTGCGCTTTGTTGAGGAGGCCGTCCGCGCTCGGCTCCACCTCACCGACACCGTCGAGTACCTGGAGCGGGCGGTGGACGTCTTCGGAGGCCAGGACGAGCGGAGCCAGGACGCCGCTGCCCTGCGTCAGGAGCTGCTGGCGCTGTTCCGCTCCCCGGCACCCCCTGATCCGCAGCGCGTCGCCGCCCTTCGAGCGGCCGGCGACGACCTTCGGCGTCGCTTCGCGGAGGAGGCGACCCGCGCGCACGAGCGGGACCGTCTCGACGGGACCGGCGACGACCGCAAACGCCAGGTCCTCGAGGGTGATGCCTACCGGGACGTCAAGCGGCTTGCCGCGGTGAGCCTCCTGCCCGGCGGCCGCTTCGGGGCGCTCGAGCAGCGCCTGCTCGGCGTCGGGACGTGCAAGACCTTCGACGAGCGCGCACTCCTCACCAGCGTCGTCTGCCCGGAATGCGGGTACCGGCCGCGGGCCGCAAGCGGGCCGTCGGCCCGAGCCACGGTCGACGGCGTCGAAGCCGACCTCGCCGCGCTCCGCGCCGAATGGGAGCGAACCCTGCTGGACAGCCTCGCCGAGCCCGAAATCACCCAGCAGGTCCAGTTGTTGTTGGATCCGGCCGATCGCGCCCGGGTGACCGAGGCCGTCGAGCGCGGGCTGCTGCCCTCACCGGTTGACGAAAGGCTGGTCCGGGCGCTCAACCAAGCCTTCGCCCGGTTCGACGTGCGTCGGGTCTCGGCGCGAGACGTGTGGCAGGCGCTCTTCCCCGGTCCTGCTCCAGCCACGCTCGACGACCTGCGTACGCGCTTCCAGGGCTTCCTGGACGCCGTGCGCGCAGGCAAGCAGGAAGCCAACATTCGCGTCGTGCCGGCCGAAGAGGTAACGACCTCGTGACCACCCAGGACCCACTCGTGGAGGAGCCGGTGGCCGGGCCGGCTGACACCGGAGCCGAGGCTACGGCCGAGCTCGCCCGAGCGCTCCCGGCGCTGCGGTCAAGCCCCGGCTGCCCCACCGGGTCGGACCGCGACCTGCTGACGATGTCGCAGGCGCCCGCGTACACAGCCTGCCCGAACCCGTTCATCGCGGACTGGCTGTCCGGGGGGAAGGCTCACACGGACGGGGCCGCCGAGGAGGGCGAGCGTGCCCGCCGCGGGCCGTTCGCCGCCGACATCTCAGAAGGCAAGGGCCATCCGATCTACAAGGCGCATTCCTTCCCGACCAAGGTGCCCCATGGCGCGATCATGCGCTACCTGCTGCATTACACCGAGCCTGGCGACGTCGTCCTCGACGGCTTCTGCGGGTCGGGGATGACCGGGGTGGCCGCCCAGGCCTGCGGCGCGCCTGACCTGGACGTGAAGGCGGCGATCGGGCGGGAGTTCGGCGCCGTCCGCTGGGGCCCACGCCGGGCGATCCTCCAGGACCTCTCTCCGAGCGCCACCTTCATCGCGGCCGGGCTCAACCTGCCGATCGACGCCCGCGCCTTCGAGCGGAGGTCGCGGGAGATCCTGGAACGCTTCGGTATCGAGTACGGTTGGATGTACCAGACGCGCCTGAACGGCGGGCAGGCCGCAAACATCGACTTCACGGTCTGGTCGGAAGTGCTCACCTGCCCGCATTGCGGCGGCGAGGTCGTCTTCTATGACACCGCCTTCGACCAGGCGACGGGCAAGGTCCGGGAGCGGTTCCCCTGCCCGGGCTGCGGCGCCAACTCGACCAAGGACGTGCTCACCCGGCGGCGCACCCCTGTCAAGACCCTGGCCGGCGACACGATCAACCGCGTCGAGTTCCGGCCGGTCGCCATCCACTGGCGGACCGGCGGGGCGCGTGGCGTGAAGACGCCCGGCGCCGAGGACACGGCGGTGCTGCGCCGAGTCGCCGGCCTGCGCCTTCCGCCCTTCCCGACCGCGGACCTGCCACTCGCCCAGATGACCCACGGGTCCCGGCTGGGCCCCAAAGGCTTCACCAAAGTGCATCACCTGTGGAGCGACCGCGCGCTGGCCAGCCTCGCGGTGCTGTGGGACCTCTGCGCCGCCGAACAGGACCCGACGCTGCGGCTCGCGCTGCTGTTCTGGATGGAACAGGGACTCTGGGGTTTCTCCTGGATGAATCGGTTCGTCCCACGCCACTACTCGCACGTCAATCAATTCCTGAACGGTGTCTACTACGTCTCGTCGCTGCATGCTGAGCCAAGCCCTCGATACAACCTGGGTGGTTCCTCAGGCGCTCGTGGCAAGCGGGCTACGCTAGTCAAGACCTGGGCCGCGAGTCCGGCTCGCCAGGGCCAGGTGATGATCTCGACCGGCTCCTCGACCGCCCTGTCGGTGCCGGACGCCTCGGTCGACTACATCTTCGTCGACCCACCATTCGGGGAGAACATCCCCTACGCCGACCTCGCTCTGGTCGTGGAGCACTGGCACCGGGTGCTGACCGCCGTGCCCGAGGAAGCGATCGTCGACAAAGCCCGCCACAAGGGCCTGCCGGAGTACCAGGAGCTCATGCGGCGCTGCTTTGCCGAGTTCCACCGGGTGCTGAAGCCAGGCCGATGGATGACGGTCGAGTTCTCAAACTCCTCCAACGACGTGTGGCAGGCGATCCAGCACGCGCTCTCGATGGCCGGGTTCGTCGTGGCCGACACCCGGGTGTTCGACAAGGAGCAACTCTCCTACCGGCAGGTGACCGCGACGAATGCCGTGAAGCGAGACCTCATCATCTCGGCCTACCGTCCTGCCACCGAGCTTGAGGAGCGGTTCGAGGTGGCGGCCGGGTCGGAGGAGGGGGCCTGGGCGTTCGTCAAGGAGCACCTTCGTCACCTCCCGGTGACCAACGGCCAGCGCGGTCGCGTGCAGCCCGTCCGCGAGCGGTACGCGGATCGGCTCTTCGATCGGGTGACCGCCTTCCACGTCAACCATGGCGTGATGGTGCCGCTGAGCGCGTCAGAGTTCTACGCCGGGCTGGACCGGCGGTTCGCTCTGCGGGACGGCATGTACTTCCTGCCTGACCAGGTCGAGACCTACGAGCGGCACCGGATGACGTTCAAGGACCTGGCAGAGACCAGCCTCTTCATCACCGAGGAGGCGACGGCGGTGCAGTGGCTGCGCCAGAAGCTCAAGGCCAAGCCACGGCCATACGCTGAGATCATGCCCGAGTACTTCGCCGAGGTGCAGACCGGCACCGCCGACTGGGAGGCGCTGCCTGAGCTGATCGAGCTGCTGCAGGCGAACTTCGTCCTCGTGGACGGCAGGTGGCAGGTCCCAGACCCCAAAGACGCCGCCCACCTCGAGCAGCTCCGCACCCGCGAGCTGCTGGCCGAGTTCGCGCGCTACACCGAGGGTCGTGGGCGGCTGCAACGGTTTCGGTCCGAGGCGGTTCGCGCCGGCTTCCGGGAGGCCTGGGGGAACAAGGACTTCCACCTGATCGTCTCGGTCGGGCGGCGGCTGCCCCCGGATGCCCTTACCGAGGACCAGGCGATCTCCCACTATTTCCGCGCCGCGGAACGGCTCGCCCACTGAGGTGGAGGCAGAGGGCGTGCCCGTGCCAGGTTGGGCCTGGTGGCCCGACGGCCGCGAGACCGTCAGGGTGCTCGCCCAGATGAGCCTGTGGGGTGCGGCGACGGCGGAGGTGCTCGTGCCCTCGACCGGCCTGCTCGTGCGCCTGCCTGCCCGAGCGCTCCGGCCGCCCGAGGAGCGGGCATGGACATCAGCCGAGGTGGCCTTCCGTGCCGCCGCGGGCCGGGCACTTGGCCTGAGCGGCGACGGCGCTCCCCTCGCTCTGGCTGGCGGCAGATTCGAGCCGCTGCCCCACCAGACCGCGGTGCTGGAGCGGGCCTTGACGATGGACCCGACGCGCTTGTTGCTCGCCGACGAGGTCGGCCTCGGCAAGACCATCGAAGCAGGGCTCATCGTCCGCGAGCTCAAGGCGCGCGGCCGTGTGCGGCGCATCGTCATCGTCGCCCCCAAAGGAGTCCAGCTCCAATGGGTCGCCGAGTTCCGCAACCGATTCGGCGAGGAGCTGGTCCGGGTCGGACCCGAAGGCTTGCCCGTGGACGCTGGTGTGGACCCGTGGCGTGCCTTCGATCAGGTCATCTGCTCCATCGACGCGGTCAAGCCGCTGCGACAGCGGGCGGGCTGGAGCCCTGACCGGGTGGCCGAGCACAACCGGCGCCGCTTCCGTGCGCTCGTGGACGCCGGCTGGGACCTCGTGGTCATCGATGAGGCGCATCACGTCGCCGGCTCATCCGAGGACGTCGCCCGCCATCGGCTGGCGCGCGAGCTGGCCGAGGCCGCGCCGAACGTCCTGCTGCTGTCGGCGACGCCGCACTCCGGGAAGAGCGAGGGGTTCGCCCGCCTGCTCGGGCTGCTTCAGCCCGAGCTGCGCGACGCGGGGCAGCTCCGGCGGGAGATCGTGGCGCCTGTGGTCATCCGTACCGAGAAGCGAAGCGCCCGTGACCAGCGGGGCGTTGCGCTGTTTCAGCCACGCCAGACCGCGCTCGAGGTAGTTCCCTACAACGATCGCGGAGTGGAACGGTCGCTCTACGAGGCGGTGACCGAGTACGTCCGGCACGGGTACGGTCATGCCGTGCACGAACACCGGCCGGCCGTCGGCTTCCTCGTACTCCTCATGCAGCGGCTGGCCTCGTCGAGCACGGCTGCCGCCCTCGCCGCGCTTGAGCGTCGGATGGCCGCCCTGGTCAACTCGGGGACACAGTTGCGACTGCTCGCCGAGAGGTCGGAGGACTGGGGCGAGCTCAGCGGCGAAGAACAGTTCGCCGCTCTCCTGGAAGCGCGAGGAGCCGCCTGGACCACCGAGCTGGCTGAGGTCGAGAGCCTGCTCGAGCTTGCCAGAACGGCGGCCGCTGACGGCCCCGACGCCAAGGCCCGGTTCCTGCTCGACCTGCTTCGCCGCGTGCAGCGGGAGGAGGGCGATCCCGCCCTGAAGGTGCTCGTCTTCACCGAGTTCGTGCCCACCCAGGACATGCTCGTCGACTTGTTGGAGCGCGCCGGCGTACCCACCGTGGCCATCAACGGGACCATGGGGCTCGACGAGCGTGCGCTGGCCCAGGCCGCCTTCCAGGACGATGCCCAGGTGCTCGTCTCAACGGACGCCGGCGGCGAAGGCATCAACCTGCAGTTCGCCCACGTGGTGGTCAACTACGACCTGCCCTGGAACCCGATGCGCATCGAGCAGCGAATCGGGCGGGTCGACCGCATCGGGCAACAACATCCCGTCCGAGCCTTCAACCTCGTCGGTGAGCACTCCATCGATGTCCGAGTCATCGAGATCCTCGAGATGAAACTCGGCGTCATCCTCGCTGAGCTGGGGGCCGACAAGACCGCTGAGGTGCTCACCAGCGTCGGTGCGGACGTCACCGATCTCTACGCCGGAGCCATCTTGGATCCCGCCACGCTGGATCACCAAGCGGACGAGTTCGTCGCTGCCGTGCGGCGCGGATTCGCCGACTCGGCCGAGCTGCGTGAGCTGCTACGAGCAAGCGCTCCCGAGCCCTCGTCCACGCAGGGCGCGCAGGTGATGGCTGCCCTGGGGCAGGCACAAGCCGCATTTGAGAACTGGAGATCGCAGCCGGTCGCTGACCCGGTTCGCCTGCTCGAACACCTGCCCCAGGTGAGCCCGGCCGAGCCAGTGCCAGTGGTCCAAGGCGCGCCGCCTGGCTACTGGAGCCTGTGGGAGATCCGGCCGGATGGGGCTGGATCGCTGCGCGGCGCGACGGCGCTGTTCCGCGCCGACGACGGCACGATGCGGCCGGACATCGCCGACCGGGTGTGGGATGCGTTGACGAGCAACGCCGAACTCCGCGCTGGTCCGGTACCTGACGCAGCCACCTGGGCCATGATCACCCAGCTCGGCGAGGACTACAGCTATGACGCATGCAAGCGCCTTGCCGGGGGTGGAGCCATCGACGCGCCATGGCTGGTGCTGCGTCTCTTGGTCCGAGTCGAACGCTAGGCTGAACCCATGGCAGGCGATCAGCAGGCACCGCGATGGCTCCTCGACCAGCTCCGGCCGCTCTTGACATCCCGCCGCCCGGCTGTGGTCGTTGACCCCCGGCAGCTCGTCGACGTGGAACTGCTCGGCGTGCATGGCGAGATCGTGGCCGTGACCGACTGGTGGGAGCTGCGTCGCGTCTACGAACAGCGGGCTCGCGAACCAGAGCCAGACAGCTCCCTTGTCGTCCTCGTCCACGACTCCGAATGCCGAACCGGACGGGACCTTCCCTACGACATCGAGCGTGCCTCGACCGTCATCGTTCTTCGGATCCCCGTGGACGAGCCGTACCACCGGCTGGTCATCGACCTGCCACCGGCCATGGCCGACCATGCCGTCGACCTGCTCCGCGGCCCATCCCCCGACCCGCTGAATGCCCTCCTCCAGGCACTCTACGGGATCACCCTGCGCGCGGACCCTGCCAGTGAACTCGATGCGGTGACCCGGCTGCGCAATGACCCGCGCGTGCCACCCTCGCTGTGGGAGCTCCTCCGACCGCGGCTTCGGCACCCGCTTGCGGTTGCCCTTGCGAACGACCCACCCGACTTCTCCGGCTTGCAGCAGGCGTGGGCCGACTGGCTCGACCGTGGCGACGACAGTCCGACCGCCGCGCTGTTCCAGCAGTTCGGCGCGCGAATCGCGCCCCTGTTCGCGGCGGGTATCCTCCGGCCGGCTCCAAGGCGAGCGGCCGGGCTGCCGTCGTGGAGCGACATCGGTGCCGGCGAGCTGGAGCCGGCGGTCGTCGCGGCAGAGCTTCTTGCTGCCGAGCCGGTGCCGACTCCACCCACAAGCGCCGCCGAGTGGATCCAGACGGCCACGTGGTGGGGAGCGGTCCGAGCGGCCGTGGCGGGTGCAGCCCCAGCACCACCGCAGCTCGTCGAGCAGGCGCGATGCCGGTGGCAGGTGCTCGACGATGCCTTCCAGCCCTGGCTCCGCGCCAACTACGGCTCGCTCCTGCTGACCGCCTCAACGCGCCCCCTCACCCTCGACAAGGTAGCGCCCTTCCTCGCCCGACGATTGCGGGAACGCGGCCGTCGCCAGCTTCTCGTCGTGGTCGACGGCATGGGCTTTGCGCAGTGGGCAGCGATCCAGGAAGTCGCGGAGCTTGAAGTGGTCGAGGCCGGTGGCTGCTTTGCGATGCTGCCGACGCTGACCTCGGTCTCCCGACAGGCCATCTTCGCGGGCCAGCTCCCGCGCGCGTTCGCCAGCAGCCTGTGGACAACGGGCCAGGAACCCGTCCGCTGGACGGCATTCTGGGAGCATGAGGGGGTTGCGGCCGGGGCGGTCCGATATCTCCGACTGGATGGGCGCGCCGCCGCCGACGTACCGTCGTTGGGCAACGCCCAGGTCGTTGGCATGGTGGTCAGCGCGGTTGACGAACTTCTCCACAGCGCCGTGGTCTTCGGAGACACGCAGGTCGCCGACATGGTCAAGTTCTGGGCGCGGCACGGGTTCCTGCGGAGCCTGGTCGAGCAGGCGACCAGCGAGGGATTCGAGGTGTGGATCACCGCCGACCACGGCAACATCGAGACGGAGGCGAGCGTGCGAGTGACCGAGGGACTGGCCGTCGAATCGGCCGGGATGCGGGTCCGCCTGTACGCCAACCAGACCCTCCGAGATGCCTCCCGAGCCGCAGGGGTTGTCTGGGAGCCACTGCCCGGATACCCACCAGGCGAGCAAGCCCCCCTGTTCGCTCCAGGTCGAGCGGGCTTCCATGGGACAGGGACCAGGGTCACCCACGGCGGACTCAGCCTCGACGAGGTCATCGTCCCGTTGGTGCAGATACGACGATGAGGAACGGCGCCATTCTCGACCGGGCCCTCTCCCCTGAGTGGCTCGACACGGCCCTGCGCATCGCCGCACAAGAAGGCCAGGCGGGTCATTGGCGAGACATCCTCGACGTGTCCCTCCGAGAGGACATCCCCGCCCCCGAGGCCCGCGACAAGACACTAGTCGCGCTCTCACACGTCTGGTTCACACCACCGGCCATGGCGGAACCCATGATCCACTGGGCAATTGGGACCGCACCCACCCTCGACGATACGCGCCCGCTGCATGTCGGAGCACTGCTCGCCACCTATCCCTTCTTCGGCGACGTCTGCGCTGCGGTCGGCCGGATGACGGCGCTCGGCCAGCCAGCACACACGCCAGAGATCCGACGTCGTGTGCGCGAACGGTGGGGCGACCGCCAAACGGTCGACGTTGCCGCGCGGCGGTGCATCCGCACGCTCCGATCACTTGGGCTACTCGTCGGCGACGCCGGCTCGTCAACGAGCCGCCCCGCCGTCCGGCTCAAGGTGCCACGCGCGCTCCGAGCATGGCTCGTCCACGCGCTTCTGCTTTCCAGAGGGATCGACGCCGTAGACGAGCGGGAAGTCCGCAAAGCACCCGAACTGTTTGGCTTGGATCTGCCTCCCGGAGGACAGGGCCACGAGTACCCGTTCATCGAGCGGCACACCGAGGGAGGCGGCCGGACGGTACTCACCCGACGATCGACGCCACCGTCGCCGCCGAGACCCCATTCCTCCGCTCGGGAGAGCGCCCAACTTGCACTGGATCTCTGATCGGTTCGCTGCACCGCGAGTCGCCCGGCGGGTCGGTGCCATGCAGCAGCCACCGCGCTGCCGTCCAGCAGGTTTCCGTCAGACGAGTCCATCACCTCGATCCTTGTGCCGCCGGTCGTTTCCGACCTGTCGGGGTTGAGTTGATCAGCATGGCCGAGTGGTAGGCTTCTGTCCGTCCCGCCGGCCAGGACCAAGACCTCCAACGACTTTGCCCTGGGCTTCCCCGACTCCTCGGCGGGAGCCGTGACAGGCGCCAGGCTTCTGCGGAGGTCGCATGTGGGCTGACAACGAGACGGCGGTCGATCTGCTGGGTTTCGACTACCTGGTGGATGCGCTCCTGCTAGTGCTCACCGAACCCAGGCTGCTGCCGGTGACGGTCGGCGTGAGCGGGGACTGGGGCTCGGGCAAGAGCAGCCTGATGGGGATGGCACGAGCTCGCCTGGAGAGCCATGAGGACCGGGACCGGTACGTGTGCGTTTCGTTCAGCCCATGGCGGTTCGAGAGCTACGAGGACGTGAAGGCTGCACTGATGGCCACCGTCTTGAAGGCGCTCGGCGAGCGAGTGGGTGCGAGTGACACTCGTCTCGAGCGCCTAGGCAAGAGTGTCAAGGCCCTTGCTCGCCCGCGTGTGCGTTGGCTTGGTCGGGCCGCCCCGGTGGTGGGTGGCGCGGCCGCCCTCGCGGCGGGAGTGCCCTTCGAGGCGGGGGCCGGGATCGGTAGCGCGGTCGGAGCGGCACTTCCGAGCGGGGAGGCGACCGGGGAGGCGAACGGGGACGCCGGGGTTGAGATCGGCTCGATCTCGGAATTCCGCGAACGCTTCGCGGACCTCATGAGCGAGTTGCAGGATGTGTCCGCCCTCGTGGTCTTCGTCGACGACCTCGACCGCTGCCTGCCCGACACGATCGTGGATACCTTCGAAGCGATCCGGCTGTTTCTGCACGTCCCGAAGACCGCCTATGTCATCGCCGCCCACCAGCGGATCGTCGAAGCAGCGATCGACGCGCGCTACCCGGCCAACCGCCAGGGAGACGAGAGCCTTGGCCGCGACTACCTGGAGAAGATGCTCCAGGTGGCGCTCACGATCCCCCCGCTGGCCGAGCCCGAGGTGGAGACATTCATCAACCTGCTGCTCGCCGAGCTGTACACGGACGCGGAGCAGCTCAAACGGCTCCGGACCGAGATGGGGCGCCACCGGGACCGCGACCAGCTCGCGGTGGCGATGAACTACGGCATCGCCAGGGAGGCGCTCGGCGAGCCACCAGCCGAGCTGGAGCGGGCGTTCGGGCTCGCGCTGCGGATCTCGCCGACCCTGGCGCGGGGCCTGCGCGGCAACCCGCGGCAGATCAAGCGGTTCTTGAACACGCTGAGCTTGCGCCGCCGTATTGCGGAGCTACGGGGCGTCCAGCTCGACCCGGGCGTGCTGGCGAAGCTGATGATCCTCGAGGAGCTGCACGGGTCCGACTTCGACCGGCTGTTTCAGTGGCAGCTCGAGCAGGACGGGCGGCCGGTCGAGCTCGTCTACGCCGAAGCGCTGGCCAAGACGGGCAAGCAGCCCAAGGAGGCGAGTGAGGAGCTGCGGGCCTGGGCGAAGCAGGAGCACGTTGACGCATGGCTCAGGCTCGACCCGCCGCTGGCTGGCATGCCGCTTGGCCGCTACTTCTACTTCTTCCGTGATCGCCTGTCCCCGGCCGCGCCGGCCGCGCGGCTCTCGGTTGCGCTGCAGGAACTGCTGGCGGAGCTGCAGCTTTCGGTCAGCGCGCAGCGGCGAGCAGCGGTCGAGAAAGCGACCGCGCTCGCCTCCCACGAGCTCGCTTCGCTCTTCGAGGCGCTGGTGGCGCGCGCAGCGCGGGAGCCTGGCAGCCCGGCGATGGACAGCGCCATGGAGCTGTCCGCTCGCGCAGGCGTGCTGGTGGACCGCCTCGTCGCGGTGTTGATCGGACTGGCCCCCTCCAGCGTGCCGATCGCACTCCCGCCGAAGCTGGTCCTGCACTTCCAGGGTCGGTCCCCCGCGATCGAGCGGGTGCTGGACGCCTGGGCCGAGCGCGGTAGTCGGCGCCTCGCGACTGTCGTTCGGCAAGCGCGGGAGCGCTGACCAGTGGGGACCTCCTCCGACTACGCGGGGGGAAGCGGCGGGGCGTGGACGCCCCTGAAGCGCGCCGCGACCTCCTACGCCAAGTACGGCGGTCGCGAGCGCGCCACACGGTTGCTCGCCCGTCACGTCGCCGCCCTGGGAGGCGCTGCTGGTGCCGCCTCTGCGGCGCGGGCCGGGATGCTGGCGGGTCAGCGGCTCGGGGGCCTGCTGGCCGGTGTCGCCACCGAAGGGCTCACCCCTACTCTCGAGCGCCTCGGGTTCGCCGAGCTGGTCGGCCGTGACCGTTTCGAGATCCTCGATGCCCTGATCACCCACCTTGCCGGACCGGGTAGCGACCTCGAGGCGCAAGCGGCACGTGACGCGGCCTGCGACATCCTGGAGGAGCTTTTCCCGGAAGGAACCGCTTACGAAGATCTCGCCAGCGTGACGGTGGACGCAGAAGACCTGGAACGGCTGCTCGCGCTGTTTCTTGCCGCCTACGTCTACAACCGGGTGCCAATCATCGCGGAGAGGCTGACGAGGTTAAGCGATCCCCAGGCAGCCGAGCGCATGGACAAGGAACTACGCGATTACATTCGCGCCTACGTCGACCTGAAGCTCGGCGACGATCCGCTGGCGATCGACTGGGCCGGCGCGGAAGGACGGGGGATCGTCGAACGCGCGATTCAGGCGCTCTACGCCCTCCTTGAGGCCGAGGAGGAAGACGCAGGAGCCGGCCGATGACCACGTTCGTACTGCGCATCGATCCGGACGACGCGTTGCCGACCGATCCGGAGGACATCGTCCTCGACTGGTTCGCCGGTACACGGGCCGCGTCGACCGTCCAGGCCGACCCTCGGTTCCTGCAGGGTCTGGCCCCATCGCCGCTCGCGCAGGATCTGCTCCGCGTGGCGGGCGCCGTGTACTGCGCCGACAAGCTGGCACTACGCCGACGAACGCCCGACCGTTGGACCCGTGACATCCGCCTCGACATGCCCATCTCCACTCCAGCGCGGTGGCGGGCCACCGCGCTGCTCGCCGAGGCGCTGGACTTCCTGACCGGTGACCACTGGACCCTGTCGTTTCGAGCGTTGTCCGCGCCCGGGTCGAGTGGCCGTGCAGCCGAGGCTGGCGCGGACATGGTCTGCCTGTTCTCAGGCGGCCTGGACTCGCTGTGCGGCGCGATCGACCTGCTGGAGAGCGGGAAGCGGCTGTGCCTGGTTGCCCACTACGAGGGTGGGCTCACCCCCGGGGTGCAGCATGTCCTGGCCACGGCGCTGGCTGAGTGCTACGGCCCCGACCGCGTCGAGCTACGCCAGATCTTCCTGCGACCCGCAGCCGCGAGCGGCGCGCAGGCCCGGCCGCTGCCACGCGGCCGGGAGCCGTCGACCAGGGGACGCTCGTTCCTATTCATCGCCGCCGCGTTGACCGTCGCTGACGCGCTCGGGCCGCCAGCCCCAGTCTACGTTCCCGAAAACGGGTTCATCGGGATCAACGTGCCACTCGTACGCTCGCGCTCGGGAAGTCTGAGCACCAGAACCACGCACCCGTACTTCCTGCAAGCCCTGGGCGTCACCGTCTCCACGTTGGGCATCGGCAACCCGCTCCGAAACCCCTACCGGTTGCAAACGAAAGGGGAGATGCTCCAAAGGTCACGCAACCTTCGCCTGCTGGAGCGACTGGCGCCCTTGAGCCTGTCCTGCGCGCATCCCGAGGCGCCCCGGTGGCGCCGTCGCCAGCAAGGCAACTGCGGCTACTGCTACCCATGCCTGATCCGCCGTGCGGCCATGCACGCGGTCGGGTGGGACGACCCCGGCGCGTACGCATGGGACGTGCTCCAGGACACCTCGGTCCTCGACCAGAATCGCCGGATCGGCGCTGACCTGCGGGCGGTGCTCGCGGCGATCACACGGGAGCGACCGACCCGTGACGTGCTCCGCAACGGTCCCGTCCCCAACGGAGAGGTGCAGGTGTTTGCTGGAGTGTTCGATCGCGGACGAAGTGAGCTGCTCGCGTGGCTTCGGACCGGATCCAGCCAGGCCCTTCGAGCGCGACTCTCGGCAGGCTCGTGACCGGCTATCTCGACGCCCACTGCCACGTCGATCGGTTCCCGTCCCCGGTGCAGGTGTGGCGTGACGCGGTTGACGCCGGCACGGTAACCATCGCGGTCACCGAGCTGCCAAGCTCGTTCCGGCTGCTGGCCGCCAAGTTCGGCAAGCGCAGCGGCCTGCGCCTGGCACTGGGGTTCCATCCGCTGCGCGTGGCCGGCTGCCCGCCGTCCGAGCTGCGGCTCTTCCAGCGCCTCCTGGCGAGCACGGACTACGTCGGCGAGGTTGGCCTTGACTTCTCCCAGCACGGTCGAGCGAGCCGAGACCAGCAGGTTGCGCTCCTTGAGCGGCTGCTCAGCGAACCGGCGATCGGTAGGAAGGTCCTCAGCGTCCATACCCGGCGCGCGGAGCAGGCCACGATCGAGCGTCTGTCCGCTGCCCGCATCCACGCGATCTTGCACTGGTACTCAGGGCCGCTCGGGCTGATCGACGAGGCGCTCGCGGCCGGCCTGTACTTCTCGATCAACCCCGCGATGACGCGAAGCGCGCACGGCCGACGGGTAATCGCTGCGATCGCTCCCGAGCGCGCGTTGACGGAGACAGATGGCCCGTATGTACGTGTAGGGCAGCGACCATCGGAGCCAGCCGACATGCCTGCGCTGGTCGATACGCTCGCAGCCATGTGGCGGGTGGAGCCCGCGGAGGCCCGCACGCGCATTTGGTCGAACATGGCCGAGCTGTTCAGCCGCGCCACAGCACCCAATCAGGCGTAACCGTTTGCGTCTGTTCTTCGGGTGGCGGACCTTGGAGCAGGAAGGCAGGCATCCCGTTCCACGACAGGCAAGATGCCCACTGCGGCTGTTGGAGGGCGAGGGAGGCGGGATGAGGGTCTGCGGGGTCTTCGACTGGGCGGAGCCAGCACGCGCGGTCACGGGGGATGAAGCGGGCAGCCTCGTATTCCCGCCGGTCCCTGGCGGACCGGCGATCTACCGACTGGCCTTCCAGCGCGCCGACAACCACACCATCTACGTCGGCGAGACGGACAACATGCGGCGCAGGATGGGTAGCAGAGCCTGGTCGCGACCAGTCCCTTCCTCTCCTACAGCGAACTCGGCTCTATGCTCGACGAGGGCCGTCGAAGCTCTACAACGCCCTGTCGTCCGTCCTCGGGCTCGACGAGCTGCGCACCGAGCCCGGAGAGACCCTGCCCGGCTGGCTGCCGAATTGACCCGCCCTCTGCCCTCGGAGGGAGTGATCTGATGGCCGATGCGACCGGCTTCTTCGTGCAGTTCCCGCACCCCGGCGGCGAGCACAACCCGCCGGCCGACGACATGCCGTGGAACACGGCCAAGCACCGCCGCAAGTTCCTCATCGCCTCTGGCCGCTACCTCGACGGCGACGACCACATCCGCAAGGCAAGGCTCGGCTTCTGGGCAGAGTGGGAGCCTCCCTCGCGGGTGGAACGGCGCTGGCCCGCCTCCGGCCGGCTGCCTCGGGCGCTGCACCGCCCCTACTGGGTCGAACCCGCTACCCGCAGGTTCCGGCAGAACACCGACCCCTGGGTATGGGGCGACCGAATGATCTACAGCAACTGCAGGCAGACCGGGCCGGGGCGCCGCCCCACCTCGATGCAGCATCTGGCCCGGGGGTCGGTCATCTGCTTCGGCTCCACCGTCGACGGCGAGTTCTGTGTCGATACCGTCCTCGTCGTCGCCTCGGCCGAGCCCTGGGTTCCGGCCGAGGCGACAGACCTGGACGTCGACGATGCGTTCAAGACCTGCACCGGCGGCTCCATCATGACAGCAGAAAGGGACGCGCACCTGTCTTTGACGCTGTACCGTGGAGCCACCGTCGACGACCCGGTCGAGGGCATGTTCAGCTTCGTTCCGGCACGCCGCGCGGACACGGCCGACCCCCGCTTCCCCCGGCCGCCGGTACAACTGCCCGGCATGATCAACCCGTCCAACTGGCGGAGCGCCTGGGGCTCCAAGCGTCCGCTGCCGATGGACACCCTCCGCGCCTCCTGGGAGGTAGTACGCCACCAGATCCTCGCCGCCGACCTACTGCTCGCTGTCCGGCTTCAGACTCCCGACCGCGACAGAAACAACGTGGCGGTCCCCGAGACCGCCCGGCAGCGCTGCTGAGGGTGGAGAACGGCAGCGTCGGGCGGCCAGCTTCACTGGGTCGCGGCACCACGCAGCATCTCGCTGGAGGAGGTGACGGCGGCGCGCAGCATCTCGGTGTAGTAACCAAGCAGCATTGCCAATGCTCCTCTATCCAGACCCTCGCCGAGACCCGGGCGGCGCGGGTCAATCTCCAGCCGCCGTCGACACGCGAGTCCTGACTCGATCGATGCCGGTATCGCTGCAGGGGTGCTGGCCGCCGACGCGACTGGGCTGTCGAAGTGACCTGGGCGTGGTCGAGGCATCCGATGGCAAGCGAGGGACGATGGTGGACGTGCGAATCCGCAATGCAGTTGCTCGCGCTCGTCGAGCCCCACCACGGGCATGTCCAACGTCCGCTCTTACCGATGGGTGGCGAGTGGAGGCCGCAGGGCGTCCAAACGGTCGAGCCGACGACTCACGTTCGAGTGGGACTTCGACGTCATCACAGTAAGGAGGGCCGACAGGCGCGCAACGCGCGGGCCGGAGCGATCCACAACCTCGCCGTGTGGCCGCACGAGCGCGGGCGGACGACCAGGACGCAGCGGCACGGTAAACAGACCGAGACGCGGCAACTGATCGCCGCCAGGGGCCATCTGAGCTGGCTGCGGGCCGCCGGTGTTGCCCATTTCAGCTCCGGCCAGACTCGAACCGCCAGATGGTGTGGTCAAGGGCACGTTTCGTCAGACCGGGGTGGCGGGGCAGGAGCGCCTCCCGTACGCGGGCGAGAAGCTCGTCGGTCTCCACAGCGCTCACGCGGCGTCTGAGCGTCTTCGCGACGAAGCGCGTGAGCATGACATCGGGCTTCAACTCGTCGATGCCGTTGAGGGCGCAGAAGTACTGCCATGTGATCCAGCCAAGCCCGTGGACCCCGGTCCAGGCCTGCCTGACCTCGGCATCGGACGCGCGTTTGCGGAGGTCGCCGCTGTGGGTCACGCCGGCCGCCCTAAGGCGCTGAGCCCCCTCGAGGCAGACGTCGGCCTTCAACCTCCCGTGGGTCCGGGATCGGCTGCCGCCGAAGAGCCGATCCGCGAGCTCCTGACCGGTGGACGTCCCAGCCAGGTCAAGGAGGTGGTCGAGGCCTCGCTCCCGGAACCCGGGCTCGCTGCGCGCTGCAAGCCGCTGATCCGGCGTCCCCGATGCCTGGCAGTAGGCCGTAACCACGCGCCGAACCCCCGAGTACCGCAGCCGGATCGAGTACACCGCGTCGACCAGGGCCAGCGAAATGTGGGCATAGCCGGGCGGGTTGACGAACTCGGCAGGCCCCGGCGCGACCTCGGAGATGACCCGCTCGACGAGCAGGGCAACGTCGGTCGTAACAGCGGCACCGTGCGACGAAGCGACGCCCAACGTTGCCCGTGCGTCCGCGAGGCGGGAAGCGACGAGCGAGTCGAATGCCTTCCTGACGGCCTCAAGCTTCCAGCTCACCTCCCGCTTCTTGGTGACCAGGACGGCTTCCAGATCAGCGACGACGTGCTCGTAGGTGTCCTCGGGTGACCCGTCGGGCGCGTTTTGGATGGCTTCGGTCATCGCAATCGGGGCCTGGTTCCGGCTTGTCGTGCTGTTGCAGAAGGAGCACGCAGTGATGGTGTTGGCCGCGTCGATGCGGCCGGCGAGCGCGGCGAGCGCGGTCGGGCTCAAGCGCGGGAACCGTTGCGCCAAGGCGGCGGATATCTGGCGGCGGTAGCCCCCTTGGGACTCCCCGATGAGGTGCTCGACGGTCATCTGCCGCCACAGGTCGAAGTCGATGTGGGTCGACCCCGCTCCGCAGAGCTGACAGATGCCACCGGACCGTTCGTGGACCGCGGCCGCGTAACCGAACAGCGACTGGCAGTTGCGGTAGTCGTACTCGTTGACCACGGGACTGTCGCTCATCGTGTTCCTCCGTCCGGTCCCGCCGCTCCCCAATGCAGCTCGCAGTGATCCTCCCACCCGCCGGTGACCCTGCGACACTTCCCTCATGAGCAAGTGGAGTCGGGCTACGACTATGGCGACCCGTGCAGCGGGTGGCTCATGAGGCTACGAGAGACCAGGGCTCCGCCGGCCTCATAGCTGTTCGAGCGCTTCTTCCAGCTCCAGGCGACCTACCTGCTCCTGTGGACGATCACCGAACGGGCTGCGGCGTTCGTCGCCCGACCGATGAGCGCGGTTGCGGCGGCTGGAGGAGCTTCCCGAGTACCACAGGCCTTCACGGCCGCCCGCGTGGTGGCCGGCCGAGCGGTCACCGTCGTGCGCAACCCAGGTCGGCTGGTCAGCGAGGCTCGAACGTGCCTTCAACGACGAGCTGACGCTGGGGAAAACCATGAGAACCCGCAGGTCGTGCGTGTTCCCATGCTTTGTGTGCCCTCGGCAGGATTCGAACCTGCGCCTGTGCCCGGCTCCCCTCGGCCGTTGCTGATGAGGCCGGCTACCACCTGAGGAAGGGGCCGCAACCTCGTTCTGCCCCTGCTGCGCCCCTGCTGCGCCCCTGCTGCGCCCCTGTGATGCCCCCGCCATGCCCCTGCCGTGCCTCTGGCTGCCCGCCGCGAACCGCGAATGCAGCGCCCCTCGCTGCTGCGTAGGAACCTGCACCGTTTGGCTCCGGGCGCCTGCTCTGGCAGCCCGGGCGAGCGGTTGGCAGGCATCACCGGATTTCGAGCCGTGCCATCTCGGCCACCAGCCAGTTGCGGCCGACCTGAAGCTCGGCCCGCATCCGCTTGACCGGCCACCCCTGCTCCAGGTACCTGCGCTGCAGGTAGCCGGCCAGGTCCGCAAAGCCCAACTCCTCGAGTCGGGTGGCGCGCCGTGCCTGCCAGGAGACCGACTGCACCCGCCGGCCCCGCTCGCCAGCGGCCGACTGCCGAGCGGTCCGCCGACGCCGCATGACACCGGCGTGCTGCATCAGCCGCCGCACCGTCCGCCGATCGGCGGCAAGCTCGGCGGCGACATCGACCAGCAGCCACTCCCGCTCGATGAGCCGATCTTCCAGGTAGGCCCGGACATCGGCGAAGCCAAGCTCGGCCACCCGCCGGGCGATCCGCTCGTGGGCGTAGCGGCGTCGCTGCAGGGCCAGCCGCTGCCGGCAAGGTGGCAGAACAACGCCCAGCGTGGTGATCGCCTGGGTGATGGTCCACTCGGACTCGCCGAGTTCCTGGGCGAGCTGGGGCACGCTGTGGCCGGTGTCGCAGCGGGTCTGCAGGTAGCCGCGCAGGTCGTCGAACCCAAGCTGGCCGACGCGTCGCTGCAGCCGCCGGACACGACCGCCGTCGACCAGAAACCCGCCGTGGATGACCAGTTGGCGGGGCGTTGCTACTGGTCGCGGGGTTACCCATGCTTTGGTCGTACCGGGGGGCACGACCAAAGGAAGGACAACGCAGACCAGCGCCTCCAGCCGCCATCCTGCGGCGTCCGGCCGGGCAACGGGGCAGATTGCGAACACCGAGGGAACGACCCGTGATCGTGTCCGGCGAGCCGTGACGGTGCTGGACGGGCTGCTTCGAACGGGTACGGGGCGGGAGCAACCCGGTTGCCGACCGGTCCGGCAGTGGGCAGGATGCGCCGTGCCGACCCTCCAGCTCACAGAGGACCGATGGCCGAGACCGTGATCATCGCTGGCGGCGGACGTTCGCTGTCACCCGAGCAGCAGCGGGTGTGGGAGCCGCTGGCCACCGCGATGGGCCTGTCTCCGTATGTCTGCAAGGCGTTGTACGTGTGCGGTCTGCTCCGGCAGCGCATGGAGGCCGCGGGGCTCACCCTGGGCAATGGCTGCTTGCTGGACGCGCAGTCCTCGGTGTTCGGGGCAATCGAGCTGCTCGGCCAGTGTGTTGGTGGCATCGAGGACGTCAGAGGCGTCACGGCCAGGCGGTACCAGGCGGCGCTGCCCTACCTGGCAGCGCTGGGACCCGCCGGTGACCTGCCGGACGTCGTTGACCTCTCGAGCGCCGGCGTGTATCGCCTCCGCAACTTCATCGACCACGGTGCCGCCGCGATCGAGCCGGGCACGCAGTTCACGCTGCCGTCGATTGTGTGGTTGTTGCGCCGCCTCACGCGGGCGCTCGACCATTTCTGGAGCGCCGAGGATGATTCAGAGGGTCGGCAGGAGCGCTTCTTGCGGGCTACGGTCCTTCCCTTGTGGGCCAGGAGTGCCGACCCGCCGGGCGCGTTCGTACCGTTCGTCGAGGATGTGCAGGTCATGCTTGCCCTGTATGGAAGGCTGGGTGCGCCGCTGCGGTTCGAGGCCTTCTGGCGGGCCGATGACGACACGAGGAATCGTCAAATTCTGTGGATCGCCGGTGAGAGCATGATCACGCGGCGACCTCGTCGACTCCCTTGCTGGCCTCCTTGTCTGGTGTCTGGTCGGGTCGTTCGACCAGCTTGCCCTTCTC
>Ga0184627_10000106_pt1 | contig 41913 bp, 40 predicted proteins | sample PLM3_127_b1_FD_133150 | JGI IMG/M metagenome (GOLD analysis project Ga0184627, IMG submission 133150) | Groundwater sediment microbial communities from an aquifer in East River, Colorado, USA - PLM3_127_b1 | ecosystem: Environmental > Terrestrial > Soil > Riparian zone | place: USA: East River... | reverse complement strand
TGTTTGATACTTGAAAATCCGCGTTGTGATTCTCGTAAGATCAAAAAGGCCCTTTCTCTTGTTGCAGCGCTCTAAAAAGTAAAATCAGGCCGGTGAAGCACATTTATTAGACGAACTGAAGACCTGATTTGTCCAACTCAATTAAGGATTGGAGTTTTTTCCGCCGCAATCTACTGCCATTTGCGACGTCAATATTAGCCGCCAATTAAGACCTGCTTTCTAACCAAGTCAAGCGAAAACAGGCAGAGCCTGTTCTTTTTAACCTATGAACAGACTCGCACTTACATTCGCCAACAACTTCTGCGCTAACCCTTTACAACGTGCGGAGGTTGTATTATATAATGAGACTTTGCCGGAATTGATGATTCAGAATTAGGTTTAGCAAATCGAAAGGCGAGGAGTTTTATTCCTTTTTTTATAAATGGCCAAATTCACTAATCCCAGCGATATCAAAGTAATCGTCGCCACTGACTGCGGCTCCACCACCACCAAGGCCATTTTGATTGAATACAGTAATGGTGAATATCGTTTAATTTCTCGCGGCGAAGCGCCCACCACAGTCGAAGCGCCGTTTGAGGACGTTACTATGGGAGTGCTCAACGCCGTATCCGAATTGGAAGAATTAACCGGACGAAAACTTCTGGATGAACACGGCCGAATTATTTCGCCGACCCAGGGAAATGTCGGTACTGACGTATATGTCTCCACTTCGTCTGCGGGCGGCGGACTTCAGATGATGGTCGCCGGCGTAGTGCGCTCCATGACCGCTGAATCGGCAGAACGTGCGGCACTCGGGGCCGGCGCTATAGTAATGGATGTGATTGCCTCAAACGATAAACGTCTTCCGCACCAGCAAATAGAACGAATCAGACATCTGCGTCCGGATATGATTTTACTTTCGGGTGGTATTGATGGTGGCACCACCACTCACGTGGTAGAAATTGCCGAATTGATTTCCGCAGCCGACCCCAGACCCAGATTGGGGTCATCGTACAAGTTACCCATCATATACGCCGGAAATAAGAATGCCGCTGGTGAAGTGCAGAGAGTTCTTAAAGACAAAGTAGATTTGAAAGTAGTTGATAACCTCCGTCCGGTGCTGGAACGTGAGAATCTCGGTCCGGCTCGCGAAGAAATCCACGAACTTTTTATGGAGCATGTCATGGCGCAGGCCCCCGGCTACAAAAAGCTGATGTCCTGGACGGATGCTCCCATAATGCCCACTCCCGGTGCCGTAGGATTAATAATTCAAACTATCGCAGACCAATACAATATCGAGGCTTTGGGTGTAGATATTGGCGGTGCCACTACTGATGTCTTTTCGGTCTTTCGGCCGGGAGGTGGAAAGCCGGTATTCAATCGAACTGTCTCCGCCAATTTGGGAATGTCGTACTCGATTTCTAATGTATTTGCCGAAGCTACCGTGCCAATGGTCATGCGCTGGGTACCATTTGAAATGGATGAACGTGATTTGCGCAACCGGGTGAAAAACAAAATGATTCGCCCCACTACAATTCCCCAATCATTGGAAGAACTGATTTTTGAACAGGCCATCGCCAAGGAAGCTCTTCGATTGGCCCTTATTCAACACAAAAGCTTTGCCACCACCTTGAAAGGTGTCCAGCAGCAAAGGACTATTGCCGATGCGTTCGAGCAGACCACATCAGGCGAAACTATCGTGAACATGATGTCGCTGGATATGCTAATTGGTTCCGGTGGAGTACTATCACATGCACCTCGTCGCCAGCAAGCAGCCTTTATGATGATTGATTCTTTCATGCCTGAAGGAATCACCCGGCTGGCAGTTGACTCAATCTTCATGATGCCACAACTGGGGGTACTCACCGAAGTCCAACCAAAGGCAGCAACAGAGGTGTTTGAAAAAGACTGTCTAATTCATCTCGGAACTTGCGTTTGTCCGGTAGGAGTATCGAAAAAACCGGGGCCGGTCATGAAATACAAAATTGAGCTTTCTTCAGGGGTCGTTGAAGGAACCTTGAATCACCTGGAAATGAAACGATTTGAATTCGGGCTAGGTAAAGATGGCCTTCCTCAAAAAGCCAAAGCGACTTTTGAACCGGAACGCCATTACGATCTTGGAGCCGGCAAGGGGAATAAAGTGGAAGCAGAGATAAATGGCGGAGTTGTTGGTATAATTCTCGACGGGCGCGGCCGGCCATTCGACTTGTCCAAGCTTGCCGAAAAAGAGCGCGTCTCTTATCTCAAACAATGGATAAAAGAACTTAACATTTATCCGGAATTAAAATAGCAGGTAACAAATCGTGTTAAGATTAATTAAAAAAATGGTGCTTCTTTTTTTGCTGGCCACCACAATAATGATGGCGGGGAGTGTTTACGCCGCCACTTATGTTTGTTTTAGAGGCAGTTTTTATATTCAATATCCCGATGATTGGCTGCAGGTCCCCTATTTGACAGCGGATATGTTTTTATCCCGGACGCTTACTGACCAGTCGGCTCTCAATTACGAAGCCGTTTTCGCTCCGAAAACTTCCAGCCCCTTTTTCGCCACGGACTACTTGATACTCACCCTCGACAGCATGGAATGGCTCTACGATTATCAAATTGATTCAGTCGTTGAGGAAATGAATAAAAGCTTTGGCGAGAATATCGAGTTTTTCCGAATCGAGGAGCTGCCGTCGGACTTCAGGTCAAATCAGCCCGTCTATGACAAGAATAAGAAAGTAATTTCTGTTGTAAATGACATCTTATCCGGCGATAAAGTAGTCAGAAAAAACCTGACAGTCAAAAAATTTTATGATAAAGGCGTGGCTAATTTTTATTTCTACTCCCCTGACTCTCTTTTTGAACGAAGCAGATCTGTTTTTGACGGAATTGTGAGTTCGTTCAGCACCGAAAACATTCAACAAGCCATTCCCAAAGAAGAAGGGAAAGTCGGGGACGGCAAAAGTGACAGCCTCGATAAGCGCAAGATGCTCATTCCCGGAGGTGTCGGCTTCATCATCCTGGTTATTCTTTTGATTCGCCTAAGGAAGGCCGCCAAAGCTAAAAAGCAAATGGAAAACTCCTAAGGATTTAAAGTGGGTCACGCCTATACTCCCGGACTAAAAGTCACCGACAACCAGATCGTCAGAAAACAGCGAATACTCCCGCTCAAAGGTGAAGTTGTTGTCAAAGTAGGTGACAATGTTGAGCCAAATGATGTGGTGGCACAAACCCATCTACCGGGAAATGTCGTGCCGCTTAATGTCGCCAACTTTTTGGGCATCCCCCCCGAAGATTTGTCCATGGTCATGACCAAAAAAGAAGGCGACCCGATCAAAACCGGCGAAGAAATCGCTATTAAGAAATCATTCATAAAGTGGTTCAATAAGTCCTGTTATGCCACTATCGACGGCTCCATCGAATCAATTTCTCACATTACCGGACAAGTATTGCAGCGCGGCAAACCGATTCCGGTTCAGGTAAAAGCTTATATTCGAGGGAGAGTAGTCGAAGTCATCCTAACCGAAGGTGTCGTGGTAGCTTGCCAAGCGGCGTTTGTGCAAGGGATTTTTGGAATCGGCGGCGAAACTTTCGGGAATATTCAAATGGCCGTTCAGGGCAATTCCACAGTACTGTCTGATGATCTTATTAAAGAAGATATGGCCGGCCAAGTCATTGTCGGAGGTTCTCTGGTGACTGCCGAGGCGCTGAAAAAAGCTATTCGGGTCAAAGCCAAAGGGATTGTGGTCGGCGGTTTTGATGATAAAGATTTGCGGGATTTTCTGGGTTACGATATTGGGGTCGCTATCACCGGCTCCGAGGATATCGGCATCACGTTGGTTGTGACCGAAGGGTTCGGCCAAATAAATATGGCCCAGAAGACTTTTGATTTGCTCAAAAAACACGAAGGCGAAATGGCTTGTATCAATGGCGCCACGCAAATACGTGCCGGAGTAATCAGACCCGAAGTTGTAATTCCGAGAAGCAGCGATATTTCGGCATCGCAGAAATCCACTGAAGCCGGCATGCACGGACTTGAAGGAGGTTCACTCATCAGAGTCATCCGGCACCCGCATTTTGGGAAACTGGGGAAAGTCGTGTCCCTGCCGCCGCAATTACAAAAACTTGAATCGGAATCATCAGCCCGGGTGTTGGAAGTCGAATTCGACAATGGGCAGAAGGCCGTTGTCCCGCGCGCCAACGTAGAAATGATTGAAGATTAAAGTCCTGGAAAATTCCCTATAAAAAAGCCCCACACTATGGCGGGGCTTTTTTATAGTCTAAAATCATTACATAGTCGTGTCATGGACAGTCGTATCTGTCACCACAGCTGAATCCATAGTGGTTGTATCCATCGCTTCGGATTCTTGAGTGGCAGCCGGCTCTTTGGTGGCGTCTTCTGATTCTTTGGCCGTACACCCCAAAACCAGCACCAACGCCATCATTGTTAGAAGTAATCCTATCAAGAGTTTTTTCATTCAGTCCCCTCCTTCCTTTTTTATTAATAGACGGACTGATTTCCAAATTAAGCCGGAAAAGAACCTAAAAAGCCGTTCAAAGGTCAAGGTAAAACTTTTGGAATTTTCATATCGAAGTTTTAAGCCTGTTTTTGTTGACCAAGTACCCTTGTATCAGTAAGTTGGCGCACTTTAACGATTTAAGACCTTCAGCAGCAAGGAAAATTGTTAAAACTAAACCTGAACTTCAACGTTTTGTAGAACGGATATGAAATATATGATTCTACCGGCTATCTTTTCAGGGTCGCTTTGGGAGATCATCAGCGACACCTCCGGTTTTGGGCTTTTCATTTTATCAGCGTTAGTGTTTATGTCCCTGGTCTGCTGGACTATCATTTTTAACAAATGGCGCCAGTATCGCTCGGTTGAACATCAGGGACGCCAATTCATAAGCTACTTTAAGCGCTCCAAGAAAATTGACGAGTCCCTGGGACAGGCCAAGAATTATTCTTCCTCGCCGATTTCCCACATTTACATGGCCGGAACCAAGGAATTAAGGGAATTGAGCCAATCGATAAACCAAGGCGGAGCTTTGCAGCAAAACTACCGCCCACTGGAAGAAAAGGACTTTGAAATTGTAGAAATGGCGATGGAAAGAACCATGAGTGAGCAGTTCGGCAAACTGGAAAAGCAGGTGGTGTTTCTGGCTACAACCGGTAATTCGGCTCCGTTTATGGGTCTTTTGGGGACAGTGGTGGGAATTATGGATTCATTTTGGGCTATCGGCGAAAGAGGCTCGGCCTCGTTAGCAGTAGTTGCCCCGGGCATCGCTGAAGCGCTTTTGGCGACTATTGTTGGATTAGGTGCGGCTATTCCTGCAGTTATTGCCTATAACTGGGCCAACAACAAATTGAAGTTTCTCAATGATGATTCATCCAATTTCATTCTTGATTTTCTGGCCCGTGCTAAAAAGGAAAGAATCTAATGCGCCGTCCTCACCATCGCGCCTATCGGGCCATGGCCGATATCAACATTGCCAATCTGGTTGATGTGGTATTAGTGCTTTTAATAATTTTTATGATTTCAGCGCCATTGTTGCAGTCGGGTATCGAAGTCGACCTGCCCAAAACAAAGGCAGCCGTCATTGAAGAGGAGGCCGAAGGCGTAGTGGTAACAATCGATGCCAAAGGGGGTATTTATATCAACGATGTCTGGTCGCGAATGGAAAATTTAGAGAAGAATCTCAAAAAAGAAATGGCCGCCAAAAACACCAAGTCCGTCTATCTCCGGGGAGATTCGACCGTCTATTACGGCACGGCTATTGGGGTAATAGGAAAAATGAAAGAAATGGGCATCGAGTCGATTGGACTGGTCACCGCCAAGCTGGAAGATAAAGCAACCAAGAGGCGAAAGTAAATTGTGTCGAAATCTTTGCTTTTCTCAATAATGCTTCACGTAGTCGCTGTAAGTGCGGCGCTATTATCATCGCCATTTGATCACCGCAAGAAAATGGATTTCGGTGAAGTGATCAAAGTCTCCTTAAAATCGATGTCAGATATTCAAAAGGCGCCGGAACCCGCGCCAATATCAGTTCCACAACCGAAACTGCAGGATGACGCCTTAGAGATTCCTCTCGATGATCCTCGGACCGTGAAAACTAAAAAAGAAGTCAAGAAACCCGAAGAAAAGCCCAAACCGCCGGAAGAAAAAAAGCAGGAAACATCAGCTGCCACTCCAACTACCCAACCTTCGGAAAAGGAGATTGAAACGAAAACTACCGATGTCGGCCAAATGTTTGCCGGTGCCATTGTGCACAGCAATACCTTTGATTACCCCTATTGGTATGACCAGGCGTTCAGTAAGATAAAGTCGAATATGCGAAACACCGTATCATCTGATTCTCCGCTCATCTGCAAAGTCTATTTTGAAGTTATCCAATCCGGACGTCTTATCACGTTCAAAGTGGTGGAGTCATCCGGAATTCCCCAATTTGATGATGCTTGTGTTTCGGCTATCGAGCGTTCTGCCCCGTTTCCGCCGCTGCCACGCAGCTTTCAAGAAGAAATACTTGGAATAAGTCTCCCCTTTTCTACTGCAACCTTTGAAAACTAAAATGATTGGCATCATGAAAACTACAACATCGGTATTAGCGGCCTTTTGCCTTCTATTCTTCTGCCCTTCTGCATTGTTTGCTCAAGGGGAAGCAGTTCGCACCATAGAGTTTGACACTCTTAGAGTGGGATATGTCGAACCTACCCGCATCGGCGTCGATGAAATGAAATATGTCGGTGCAGAATATATCGGAAAGGAAGATTCGGCGTTAATGCGCTATGTCAATGATGTGGTACGAAACGACATTGATTTTTATGCCGATTTCGATCTGGTCCCGATTGACAGCTTTTTCATAAAAACTTACGAAATAGTCGAACTCGATTTAGCCGCCTGGAAAAGACTCGGCGCTGACTATGTCTTGAAGCTGGAGGCGGAGTTTCTCGGCAGTACCATGCGGGTTAACTGGAAACTATACTACACCTTTGATAATCGCATGGTGGACGACGGGCGTTTCGGGGTACATCGCGACGAATGGCGCGAAATGGCTCATATGATTGCGAATGAAGTTGTCAAAACCCTGACCGGCGAAATAGGCATCTTCCTCACCAAAATTGCCTTTGTAAAAAAAGACGAAAATGCCAATACCAAGGACATTTATATTTCCGATTATGACGGCGCTAACGAACGGCGGCTGACTAAAAACGCCTCCATTAATCTCTCCCCGGCCTTCTCCCCCGATGGCAAGGAAATTTATTTTACGAGCTATGCCGAAGGAGACCCCAAGCTATTCAAAGTAAATGTCGCCAGCGGACGCGTTTCCAAAGTGACTGATTTCCCGGGATTAGCCGCTGCCCCGTCAATTTCTTCGGACGGGCGAAAACTGGCTTGCGTCTTGTCAAAAGACGGCAATTCTGAAATCTACGAACTGGACTTGGACGGCCAAATCAAAAACCGTCTGACCCGGCATGCGGCTATCGAAACAGCTCCGTCGTGGTCGCCCGACGGGGAACTTTTGACTTTCACTTCAGACCGCTCCGGCGTGCCTCAAGTTTACATTATGGATAAAAACGGCGACAACCAAAGACGGCTGACCTATGAAGGCCGCTACAACGATTCGCCGGCCTGGTCAGCCCGAGGTGACCGAGTTATCTTTGTCAGCCGCACCCAAAGCGGCCGGTTTGATATCGCCTCGGTTGACACCAGCGGTTTCGACTATCGCGCCATGACCGAAGTCGGCATGAATGAAAACCCGCATTTCTCGCCCGACGGCAAGCACATTCTCTTCACATCAACCCGCTTGGGCAGTCCGGACATTTTTACGATGGATGTAACCGGCCGGCACCAGAGAAGGCTTACTCGAACCGGAAATTGCTCAAATCCGGTTTGGGGGCCGATTGAGTAAAAATCATAAAAGCAGCGACTTATTTTCCTTTTTTTTATTGACCCACTATTGGGGCAACTGTAGATTGGCCGAAAAGATAAAGTAATGGAATTAATTTTCAATAGTATGGAGGCTTGAAACTAAATGAGACGCTTTAACTTGTTATTCTCAATCGGACTCTTGATGGTTTGCTTTTTATTGACAGGATGTCCCAAAAAGAAACCGCCCATTGAACCGGAAGCCATTGACACGACCACAACCGTTACACCAGATGTCCCGGAAGAGGAAGAGACAACGACCATTCCAACAACTCCGGAAGAACTCAAAGAATCGCAGTTCAAAACCGTCTATTTTGATTTTGACAAATATAATCTTCGCCCCGATGGAAAAGCCGCATTAGACTTCAACTATGACCTGCTGGCGGCGCATACCGATGTCATTATCAAGATTGAAGGTCACTGTGACGAACGCGGCACAGTCGAGTACAACCTGTCACTTGGTGAAAAACGCGCCCGCGCCGCCCAGGATTATCTGGTCGGACTAGGAGTAAAACCCGGCCGGATTACCGTTATCAGCTATGGTAAAGAGCGCCCGGTTGATCCGCGTCACAATGAAGAGGCCTGGGATAAAAACCGCCGGGACGAATTCCGAATAATCAGCCAGTAGCTTTGCTGGTATAACAAATATGAAGCCCCGAAATAAGAATATAGCAACCGCCATCGTATCGATGGCGGTTCTCTTTTTCAGTTTGCTTCTCGGCGCGTGCGTGACGCCCAGCAAAATTGATGAACTTCAGGGAAATATCGAACAGGTTCGCTCCGACAATAAAAAGACCCAGCAGCTTTTGACCCGGCTTGATTCCTTGATGTCGGTCCAGGCCGAGAACAGCACCAAACTACGCAATGACATGTCTTACACTTCGGATGAACTTCAGCGCCAAGTCGCACTTCTTTTGGAAAACTATAACGAGATGATGACCCAGATTAATCAAATCTCAAGCGGCGGCCGGGTTACTCATGTTGTCAAATCTTCAAAGGGCGCATCGGAAAATACAGCTGACACAATCGTGAACAACTCCAGCCTGTCGCAGCCTTCGATTGATTGCCAGAAAGCCTACGATGAGGCCTTTATTCTCGTCCGCCAGGGCGAATATGAGAAGGCCATCAACGAATATAAAAAGTTTCTGGGCCAATGCGACAATCATTCCTCTGCCGAAAATGCCCGCTACTGGATAGGTGAATGCTACTATTCACTCGGCAAATTCCTCGATGCGATTGACCAATTCCAGACTCTGCTCGATAGATACAAAGGGTCAGTAAATTCCGGTCGTGCCTTGTATAAGTTGGGTCGCTGCCATCAGGAACTAGGGCACAAGGATGAAGCCAAAAAAGTATATCAGCAGGTAATTGATCGGTTTCCGCAGACTCTCGAAGCCGAACAGTCCAAGGAAAGGCTTAAAGACCTGGGCTAGTTGTGTCTTCCTTAAATCTAAAAATCTCGACCCCGATTCAGCCGATTCCGCGCGGATTGGGCTTTTATCAAATTGAAGACGAATGCCTTAATGTACAGATGGGCGGACCGTTTGAGTCCCGCCGTTTCTTTTCCTATATAGACAGCCCTATTTCCCACTTTGACCTCGACAAGCAGGGGCGATTAATGTTTTGCGAGATTTCAGTACCCAGGCGGCAGTGGAAAGTCGCTGATAATCTAGTTCAACCCAGAATCGTTGAACCGGCCGATATCAGGTGGCTCACTTTTCGGAAAAGCATTGACGCCCCGGAGTTGTCGACCAATAAAGAACTTTCCCGTCTGCTTATAAAACTTTCCGATGAAACACCGCAGTTTAATTATTATTTGGCCGATTCTGTGATACTTCAAGTTGGTGGATCGAATTGCGCTTGCGGCATTTTGGTCAATGAAATAGTTGATGATTCCGCCGGCCGGAAAATCTCGGCATTTCGAAGAGAACTCGGCGGGAAAAAAACACCCGCAGCACATTTAAACCCAATGGACAGCGCTTCCACTACACTTTCTTGACTTCAATGAGCGGCCGGGCGTAATTTGCCGCCATGCCCAAAGCTTCCCGAGAGATTATAAACGAGCTGAATAAGCTTCGTGAAGAAGTCCACCTTCATAATCGCAAGTATCATGTCGATGACAGCCCGGTAATTTCGGACGCTGAATTCGACCGGCTTTTTGACAGATTAGTTGAAATTGAAAAACAATACCCTGAATTAATTACTCCCGATTCTCCAAGTCAACGAGTAGGTGCGGCGCCTTCAAAGAAGTTTGAATCGGTGCCTCATCGAATTCCCATGCTGTCACTTCAAAAAGTGACGACCCCGGAAGAGTTTGCTGCCTTTGATCGACGAGTCAAGGAAGGTCTGGAATTAACAGCAGACATAGAATACTTTACCGAGCCCAAAATGGACGGACTAGCCGTAGAGTTGATTTACCGCAAGGGAGTATTCGAGTTGGGACTTACTCGCGGAGATGGGACTACCGGCGAAAATATTACTCCCAATCTGCGCACCATTAAAAGCCTTCCGCTCAAGCTCTCCGGGAACACGGCCAAACGATTCCCGCTTCTGGAAGTACGCGGCGAAGTAATTATGCGCCGGTCAGATTTTGAAAAGTTAAACGAAACGTTGAAGGCTAATAATCAAGAGTCGCTGGCCAACCCGCGCAATGGCGCGGCCGGGTCACTGCGGCAGTTGGATTCAAGCATTACTGCCTCACGCCCGTTAATATTTTATGCTTACGGCATTTCTGATACAAAACTTCCGGAGTTGAACACGCAGCATAAAGTTATGGAACTGCTCCAAAGCGAAGGCTTTGTGGTCAACAAAATGGCTCATTTGTCAAAAGGTGCCGCTTCTGTGGAAAAAGATTTCGATGCCTTGATCAAAAAGCGCACGACGCTTGATTACGATATTGACGGCATGGTGGCCAAAGTAAACAGTTTTGAATATCAGGAATTGCTGGGTCAGATTTCCCGTGCCCCCCGCTGGGCAGTGGCTTGGAAATTTGCGGCGGAGCAAGCCGAGACAGTGGTCGAAGATATCGAGTTTTCGGTCGGGCGCACTGGAGTAATTACACCAATCGCAAAACTTAAGCCGGTGCACGTTTCCGGTGTTACAGTATCCAACGCCTCGCTTCATAATGAAGACGAAGTGAAGACTCTGGATGTCCGTATTGGCGATACCGTTGTTGTTCGCAGAGCTGGCGAAGTTATTCCCGAAGTTGTGGACGTAGTCTATGAACAGCGCCCGGACCATGCTAAGCCGGTGAAGTTTCCGACAAAGTGCCCGTCGTGCGGCGAACCGGTAGTTCGTCCGGAAGGTGAAGCGGCTCATCGCTGCCTTAATTTCTCATGCCCGGCGCAAGTGGAAGGACGCTTGACTCATTTTGCTTCTAAGGCGGGGCTTGATATTGAGGGCTTGGGTGAAAAATTGGCCAGGCAATTAACGCGCGAGGGACTGGTCAAAAACCCAGCCGATTTGTTCTTTCTCAAAAAAGTACAGCTCCTACCACTTGAATTATTTGCAGAAAAGAAAGCGGAGAATTTAATAAGCGCCATCGATAAAGCCCGTAAAACGGAATTACCCAAAATAATAGCTGCGCTGGGAATTATTGGTGTCGGAGAAACCGCCGCCAAGCTATTGGCACAGGAATTCGAACAGTTTGATAAACTGATGAATGCGACACATGATGATTTAGTCTCTATCCCGGGAATAGGACCTGTGATAGCTGCCAATATCGTGCAGTTTTTCAGCGATAAAAAGCATCGTCAAATGATAGAGAAAATGAAAAAAGGCGGCGTTCAATTCCCGATTTATAAAAAGACAGCAAAATCAGCCAGGATCAAAGGAAAATCATTTGTCATAACCGGCACCCTGTCAAAACCGCGCCCGCATTTCAAAAAAATAATCGAAGACAATGGCGGCAAAGTCGCTGGTTCGGTTTCGGCTAAAACTGATTTTCTACTGTGCGGCGCCGAACCGGGTTCAAAACTTGATGATGCCAAGAAACTAGGCGTTAAAGTCGTTGATGAAGACGGACTAAATAAGCTTTTGTCCTGACCTGTTTTTAGTTTGAATCCTAACATTGGAGTTTTTCCCCTCAAAAAAGGCTTGCAACAAGATTTGCTGCAATGTTTATTTTACTCAGATACGATCTTGTCGGCACTCTTTTCTAATAAAGAACACCCAAAACTTGAGGATGCAATTTTGGGCCTAATTAGTAGATTTTCAAAACTCATCAAATGAACCGTCAATGGGAGGTAGTCTCAATGAAACTCGTTAAAGTAACAGTCTTTATTGCCCTTTCTTGCCTGGCACTTTCCGGCGGAGTCTCGGCACAAGTCTGCGGCGATGCCAATGATAACGGCACAATTACGATAGTGGACCTAGTTACGATTGTAAATTTTGCGGCCGGACTCCCTAGTGGGATTAACCTCGCTAACGCTGATTGTGATGGAATTCCGGGAGTTACAATTTCAGACGCGGCGGTGCTCTCCGCCGAAGTTTTTTATGCGAACGGACAATTGGACTGCACCGTCGAGGGTACTTACAGCCTGACTCCGACAGCAAACGACAGCGTTTATATTCCAATTGTTACTGATATTCCAGCAGACGTTAACGCAGTATATCTTTTGATAGCAAGTTTTTTCAGCACCCCCGCTAACGCATTTTATGTACCGATCCTTGAAAACGGCGCCGGCAGCAGTAATCTTTTTCAACTAAATACCACTTTCGGACACGAGTCCATTGGCGGCGGTGCAACTTTTTTGAGCGAACCAAATAAACGAGTACTTTGGGGTCTAGAAACATTTGATCAAGGTATCTTTAACGGCCGCATGAACCTGTTACTGCTTCGCTTTGACAGAATTTATCCCGGAGTCGGAACCATAGCGCCTGAAGCTTACGATCGTCCAACGCCCTGGCTAATAGCTCTCGCTCGAAATAACGATTTGTACAAACCGGTGATTTCCTACCATACCAACACTTATCCGGGGGGTCTGCAACTTTCGAATCGTGATCTGCACTTTCACGCACTCTCAAATCAAATTTCTCTGGATACTTTTAGTGTCAATATAATTCATAGTCCATTTGACGTCGGCTTTAAGCTGTATTCAGCCTCACAGTGGATTAATTTTGACCAGTCGAACGGCGTGACCCCGGCCACGGTGACTTTCACCGCCGACGCTTCCAGTCTTTGCCCAACCGACTCCACTGGCACAGTTTACGTCTCATATGAAGGATTTTCTCCATTCGTGGATTCAATTGAAATTACCTTAACTGTTCATCCGGCCGGTAACCTGACATTTCCGGCTGGTGATGTCAACTGTGACCAGGCGCTGAACATTATAGATCTGAATCATATGGTGAATTTCTTCTTCCGCGGCGGTTTAAGACCATTCCCGTGTGAGTAGAAGCCGAATTGCGGCTTATGCGCACTTTGAATTAACCGGCAATTGCATAGAGAAGTTACCTTGCAATGTCATCCTGAGCTTGTCGAAGGGTGACTTTGCCTGTTTTGACTATTTATTTCCTAAATTCTTCAGCGCTTCCTCGATCTTTTTCATGGTTCTGGCCAGACTATCAACCTTCGCCTCCAGCTTTTTCAGGTCTGCCTGCATGGCCGGCTGCATTTTTTTGGCAAAATCGCTGACGTCTTTACCGACCTTTGTCGCTTCTTCGGAAACTTTCTTTCTGAAATCGGCGGTGGATTTGTCGGCCTTGTCCAACAGTTCCATTATGGCTTTTTTGCGCTGCGATTTATCGAGATCACCTTTTTTAATCAGTTCATCTATCATCTTTTCCGCTTTCTCGGCTGAAAGCTTGATTGCTCCCAGTGACGCTAAAAATGTGCTTTTTAAGATTGACATGGATTTCTCTCCTCCTGCTATTATGATGGATTTAAATAAATCTTTGGAATCACCGCCGTTTTTCCAGCGAGTCGATTCAAACAATAACAGTCTTCCCAAAACCGGACCGGTAATATCCCGGCCGGATTGCGCATCGACCACTTTGACTTCGACACCGTCTTTGACCAATTTTGACAAACCGTCCTGGGTAATGGTAGAACTTGTTTCAGTATCATATAGTCGCCGGTTCCCGTATCGTTTAATTAGTCTCATAATCAGTTTCCAATCAGATTGCTTCGCCCCAAAAAGTCGGGGTTAGCAACCACAAAAATGGGACGCGAAGCGAAGAGCCCGCCACGCGGGTTGTGCACTGCACAATAATTAATACGAAAAAAATAGGGATTTAGTTCCCTTTTTTTCGCGAATTTAGTTGATTGACATTAAAACGATGTTGACGATTTCCAGAAGCCGTTCGCAGGAGAAGGGCTTTTTGATATACATATCTCCACCGGCTTTAAATGACTTCCCCATATCTTCTTGGCGGTCTTTTCCAGTCAGAAAAATGACTGGAGTATTGGCAAAATGTGGATCTTTTTTGATCTGTTGACAAACAGCATAACCGTCGGTGCCGGGCATCATGATGTCCAGGAGAATGACATCGGGCTTGAATTCTTTGGCCTTTTTGATGGCTTCAGAGCCTGAATTGGCGATGGCCACCTTGTAACCGGCTTCAGTGAGAAACGATTCAACGATTTCAGTTATTTCAGTCTCGTCGTCGACGACAAGCACTTTGGCAGTATCAAGTTTAATTCTATAAGACATTCGTTTCTCCGGCCAATTTCAGGCAATCTGTTAAGAGCAATATCCTACATTAATTATCGGTAGATGGCCGAAAAAAGATTAGGCCATTTCGCCCTGTAAATGCTTGCAAAGCTTGAAGTGGGCCGTGCCCGCGCCTGTGTTTTTAAATTGCTGGAAAGGTGGGTTAGACCTATTCTGTAGAATATGGCTGATAATGAGGAGATTAAGTATGTGGTCCGTAACCGTAAGGCCCGGCATGATTACAGCATCCAGGAGACCTTTGAGGCCGGAATTGAACTGAAGGGGAGCGAGGTAAAGTCATTGCGTGACGGGAAGGCCAATATGTCTGATGCTTATGCCCTGATAGAAAACGGGCAGGTGGTGCTAAGAAACCTGAATATTACCCCATATAAAATGTCTTCGGATCAGCCCGACCCCATCCGGCCAAGGCGGCTTCTCTTGCACAGCCGGCAAATCAGCAAACTGGCCGCAGAAACTGACCAAAAAGGGAAAACATTGGTCCCTTTGTCGATTTACTTCAAAGGAAGGCTGGCCAAGGTAGAACTTGCCATAGCCGTGGGACGTAGAAAGTATGACAAACGGGAAGCCATTGCCAAGGCCGAATCGGAGAGACGGATAAGACGAGCTTTGAGAAAGGACCTATAAGAAACTCGTGATTTCAAAATTGATAAAATATCTATCACTGTCTGTCACTTTAGCTCTAACAGTTTCTTCACCGGCCCAGACTGAAAAAATTAATATTGCTATTGCGGGAGGTGACGAGGAAGTCCAATCATTCGATAAAGCCGGGATAACTTACTTTTCATTTTCAGAGTTCACCGAAATAATCGGGGGTATGCTGGATTGGGAGACTGTAGGACAAATAGTTTGCTACAAAATTGACACAACTCGCTTTGATTTTCTTTTAGGCTCTGCCTATTTCAAACTCGGGGATTCGATATTTAATATGGTTTATGCGGCCGAGTTCCAGGACGGCCAGTTATATTTACCGGCCGAGACATTTATACAGTTTTTGGACGGGGTCATTTCGGAGAAAATCACCTGGGACAAAGAGAAAAAGCTTATCAGGGTTGACTCCGAATATTTTAATGTCACCGACCTGACCATTTCCCGCAAAGCCAATGGTCTGCTAATTGAAATATTTTTGACTTCATCTTTGGCTTATGACGTTTTCATTACCGAAGGCAACTGGGTCAATATCTCGATCCGTGACGGCAAAATAAACCGTACCCGTATACTATCGCGTCTGGACCGGCGACTTATGTATGATTTAAAAGTTCATCAGCTGGTGGAATCGGAACAGGTCTCTTTCCGCATGCGCCGCAAAGTAAACAATTGGCACCATAAGCTGGTATATGGACCGCCCAGAATTCAGATTTCAATCGAGGATGGTGATTTCGATATCGATGAAACTATGCCGGTAGCCTCGATTGGCCCCGATTCCCGAATTGACGTTATAGTCATTGACCCCGGGCACGGTGGCGAAGATTACGGCGCCATCGGGCCAAGGGGCACTCGAGAAAAAGATGTCGCTCTGGATATTGCCAAAGAATTAGCCAAATTGATCCGCAAAGACAAACAGTTTAAAGTAATCATGACTCGCGACCGTGACAAGACTATCACGCTCCAGGATCGGGCCAGGATAGCCAATGACGCCGCGGCTGATTTGTTTATATCCATTCACGCCAATGCTAATTTGAAGGATCACATTCGCGGCTGGAACGTATTCTTTCTGGCCCCGGCCAAAAACGATTCTGCCCGGGCTGTAGCCCAGTTTGAAAACAGTGCTTTCTTGAGAGAGCAGGCGCAGGTGCGCTCTGCCCCTGATGAAGTTTACACGGATAATTACCGCGACCCGGTGCTGAACATTCTGAACGAAATGATCATGACCGAGTTTCAGGAAGAGTCCCACGATTTTGCGTTTATGCTCGACCGGGAATTACGCACCATTTCGGAGGTCCCCTCGCGGGGCGTTGACCAGGCCGGATTTTATGTGCTCAACTCCGTCTATACGCCGTCGGTCTTGATTGAAACCGGCTTTATCACCAACCCGCTGGAGGAAAGAATTCTGACATCCAAATCGTTTCGCAAACAGATGGTCGAATCCATTTATGACGCGATTAAAAGGTTCAAAGCCAAATACGAAAGCCGCTAGCAGTGGCACATTCACTTTAGTTTAAATGGCGGACAATCGACCCATAGGCATTTTTGATTCCGGCGTCGGCGGACTAACTGTTGCCAAAGAAGTGTTCCGGCTTTTGCCGCAGGAGCATGTGGTTTATTTTGGCGATGTCGGCCGCACTCCCTATGGCGGGCGCTCCAAAGAAATCATCACTCATTTTACCCGCCAGGACTTGACGTTTTTGATGGAACAAGACGTCAAATTTATCATCTGCGCCTGTAACACTGTTTCATCGGTAGCGTTGGATGAAGTGCAAAAAGACTATAAAATGGAAATGATTGGTGTTATCGAACCCGGCGCCAAAGCGGCCGTTGAAAAAACCAAGTCCGGACGAATCGGTGTCATTGGAACGCAGGCCACTATTATTTCAAATGCTTATGCTCGGCGTATCCATGAGATTGACCCAAAACTGAAAGTGTTTTCATTGGCCTGCCCGCTGTTTGTGCCGCTGGTCGAGGAAGGCTATATCGATAAAGATGCGACTCATTTGATTGCCCGCGACTATCTGCAAACAATGCTGGATGTGGATGTCGATACGCTGGTGCTGGGCTGCACTCACTATCCTCTATTGAAGGACGTTATAAGTGGCGTGATGGGCCAAGATGTCACTTTGGTGGAAAGCGGCGAAGTGATCGCCAAAGTAGTGCACCGTTTCCTGGTTGATAATGACCTATTGAACCCGCAATCATCGCAGAAACCGACTCCGTCGGGGGAGCAAAAGTTTTTTGTTTCCGACGTCCCCGACAAGTTCACAAATCTTGCTTCACGCTTCTTGGGCCAGCCGGTGGATAAAGTAACACGGGTTGATATCAGCGGATATTAAGCAATTATCTTTCACCTGTGCAACTCGTACTCGCCACAAACAATCCGGACAAAATCAACGAGATTAAATATCTTCTCGAGGATTTGCCTGTCACGATTCTCACCAAGGATGATTTTCTGGAATTTCCTGATGTCGAGGAGACGGGAAAAACCTTGGAAGAAAACGCACTCTTGAAAGCTAAGGCAGTGGCCGAGTTATGCGAACTCCCGGCACTGGCCGATGATTCCGGCCTTGAAGTTGACGCCCTTGATGGCGCCCCCGGAGTACATTCTTCGCGCTATTCAGGGAAAAATGCGACTTATGCCGGCAACTGCAAAAAGCTGCTGAAAAAGCTGAAAGGTGTCCCCAATAAAAAACGCACCGCCCGCTTTCGCTGTGTGATTGCCATTGATTGGAATGATGGGACAACGGACATAGCCGAAGGCATCGCCGAGGGACTTATAACTGAAGATATTAAGGGGAAAAAGGGTTTTGGCTACGATCCCGTTTTCTATTTTCCGCCCAAAAAGAAACGCTTTTCGGAAATGACCACCGAAGAAAAAAACGTTGTGTCGCACCGGGGAATGGCTCTTCAGAATATGGTGGGGCTGATAATGAAACGAATAAACAAGCTGAACGAAAGACGCACATCAGGCTGAATATATTCAGCCCCTACAACTACTTAGGGGCTGTCGAGTGTCCCCACCCGACAGCTTGCCAAGATTCGTTTCTGTGGGCGGCCGACGCCCTCGCTTGTCTTGAGCCTACCGATGGGTCTGCCCCGATTAGAAGATTTCTCTTTTGCCAAGATTTGACACCACCTGGCTAACGTTAATCTAATCTCTTTTGCTTTCAGAAAGTACTTTCATGGAATTGTCCCGCTTCGTAAATTCCATAAACCTAAGTGATTAAGTAATCGGCGGCACATTATCGCATTATGAACTCAAAATTTCCCATTGCATTGCTAATCCAATTTATATTTCTGACTCCGGAATTCGTGTATTCGGACCCTTTGGAGCACGAATTGAACATGATGGATTCCGCCTCTTTGGACACAGAACTGCCAGACTGGGGCGAGAATCAGGAAAACCTGGACAGAAATTGTAATCCATTCAACTTCGTCGAAACACCGACTTACTATTGGCGGACACCCGATCCAAGCTACGGAGATACAGCATATGCACAAAGATTTACCGCGGTGGGACCGGAGACCTTAAGAGCCATTGAAACGCTGATTTACGATGAAAATGACGGCACTTTTGGAAATGACAATGTTTACATTACAGTTTATGGTGATGATGGCTCCGGTTTCCCCGGCATCGAACTGGCTCGGGACACCCTTTTGGCCGGAACTTATCCATCGTATCCCGCCGTGGCTCGCGCCGACTTTAGTCACTTAAATCTGGTTCTGATTGGTGATTATCACGTTGCCTTCAGCACCTCCGGCCAGCCCGGCCTGGACTATGAAAACCTCATTTCGTCCGATTTTATCACCGGCGAAACCCGTTCCTCAGGCAGCGGCGACCCCCGCATGCCAGGATGGTACACCATGCTGTCTTGGTGGGGTGTTAATATCCATTTTTATTTCACTGTTTACTCCTGTCGCGATCAGTTTACATCGTGCGCATTTACATACTGTCACCTATCTATGAACCGCCGCTGGGCCCTCCCTGACCAGTCCGGAAATTTCGCCCAAGCACAAAAGTTTAACATCGGCGATGGCGAGTGTAGAATTGACCAGGTCATACTAAGGCTTAACTGGCACTCTTCCGAAGCCGGTCTTCCTTTATATTCACACAATAGTGAAGTTAACGTTTATGATGATAGCGCCGGTCTTCCCGGGGCCTTACTTGCGTCAATTGTAATCGGGCCCCCGGAGTATTCTGCTGTTGGATTGACTTACCCGATTGGCAATCGCTCACTGGTAGTTGACTTTACGCCATTCTACCTTGCTCCTGAGGGAGACTTTTGGGTTGGAATAGTCTCACTGGCACCTGATTCCATATCGGGAATACGAATGACCTCCGATGAAGGTGGCAGCGGATGTGACTTTGGATATGCACAATATTCCGACAGTTGGGAATATATATCTGAAAGCTGGGCTTATCCCAGTGATATAGCCGGAAGCATTCGGGTCGGCTATTGTTGTATTCCGTCCACCATATTGGACGTACCAAGTTTCTACCCGACTATTCAATTGGCTATAAACGCGGCCTCTTCGGGAGATACCGTTTTAGTCCAACCCGGTACATACGCTGAAAGGATTAACTTCAAAGGAAAGAGAATCACTGTTGGCTCCCTTTTTTTAGCCACCGGAAATCCGAATTATATACAATCTACTGTAATTGCCGGAAACAGCGACGGTTCTACTGTCACTTTTAAGAGTTCTGAAAACGACAGCAGCATGTTAGTCGGTTTTACGGTTCGTCATTCAAACCTTTTTTACGGCGAAGGCATATATTGTTTTGGTACTGCGCCGAAAATCAGGCACTGTATTATTTCAAATAACGTGACCCGGGGGCTTAATTGCATCTATGCTTCGCCGGTAATTGAAAACTGCGAAATCAAGTCCAACATTGCCTTTTTCGGCGCCGGTATGTTTTTCTCCAATAGTACTGCGATTGTAAAGAACACACTTTTCGCTGATAACAACGGCGCACTGGGCGGAGGAATCTATAGCTTTGATTCGGACTTGTCGCTTGAGAATTGTACCATCGTTCATAATTCCGGCGACAGCACAGGCATTATTCATCTGATTGGTTCGACCATCGATATTGCTAATTCGATAGTTGCTTTCAATACGTCAAGACAATCGACTTTTGCCTGCGAAATCCCCAATTCAGAATTTTCGGTATCCTGCACCAACATATTTGGTAATATCGGGGGCGATTGGAATCTTTGCGGTACGGCTCTTGACTCTGGTTCAAATAACATTTCGCTCAATCCGCTATACTGCAACGCTATTACTGGAGATTTCCGCCTGAATGAACTTTCCCCTTGTGCTGCCACCAATAGTCCCTGCGGTTCTTTAATCGGCGCCCTTGATGTAGCCTGTACATACATCTGCGGTGATGCTGATGGTAACGGCGCTCTCAATCTAAACGATGTGGCATTCATTCAACAGTATTATTTAGAGTGTGATGAAGCCCCCTTATATTTTGGTGCAGGCGACGCCAACTGTGACGGGAAAATTGATTTGAAGGATGTATTGTACCTGGCGGCTCACTTGAATGCGACTGGTCCGCCTCCCTGCTGTCCATGAACATTTGCAAGGGATGAATACATTCAGCGCCTACAATTTCAACTCCATATACTTTGCCCCCTCGACGGGATTGTAGCGGTACGCCGATGTTTCTGAAAAGCCCATCGATTTATACATCGCAATAGCTTTTTTCATAGTGTCAATCGTATCGAGTTTCATAGTCTGGTAGCCAATTTTGCGCGCTTCAGCGATTATCTCATCTGCCAGTTTCCGTCCTATTTTTTTGCCGCGAAACTCCGTCCGCACCCACAGCCGCTTCATTTCGCAAACTCTGTCGGCAACTTTCCTAAGTCCGACACACCCGGCCACTTTATCATCATAAAACGCCAATAATAACAAACCATCGGGAGGGGCATAGTCTCCGGGGAGACTGGCTAGTTCATCATCGAACCCCTGAAAACACAAATCGAAATTCAGGGATTTGGCGTACTCAAGAAATAGCAAGCGGACGGTTTCGATTTGTTCGTGAGTTTCAGCTTGAAGGATTGTTAAGCTGTTCATTTTAGCTACTGTGCTGTCGGGCGCCCTCGCCCGACAGCTCGTTAAAGCCCAGCGGGTGTCAAGTGTGGACACCTGACACCACAACAACTCAATCTATCTTCCTGAATATTCTTTAACTTTTGCGCGCAGAATTTCAGTGACATTTTCCCGCTTTATGCCCAGAACCGACTCTATTTTTTGGTACAGTTCTTCATTGTCTATACCAGCTTCTAAAAGCGCTTTAACTGCGGTTGGGCCGCCTTTTTGGTCGGCCATTTTGCACAGTACTCCGCCAATAGTGTAGAAAAATGTCGTGCCGCCTTCGAGATAGGGACTATCGAGAAAGTTTTGGAAAGTCATAGTGTCGTTCCTTTTTAGAAATTCGGCCAACTTAATCACCAAAGAATCAAAATTGATTTTCAGCGAACCACCTTCGTAGGTGGCAACCCCCTCCATTAATATGTAGTGGGGCTTGTAGTCGCGGAAAAAGACATGAACTATCTCGTGGGGGTACCACTCATTTCCCAGCGCGCTGAATACCTGCGCATTGACGGTGAGTGATCTGCCGCTAGTCGGGCCCAGCACAAAATCCAGTCCGACAATCTGCGCTATTTCATCGACACTGCGCGCAATGTAGAACTCAATCGGTTCGACATCAGGAACACCATATTTATTGCGCAAGCCCCGGCAGAATTGGGCCATCTTATTGCCGGCGCGGCGGTCAAAATAAAAATTGAACGGAAAGTAATAATCAATCGGGCCGATTCGCTCATGCCGCCAGTCTTTAGTCAGAATTTGCAAAGGGTCGAACAAGCGGTATTCTTTATTATCCTTTTTAGTGCTGTCCGATTCATTTTCTTTCACTTCTTTTTTCTTTTTTATTTCAACTTTCTTGGCGTACAGACGAGATATCGCCCAGGGATTGGATCCTTTGTATGGTTCTTCAAGTCCCTCTCTATAGAACAATGTCCGAATGCAATAATATTCCTTCTCTTTTTCGATGCTCAACACCAATGGCGGAAACGATTTTATTATATCTTCGCTTTGAAATATCATGCTGCGGGCCGGATACGGCTCCGGGTATTTCTTTTTTTCGCTTTCGTTCCAATAAGGATTATCGTAAAGCGAATCCGGGCGGGTGCTATAAAAATGCCGCACTAATTCATAGACTGCTTTGACATCGGCATCAGTGGTGTCAACTCGTACTGTAATTGGCAAATCAATCAGCCTTACATAATCAGGCGGAATAGCCGCGAGGGCAGTGTTGACAGATAACAGAACTGAAATTAAAAGAATTGAACGCCTCATATGTTTGCTGGTCGCAAACATAGCGCTCATAGACTGAATGTCAGGTTAAAAAGGTGCGAGGTCCCCAGATTCTGGCTGAACGGAACAAAGGCATAGTCAACAGTGATATTGCGATGGCTGAAAGAGGCGCCGGCGGTGAAATTTTTGGTGCTGTAGTTTACCATGTAGCCTGAACGAAGACTGAAAATTTCATTCATTTTGGCTTCCGCGCCGAGATGAACGTGCGCCTCGTTGTCCAGATAGACAAGCTCCGCCGCACCGAGGTATCGTTGATATTTATAGGCGCCGCCAAATCGATAAGTTGTCGGCAGGGAGATATCGTCCGAACCGGGAATGCCGGTTTGTTCCAGTCGAAAACTGGAACCGAGATTGGTCGCGGCAGCGCTAATGTCCGCATGAGGATTTAAATGAAAGACTGACCCCAAATCGAAATTAAAAGCGGAACCGCGGTAACCTCCGATTTTTTCGATTATCCAACCGGCGGCAAAGCCGACATCAATTTTCGGCGAGAGCCGAAAAGCGGCCCCTCCTTTGAATGAAATATCATGGGCATCAAAGAGTGTGGGAGTAGTCGTGGGGGAAGTGCGCGCTTCCAGGTCATTCACTGTGGCGTATCTGATGCCGCCGTGAATCGACCATCGTGAATTTAAATCGGCGCTGAAATAGCCCGATTCGAGCCGAATATTCTCCCAGAATTCGGTGTGGCCAAATGACGCCGAGAATTTTTCGAATCCGACACCCAGAGCAGGATTGTGAACCACAGCATTGGGGTCACGATTTTGCGAAAACTGTGTACTCCCCATGCCGGCTGAACGGGCGCCGTGGTCTACTTTCAGCAAAGCTACACCGTCGTTTGCGAAAACGCCACCGGAGGTCAGAAGAAGGAGAATGGAAATAAGTAACTTTGATTTTTTTATGCTGCCCACTTCAATCCTCTAAAAGAGTAAATCGAATGAAAAGATGTGCTCGGCGCCCTCACCGGCTTTATCACTGGAAAAGGCATAGTCAATGGCCAGGGCCTGATTGGCCAATTTAAATAAATACCCGCCGCCGATGGTGAGACTGCCGTCAGAAATGCCGGCGCGCAACGCTGCTTTTTTCAAATAAAGATACTCCGCTCCGGCATGAAATTCCGGACTGGACTTCGTATCTTTTAAGACGTCTGATGCCAGTGTTAAAGCTTGATCCAAAAAGCGGGCCGATACACCCAGTCCGAATTCCACCGGGATTTTGTCTTCCTGTTCCGAAGCCGATACATTGGGGCCCTGGTAACGAAATAAGTAATTTCCATTATTCCAAATAAAGCGCGAACCAATATTCTTGACAGTTGCGCCAATTTGAATATTTCGCACCGGCATCAGGTCCCGGCGTTCGCGGTCAAAAAATTGGTCAACGTAGAGCATCAGGCCGAAGTCAATTCCGACCGACCCCGCACTTATTTCTGTAAAATCAGCATGGTAATAATTGATTTTCAAACCGGCCGCGACGGCATCTTCGAAACGCTTGGCAAACAGCACCCCGAAATCATGAGTATTCAGGCTCACCGTGTGGCCGAGTGGCTGACCGAAGCCGTCGCGGGCTTCAACCGAACCGGACCCGCCGAATAGCCAGTTTATGCCCAATACGGAGTTTCCCTTGGCCGGAAATAGAATTGATGCATAAGCCAGAGTTCGGTCAAGCTTCATCGCCCGATATGATGAAGTAAAGAGCTTTTGCTTGAGATTTGCCGTACCGGCCGGATTATATAACGGTCCGCTGCCATCATCGGACACAGCCAAGTATGCTCCTCCCATCGCAGCCGGACGCGCACCAATAGGAATCTGCAAAAAACTTCCGGCATAGCCGCCATCGCCATCGGCCGCCGTCACGGTCACCGTAGCGAGACACATAAACATGGTCAAGAATACAATTATGCGTTTTAGTAAATTCATAATTAAGGTATGACCGCCAGTTTTCCCCAACGGGTTTCGCCGGTAGATAAATCGACTTTGAAGTAATAAACCCCGACCGCCAACTGGTCGCCTTTTCCGTTGAGGGCGTCCCATTCGACGCTTTGTGTAACCGTTGGATAGAATCCGGCCGTGTAGAATTGATTGTCTATGACACGCCGCACCAGATTCATCGCAAAATCATAAACTTCTATTGTCACCGAGGCATCCTGTTCTAAAGCAAACCTAAAGTTTATTCCGCTTCCGGCATCCTGGGCATTGCTATAGGGAACCGGAAAGGCGTAAACTTCAGAGGCACTCGTACTCGAGTCAACGACATAGAATCCTTCTGCTTCAAAATTATTCAACAGACTTAAGCGAAGAATTCGGTCCTCGGCTCCGACCCATAAAAATGAGTCAATTGCCGCCACTCCGAAAACAGGTCGTCCGGAATCATAAAGCGAATTCCCGGCCGTGTCGATGAATTGCATCGTGTCCCATGTAAAGCCGGTATCAACGGTGTAGATTAACCCGCTATCCGTGGCGGCGAAAGTCGTATCTCCATTGAAGGTAAAATTCCAGGCAAACTGATCGTATTGAGAGATCCATTGTCGCTCATAGAGCGTGTCATCCGGGGTCGCACTGGTGTCAATGAGTCGTACCACGGCGCCGGCAGCAATACCTTCGGTCCCTCCCAAAGTAGGCCGAACTGACGCCCAGACAATAGCCGGCCCACTATCAACATACTGGACCTCCATCGCCGGAACAAAGTTGCCGGTGATGCCGTCGAGAAATGGACTGGTATTTTCCCGGGTAGATTGCACAACAATGTCTGCCGATAGGCTGTCAATATTGACGCGGTGTATTTTGTAACTTCGACCGTGATTGTTGGAAGCGGCAAAACCATTATCTGTTCCAATGAATAGAGTGTCCCCGTTGATTTCGATGGTGGTCATGAGATTATTGTCGAGGTTGTCGGTGTTGGTGCTGTCAGAAACGGTAATCGGGCCAAACGGAATAACGCCGGCTGTATATTCAAAAATCTTCAATAATCCCCGAGTTCCGACAATTAAGACTGAGTCCGCAAGAAAATTAACATCCCGGCTTAAATCAGTCACGCCCTGCCCCACCTGAAGCCGGTCCCAATTGACGCCGCCGTCATTGGAGCGGCCAACCATGGGCGTTCCGGCTATTGTAATTGGTCGGTTGACCGCCCAAATGGCCGATGAATCCAAAACCGCACCGGTGCTGTCATAAAAACTTTGCGTTCGAATACGAACAACCCGCCCGGCGTTGTTGGCATCTTCGCCAAATACAAAAAAGCGTGAGGAATCAATCATTCCATTCGGGTCCAAAAACAATTGCACCAAACCGGAGTCAGTCCCCACCCTAAGAGTGTCGCCGACTCCTTCCAAGGCAAATACCGCATTGCGGCGATTGGCTGAAGTTATGTTCGATGAGTCCACAAATATTCTTGACCAGCTTTGCCCGGTATCGGCCGAAACAAACAGTCCGGCTTCTTCGGCCGCCATATAAAGTCTTTCACCAATCGCGGTAAACGCTCCGATGCGATTTAAGTTTCCACCCAGCGCATAAGTTGCATTGAAAGGATTGTCCGGAACAAAACTATCGCCACGGTCATCGGAATAAGCCAACCCGGTCGATGTAGTCCCGGCGGCATTGGCCGTTCCCACAAAAACTCTTCCGCGGAAATCTGTTACTGCCGTGATATGGTTTCCGGGCAGCCCGTCCGATTGAAAACGGGAAACAAACGGCCTTCCGGTTTTTAAGCCTCTGGTGAATCCGGTGTTGCCGCCAATAAAGACAAAACTTCCTTCAGGGTCGGAGCAGTCATCACAAAAAGCAATCTGGTTTGCCGTCTTTGTAAACTGTTTTTCGCGCGGGGGAACATATATGTACTGAAAGATTCCTTCGGCTGTCCCGCCCCATAATTGAAGGGTGTCTCCGTGCGAACTATCAGTGGCGCACGAAAAATAGCGCATCCGCAATGATGGATCGACTATTAAAGGGTTATTGTACGAGACAGAATCGCCCGGCGAAGGATAAATCCTTCTCCAGGAATTACCGCCGTCTCGGGAGCCGACCAGCGCGCCGGCAAAGGCGGCGAAAAACATCCAGTCTTCGTTTTGTCCCGGGTCATAATGTCCGGCAATATCAAATACTTGGCGGCTGACGCCGTAAATCTTGTCTATGGGAATAGCATCAAAATCGTACTGTATCCAGCTGTCCCCTGAATCATCTGTGAAAAACAAGCCATCGGCAATGCTGGTCGGTGAATTGTCCACCAATTCAGTATGGTTGGCGCCGACCCAGAGGCGGTTATTTTGTGAGAAAATCGAAGATAGATTATCACTGGATAGTCCGTTGGTGCTGTCATACAAAAGCCAGGTCTGGCCGTTATCGTAAGTAAAATTGACTCCTGACCCTGTGGCCACCCAGATGGCACCCGCATGTTTAATAATATCCACCCCGGTATTAGCTCCCAAAGTTGTGTCAGGCGCCTCAAAACTCGAAGCTACCACTGCAAGCGTGTCCGCCGGAAACCAGGTCAAAAGCAACAGTGCTAGAGCGAACAGTCTAAACAATAACTTCTCCTGATATCTGACTGGGGAAGAAAATTTGAAGGACTTGATGGGCGGGATTAGTTTTGAAGACAAAAGCCTGGTTCTACCTTTTATTCAATACCCTTTTTATAATACCTGTCCCGACGGATTTAGGGAAATTAACCAAAAACAGGCCAGTCGGCAAGCCAAATAAGAACTTATTGCTTATACGCTTAGAGGGGCAAAAAGAAGTCTAAAATCTAAAGAATTGCTATCGATTTCTCGAAAGTCACGCTCTTTAGAACAGAGTCCACATAGAAATAATCCTCTAATTTGAATGGAATGAAGCAGAGGGCCACATCTTCTGTACACAATTGCAGTTCCTGCGCCGGCAGTCGATTAGCCTTTTCCAGAGCGTAACGGGAATGAACAACGTTAGCTAAAGCAATTCCCATTGATGGAAATATATCAACCGGGGCATAGCGGTCATCAAGACATTCAATCGCCTGAAAATCAAGTTTGATAGCGGCGGTGCTGGCGCGGCAGGTTAGACGATACAGGGCCTCGAAGTTCGGAATTTTGAAAGCAGGCACCAGAATTCTATCCAGTTCATTTAGTGATCCAAAATGTTTGCCCGGATTAGTCTGGTAAGACCAAAAAGGGAAAAAGAAAGAGTCTTTTTCAGGAGTTTCTGGCGCCAATATCTCCGGTTTTATTTGAAGCTGTTTATCAAGCGAAGTCAGTTCGTGACAATTATTGCAAATGTATATACATGATTGCCGGGCCGGCAAATCGACTCCGCAGACACTACAGCGATGAAAGGAAACTTGCACTGCTCCAAATTTGGCGTCAGGAAAGCCCAATTCACCGGCAGTGTCTTCTAGGGCAAATCTGATGCCCTCATCTGGTATTTCGAAATCTGGTTCTGATTCTGGGCCCGTCTCACCTTGCTCGGAGTCTTGGGTGGAGAGTATTCGTCCGGTAAGCCCGTCCAAAACATGCCTGCGGTAACCATCACCGCCGTAATCCTCGGCAATACAAAACGGAAAAAATATCAGCGATGTTACAGGATTGAAAATCTTGGTGAAGTTCTCGCCAATTTCAGCCAATTCAATTGTGTTCATCCGGCTGACCGCTAATTCAATAGTCTTGACTACTTCTTCCGGCGACCGGCGGACTACCAGGAGGTCAAAACCTTCATCAATTTTTGACGACGCAAACGGGACTACTGTAAGAGACTGTCCGCGTACGCCGATTGAATCAGGCACACCTTTGATCTGGTTTGAAGCCGCCACTGTTATGAGGTAAGGTGTCAGGGAGACGTGACTGCTTTTCTTGTAGTCAATTATTTCCTCGCCGGCGCTGTCATCCATTTGCGCGGCCACACGCTCTTTGCGGTTACGGCAGCGCAAGAGCATGGCTTCGATTTTCCAGTAGGGATAATAAAGATTCTTGTAAACCAGAGACTGCCCGGTCAAGGGCAATCCCTGTGATTTTAGCTGCCGGTCAATTTTGAATCGCACTTCCTGCTGGGATAGTTTATTGGGAAGCAAATAGGCCGGAGGAGTATCGGGAAGAATCAGGCGAAGCGGCGACCCGCAATGGGAACATTTTGTTACAAAAAAATCAGAATTAATTTCAAGTTCGCCGCCGCAGCCCGGACAGCCAACTTCAATGAAAAATCCCTGTTTCGGGCTATTCTTTTGGCCCGTTTCCATTAGTTACACGCATGCCGCACTCGCCGCAGAATTTGGAACCGGAAATAAGTTCCGCCGAGCAATGCGGGCATTTTAATTTGGCATCCAGCTTGATTCCGCACTTCATACAGAAATGCGCCTCGGTCGGCAGTTCAGTTTTACACGACGGACAGACGTTTTGCGAAAACATGGCATGCCCGCAGCGATAACAAAACCGCGATTGCTCCGGCGTGTCGGCATGGCAGGTCGAACATTGCACGGTACTGACCGCTTCCCTTTTCAAATCTCTCTGTTCCGGTGAAAATACTTTTGACAATAGTCCCGGCATCATGACACCCACGCCGGCGGCAACACCCATGCCCCCTCCGGCTGCGGCAGGACCGCCGGCAGTTCCCATCCCCTGGGCCATTTCAAATTTGAGAAACTTGTCCAAATCGCCTACCGCTTCCAGTCCGGAACGCTTGTCAATCAAGCGCGAGACATCTTCCGGGGGAGTTATTGATGAGATGTAGAAATCAACCAATTGAAGACCATATTTATCAAACTCGGCTTTGACAATATGCTTAAACTCGGCGGCCAGTTCGGTATATTGTTTGGGCAGGTCAAAAATCGTATCAAGTTTTTCACCCAGCATATCATTGAGTCGGGCGATAATTACATCTCTTAAATAATTATGAATATCAAGCGTCGTATATCGTGACTGGCGCCCTACAATTGAATTCAGGAACACCGTGGAGTTGACAATTTTCATAGTATAAGCGCCGTGCCCGCGCAGGCGAATCAGCCCCAGTTTAGCATCGCGAAAAGCCACCGGGTGTTTGGTGCCCCATTTCAAATCAGTAAAAACTTTCTGATTTATGAAATAAACTTCGGCCCGAAATGGCGAATTGAACCCAAAAGGGAACGCCAAAAGTCTGGTTAAAATCGGAATATTCAAAGTAGATAGGGTATGGCGGCCGGTGGTAAAAATATCGCAGGCGTGGCCGTTGTAAAAGAAAATGGCCATCTGGCTGTCGCGGACAATAACCTGCGCCCCCATCTTAAAATCGGCCGAACCTTCCTGCGGTATGCGATGAATCATCTCATCACCTGATGGGTCCATCCATTCGATTATTTCTATTAACAGTGACATTTCTTCTCCCGATTGGTTTGATTACTTTTGATGACCTTTTATTCGTCAGAGCTTCAACATTCCTTTACTAATTTCGAAGTGGTTGCTATTTCAGGGAGCCCCTGTTAAACAAAAGTGTATGAATATTGAGGTGAATAAACGATTGACTACGGCGAACCGCTGATTTATATATTTTTGACAAACTGAAAGGTTACATCAAAGAATGACTACAAACCGAGTACGCACCTTCTTATTCCTGATTTTGACGGCCGCGGGAATCTTTCTGCTGCTCAACGCCTGCGATAAACTAATAACCGAAACCACCGAGATTACGATATCGGGCTACCCCACAGCCAAATTTGTGGCACCGATAGATACTTGCTGCCGTCCTTGTTCAGTCCAGTTTTTTGACAATTCCGACGGCCCGCGCCATGAATATGTCTGGGATTTTGGTGACGGTGATTCCTCGACTGCCCAAGACCCCATTCATTATTACACTGCCGCCGGGGCTTTTGATGTTACGTTGATGATAAGAGATACTATCAATGGGAACGAAGACAATGAAATAAAGCTCAACTTCATTTATATCACAGATACTCTTAACGCCGATTTTGTGGCGCCTGTTGATACCTGCTGCCTCCCTTGCTCACTCCAGTTTTTCGACAATTCCTATACCTGCCATGAACCTGTCTATGTCTGGGATTTTGGAGACGGAGATTCTTCGACTGCCAAAGACCCTGTTCACTATTATGATACCGCAGGTAGATTTGATGTTTCTTTGTTAATCAGAGATACTCTCACTGGGAACGAAGACAATGAAATAAAGCTCAACTTCATTTATATCACAGATACTCTTAACGCCGATTTTGTGGCGCCTGTTGATACCTGCTGCCTTCCTTGTTCACTCCAGTTTTTCGACAATTCCTATGCCCCGTGCCATGTACCTGTCTATATCTGGGATTTTGGAGATGGAGATTCTTCGACTGCCAAAGACCCTGTTCATTTTTATGAAACCGTGGGAAGTTTTGATGTGTCGTTAATAGTAAGAGATACTCTCACAGGAAACGAAGACAATGAAATAAAGCTCAACTTCATTTATATTATTGATACACTTTTTGATTCAACCAACGCCGACTTTTCCGTCGTGCCGCCGACCGGGGACACTACCGTCACGTTTACTTTTACAGAGCAGACGCCAGGCGAAATTAGCAATTCGTTTTGGGATTTTGGAGACGGGCTGTCGTCGACTGCCGCAATTCCAACACATAATTACGATACTGCCGGCACCTATTTGGTGCGGATGATTCTTTCCAGCCCCTGCGATTCGGTGGAAAAAATCAAAACATTGATAGTTACAAACTAAGTTGACAATTCTTTTTTGAACTTTGCCGTCAAAGCCGGCACGATTTCAAAAGCATCCCCGACTATCCCATAATTGGCTACGTTGAAAATCGGGGCGTCTTTGTCTTTATTGATGGCCACTATCGTCCCCGATGTTCTCATGCCCACCAGATGCTGAATAGCTCCGGAAATTCCCACGGCAATGTAGAGCTTGGGATTGACCGTTTTCCCTGTTTGCCCCACTTGATGAGAATACGGCACCCAGCCGGCATCTACGATAGCTCTGGAGGCTCCAAATGCCCCCCCCACCGACTTGGCTAGTTCCTGCACAAGAGGCACGTGTTCCGGTCCTTTCATGCCTCTTCCGGCAGAGACGATGACGTCTGCTTCAGTCAGGCTGACTTCACCGGCCGCTTCCACTTTTGATTCAACAACTCTTGATTTAGCGCTGATTTTGGAGTCGTCTATCGACTCATTAATAACTTCACCGCTCCCCTCTTTAGACTCCGGAAAAATCTTCAAACGAACAGTTACGAAAAACGGCGAATTTCCGTTTTTGATGACTTTCGAAACGACCGAACCACCATAATGAGAACGCTTCACTACTAACTGCCCACCCTCAACCTCCAGTCCGATCGCTTCGGAGGCCATGCACCCGCCATTCAAAGCTGCAAGTCGCGACATCAGGGCCTTTCCGTTAAGGGACGCCGGTGCCAGCACAACTTCGGGTTGATGACTTTTGATAACCCCTGAAACAGCAGAGGCATAGGCTTCTTCATTAAAGTACTTAAATACTGGCTTGGAAATAGCCAGGACTTTTCCGCCACCGCGCGAGGCTAGTTCTTGAGCCCCGCCGGTTGCATTTTCTGCCAGAAATACAGTTTGAATATCTTGGGAAACTGATTTGGCCGCCCCAATTAGCTCAAACGAGGCGGATATTGGTTTATCATTTTTATGAAGAGCTATAATCAGAACTCTCATGAAGGCACTATATAACCCATTTGGGCAATTGAGGCAACCTCATAAGAAACGTCCAATAACCGGCTTTTCAATTTTTGAACAGTTACGGTGTTTTTATCTGCCTCCCATAAAGCATCAGCCGCACCGCCTTATACCTCAATTCAAAACGATGCCACCTGTTTAAGTTTGCCTTAAGCACGCCGATAATAATTCTACTGGATAGGCGGAAAACTTCGGGCTGGCTCTCTTAGAAACGTCATGGACCCGACAATTGGGCTATACCGAGCAAGACCTTACAAAGTTATCGAAAGGGACATCCAATGGCAGAAATAGTTGTCAGATACGAAGATAAACTCATCGAGCGCATTGTTACGGAGAAGAAGCGGATCACGATTGGCCGTACCACTGATAATGACGTCGTTCTTGAAAACCGCGGTGTCTCTCGTAAACACGCCATGATCGAGTTCAATGAAAATGCTGCGGTTATTATTGATAACGAGTCATTAAACGGAACATTTGTCAACAATCGCAAGATTACCGAGGAAGTCCTAAGGGACGCCGACATCATCACCATTGGCAAGTATTCGCTGATTTATCATACCAATTCTTCACAGTCACAGGATGAATCAGCCAGCTACGACGGCACCATGGTGCTGAATACTAAAGCCCATAAAGAGCGCCTGGCCAATGACAAAGTCGAACGACAGATAGTCGAAAAATACGGCGGCTCGGTTCTTCTGGGCGAAGAGAATGCCGATTTCCTGGAATTCAAATTGGACCGCGAAGTGACTACTATCGGTAAAGCCAAATTTGTTCACGTGCGCGCCAAAGGATTTCTGGTATCCGCGATTCAAGCCAAAATAGTTAATGAGAATAATTGTTTTGCACTGATAAATCTGGGCAAAGCCGGAAAAACCAAACTTAATGGCGAGGAAATCACCCGGGCGGTCTTGAAAAACGGCGACCTCGTACAAGTGGGCAAAACTACTTTTAAATTTGTTGAAGGTAAAAAATAGGATGAGAATTGCTTTAATATCGGATATTCATGCAAATCTGGAAGCGCTGCAGGCCGTACTCAATGACATTGAAAGAAAAAAAGCCGATGTCATTCATTGTCTGGGAGATGTAGTTGGTTACGGCAGCGACCCCTCGGCTTGTCTCAATCTGGTTAGTAAGACCTGCCAGATTAAGCTGATCGGCAATCATGACCATGCCGCCCTGGGTGAATCGTCTACCGAAGACTATTCTCCGGTGGCCAAATTTGCCGCCGATTGGACCAAAAAAGTATTGTCTGATAGTGATATCGCTGTAATGGAAACGTTTACCGTGGAAGAAGTGGTCGAAGACTCGCACCTGGTGCATGCCTCGCCGTTTGAACCGCTGGAATTTCATTACATCTTATCTCCACATGATGCTCGTCACTCATTTCCTTGCCTGAAAAGGAAACTTTGTTTTTTTGGGCACACTCACGTGCCCATGATTTTCACCGAAGTTAAAAATGGCCTGCCCAGGCAGAAAATCGGCCACAGCTTTGTGCCCGATACGGACGGCCGTTACCTAATAAATATTGGTTCAGTGGGACAGCCAAGAGACAACGATCCTCGTGCCTCATATGTAATCCACGACACCGCCACGGGTGATGTGGAATACCATCGGGTGGCTTACGACATCAAAACCACCCAGGAAAAAATGGAACAGGCCCAGCTTCCGGAACTGCTTATCGAACGTTTGTCTGTGGGGCAATAGAAAGTCGCTATGGCCAAATACGCCTCTTATATTCTCTTTCTGCTGATATCCGTTTTGGTGGCCATACTTTATATAAACGACTTTGGTCCGCTCGACAGCCTCCAAAGAAATGTTAATGACAATTTACTAAGCATTACGGCGTCAGACGAACAGGTTTCTAATGTGGTAATTGTGGCCATTGACGGCAACGCCCAAAATAAGTTCGGTGCCTGGCCCTGGCATCACGATTTGTTGGCCGATCTTACTGCGGCTATTGCCAGTGGTGAACCAAAAGTAATCATCCTCGATTGCGAATTGAAAGAAAACGCCGAACAGGAAGCCTCCGGGAAAACCAAAATCCTGGCCGAACAGTTAGACTGGATGGACAACGTAGTTCTGCCTTATGATATAGCTCCGGCGACTTTTCGTTCTTCCCGAACCAGTAACCCTGACCACCTTTTCGACTACTCGGTGGCTATTGACAATAAGTTGGGCGTCATGTCAGAAGAATCGAGTATTCTGGCCGGCAAAGTATTCCTGCCGGCGGATAGAATTCTTCTGACGGAACCGTATTTGGGCTTTAACTACATCATGCCGGATGACGATCGCGTGCTAAGACATCAGCCCATGGTGATGAATTTCGAAGGGTACTATTACCCGTCTCTCCCCCTGATGGCTGCAACAGTTTATCTGGGAGTGCCGGCAGATATGGTCAAAGTTGTCGAAGGCGAGCGAATCTTTATAGGTAATGACACCGAGATTCCCATTAGCGGGCGCAGTGAATTTTTTGTAAATTTTTATAAAGATAACCCCTTCCCCAAATATTCAGCCGGTCAGGTTCTCGAAGACGGCTTTAATTTCAGCAGTCTCAAAGATAAGGCAGTAATTGTTTCAGTAGAAGATTTTGCATACACGGAATACTTCCAGACCCCCGTTAATAACGAAACTCCGAAGCAAGTCATTACTGCCAGCGTCATCAGCAATATCATCAATATGGACATTGTCGTCCTGGGTTTCAGGTCCACTATATTGAATCTTTTGGTGCTGTTTATTTTGGGCGGCCTGTGTGCCTTTGTAATGCCTCAAATACAGCTCTTGTATCGCTTTGTTTCACTGGGCCTCGGTCTCTTCATATTGGTAAATATTAGTTACTTCTTGATGAGTTCATTTAACGTGATTGTGGAACTGGTCTATATCGGTTTGGAGATGGTTCTTTTCATGATTGCCGCACCTATGCTCGAATCAAGTTTCGTAATGGGTGATCAGGTTGAAACCATCAAGAAGAAAAAGGAAAAAGAAAAATTCAAAAAACGGCTGCAGAAAGAAAACCGTGCTGCTGAACACGAAGCTGCACCCCGAGTACGTGAAATCAAGGGCTCACACTCGGATCCCGAGAATGTATCTACTGTTGCTGTCGACGAACATCCTTCAGCCTCACTGAAAGTCGGCCGCTTCCACGATAAAGCTGACGATGTGGTTCCAGCCGGAACGAGGCAAATGGGCGACCATCAAGCCTTGAATTTAGATGATGATAAGCCGTCCCAATCCAAAACCAGACCGAAACTATCTCCGTCAACGATGATCGGGGGACGCAAAAAAGATGCTGATGCCAGCCCGACCGGACTCCCCAGTTCAATCGCTGATGATGAGCCCGAAATTATTAAACCTGAAAAAATAGAAGGTGAAGACAGCGGTGGCGTGGCCGAAGCCGCTTCTGGCGATGATTTTGAAATGGCTTTGGATGACAGCGATCGCGGGCTCAACGCCTCACCTATACCCACCGACTTAAAAAGCTTGGGCCGTTATCAAGTAACGGGAGTCTTGGGCCGAGGCGCCATGGGTCAGGTCTATAAAGGGATTGACCCGGCCATCAACCGACCGGTAGCTCTTAAGACTATCAGGCTGGATTTCTTATCAGATCCCAATGAAATGATTGAACTCAAGGAGCGTCTGCATCGTGAAGCCCACGCGGCCGGCAAACTCTCTCATCCGAATATCGTGACCATTTACGATGTCGGCTCCGAAGGCGATTTGCAGTATATCGCCATGGAGTTCCTCGAGGGCCGCACGCTCGAGAGCATGGTTAAACGGAAAACCAAGTTTAACTATCGCATAATTGCTCAAATTATCGTTCAAATCTGTGCCGCTCTGGACTATGCTCACCAGCAGGGCATTGTGCACCGCGATATTAAGCCGGCTAATATTATGATTCTCTCGAATTATCGCGTCAAGGTGATGGATTTTGGAATTGCTCGAGTTGATTCCAACTCAATGACCAAAACCGGCATTGCTATGGGTACGCCTAATTACATTTCTCCGGAACAGCTCAAAGGTCAGAATGTCGATGCCCGCGCCGACTTGTTCTCGCTTGGCGTCGTGATGTATGAATTGCTTTTGGGAAAACGGCCGTTCAAAGGTGAGAACATTACTTCTTTGATATATTCAATTATCAATCAAGAACCGGAAAAACCGTCGAATGTCAATCCGCAAATTCCGATCTTGTTCGACCACATTATCGGTAAGGCGCTCAAGAAAAAACCGAATGAAAGATATCAGCGCGCCACCGAACTTGTCACTGACCTGGCCGATTTCGTAGAATCCTTCTCCGGCCGCCGCCGCTAAGATTCCTGAAAAGCTCTAATCGTCATTGCGAGTCCCGATTCCTATCGGGACGTGGCAATCTCTCTTTAACAAATCAGAGTCCCTTGTCAATCTCGCACCTGTCCTAAATGCGGGTTCCCCACCGCTTGCGGTGGGATTGGAAAGAGGAAATCGTTTTGAATTAGAAACCCACCCTAAGGGTGGGCCACCCAGTCTATAATAAATTTCTGTGGGCGGCAGACGTCTCGTCTGCCCCAAATAACTAACTACTTTTTCTTCTTCCCGTCTTTATCCGACGAAAGAATCTCTTCTGCAAGAGACAATGCCACACCGGAAAGCATCACTTCGACACCCAACTGCGTAAAGTCTGATGAAATAAGTTCGCGATTGATTGCGGAATATGACGAACACGATGCCCCCCTTTCAACTACCAATCCCGACAATCTCTCCGGCGTCTCGGCAATAAAAGTAACTTCACCCAGTTCATCCGATACCACATAGCCCGTGCAGTTGTGCAGTTGCAAATGGACGTTGCCGGTATAAACCACCACCAGCATGCCGCGCTCTTTCCCCAGCTGTGTTTCGGGATAAACTTCGAGAACGAGACTTCGCTTTTCTTCTTTGTTGTCGACTTTGATGCGAAAGTGGTCGGCGTCATAGTTGACTTTGACAGCGCCTAATACCGAGGCAATTTTCTCGATATCATTTTTTTCAAGCGATTTGGACATGAGGAACTATTCAACAGACTTACTAATGCGATTCAGTCCCTGATGGAGGCGTGCCCGATGGCTTTTTTTCTTCGTTCTCGCCCTTGAGCTCGTCCGATGTCTCTTTCATCGCCCGGCGGAATTCTCTCACGCCTTTGCCTAAACCCTGGGCGACTTCGGGCAGTCTTTTGGCTCCGAATAAAAGCAAAATGGCCACGATTATTAAAACAGTCTCACCTAAGCCTAATCCAAACATATTTCTCCTCCTGACTTAATTCAGGACTATAAATACCACCATCTGAAATAAATTATGACTAATAATACGACTAATATGGACATAAAGTTAATTTTTATCATCAGGCCAATTGTAAAGGCAATGGCATAGAAATCAACATCGATGGTTCTAAACCCGATTTCAATCGATTTCGAGAAGAGCGTTTTGGCTGCGCCATCAGGCAAATATGTGCCGACTATGTCGCCAATAAGCCCGCCTATAATGGCGCCCAAAAGGAGCGCCATGATGATAAAGGCCAGTTCCTGTTTTTTCAAATTGTCCCCGCTGTGGCGCGGCGCGAACGAGTCGAAAGTGCCGCCCGCACCGATTCAAAAACTTTGAGTCCATCATCGGAACCTAAAATTTTCTCGACCGCTCGTTCCGGATGGGGCATCATTCCCATTACGTTTCCTTCTTGATTAACAATTCCGGCGATGTTGTTAACCGAACCGTTCGGATTGGACTCTTTGGTTATTTTGCCGTTGGCGTCACAATAGCGAAAGACCACTAAACCGCCGTCTTCGATCTTTTTAACATCACCGTTGAAGTTGTAATAGTTCCCTTCCCCGTGGGCAATGGGAATCTTAATTGTTTCGTTGGACTTGTAAGAATTAGTGAAAGGCGTGTTGGTGTTTTCTACTCGGACGTGGACAAATTGACCGCTAAAACGGAGACCAGTGTTACGCATTAAAGCCCCGGGCAATAGTCCGCATTCCGTGAGAATTTGAAAACCGTTACAAAAACCAATCACCAGACCGCCCGATTTGGCAAATCTGATTACGGACTCCATTATGGGCGAGAATCTGGCAATGGCTCCGGCCCGCAAATAATCGCCATAGGAAAATCCACCGGGGAGTATGACCACATCGCTGCCCGCCAAATCCGCCGATTTATGCCACAGGAATTCCACCAGTTCGTGCATGACGTGCTTAACAGCAGCATACGAATCGTAATCGCCGTTGGAACCGGGAAATGTAACAACACCGACTTTCATTTTATCTTTTCCACCCGGTAACTTTCAATGACCGGGTTAGCCAATAGTTTAGCGCAAACCTCGTTAATCCTATCATCAATGTTGGTGCCGTTGGCGCTTATATCAAGCTCAAAAAACCGCCCGGTCCTTACCGATGTAAACTCTTTGTAACCCATTTGGGATAAAGCTTTTTGAATGGTCAATCCCTGGGGGTCAAGAACGCCTTCCTTGAGACGGACATAAACTACTGCTTTTTGACTGGTGCTGCTCATTGATCCGAGTTTTCTTCCCGATTATTGGACCGGGCCGTGACTTTTTCCACGCCTCGGGCAAACATCCGGTAAAATTCTCTCAACATACCATGCAATATATACAAACCAAAAAATGGAAACAACACCAGCCGGGGCTTTATAATTATTGCGATTGACGCCATGGTCAACACCAGCAGTTTAATGCGGTTTTGACGAGTACTGAACTCTTCAGGAAAAGTATCATACTCGACTTGTGAGACCATCAAAAACGCAAAGAGAATGATCATCGAAACAACTAATTCCGGATAGTGCACCTGTCCCCAGAGTGAGTAACAAAAAATTACAAACGAAACCAGTGTCAACGCCGCACCGGGTACCGGCAATCCGACAAATTCTCTTTTCTCTTCAGTGTCCGCATACAGATTGAATTTCGCCAGACGATAGCCGGCGGCCATAATGTAGATTGCGGTAATGATTATCCAACCAAGTTTCCCCAGCGCTTCAAGTTTGAGCGAATAAATCAAGACTGCCGGCGCTACTCCGAAAGATGAAAAATCTGCCAGAGAGTCTAATTCGATTCCAAATCTGCTGGTCACCCCGCTTAGCCTCGCCACTTTTCCGTCAAGCGCGTCCAAAAAGCCGGCCAGAATGATAAACCAACAGGCGTTAATGTATTCTCCGTCCAGTGTCAAAAGTATGGAGATATACCCGCACACGGCATTGAGCATCGTAAATGTGCCCGGGAATATTTCTCTATATTTAGGCATTGGATTGTTTTGAGGCTGAAGGTATAGTTTTTGATTCTATTTTGATTGGCAGGCGGCCGATTATAGTCGAACCTCCTTTGACATGCTGACCTAGTTTTACTTCCAATTCCGTGTCGGCGGGAACTATCAAATCGGTGCGGGAGCCGAATTTAATCATGCCAAATTTTTCTCCCGTTGAGACTCTGTTCCCCTTTTCGAGTCGGCACACGATTCTGCGCGCCATCCAACCGGCGATCTGCTTAACTACAATTTTAGTTCCATTGTCAGTTATCAGTCCGATTTCGGTTTGTTCATTCTCTTCCGAAGCCTGGTCTTTATACGCCGCCCAAAAGCTCCCCTTTTTGTAATTTACGAATTCTACAGTCGCTGCTTTTGGAATCCGGTTAATGTGAACGTCCAGTGGCGAAAGAAAAATTGATATTTGTGTAGCGCTTGAGTTAAGATATTGATGCGATGTCAATTGTTTTATGGCTACAATTTTACCGTCAGCGGGAGATACTAAAACACTGTCGGCATCAGGAATGGTACGTTGGGGATCTCGAAAAAAATAGAAAACAAACATGGTGAGAAAGGCTCCGGCTACCCCGACTGCAAATGTCAGGCTTTTCCCATCGAACAGCCACAACCCCCAAATCAGGAAGGTGATTATCAACAGGCCCAGACATAGTGTCAAACCTTCTTTAGCCATTATTTTCCGAACACCCTCTGAAAGATTTTGTCGACATTTCTCAAATAATAATCCAATTCAAAACACTCTTCGATTTCTGATTTCTTCAAGTACTTACTTACAACTTTGTCTACTAATACAGACTCACGGAACGATTTGCCTTCTTCCAGTGCCGCCAGGCCGTGGTTCTGGACAATCTTGTACGCCTGCTCACGAGAACCTGTCGCGTCCGTTAATTTGAGAAGCAGCCTCTGCGAAAATACAATCCCGCCCCTGAAATAGATATTTTCCAACATTCGTTTTTCATCAATGATTAGTCCCTGAAGCAATTCGATAAACTTGTGCAGAGCATAATCGATTAGAATTGTCGAATCCGGGATTATGATTCGCTCCACCGAAGAATGCGCAATATCCCGTTCGTGCCACAAAACCATGTTCTCCATCGAGCTGACGGCATAGCCACGTAATAGCCGGGCAATACCAGAAATGCGCTCGGCCGTAATGGGGTTTTTCTTGTGGGGCATCGATGATGACCCTTTTTGACCTTTGGCAAAGCCTTCGTACATTTCCCCAATTTCAGTGCGCTGAAGGTTTCGAATTTCTGTACAAAATCGTTCGAGGGATGAACCCAGAAGAGCAATTGACGAAATAAACTGCGCGTGCCGGTCACGCTGCACAACTTGAGTGGACACTTCCGCGGGTTTCAAACCCATTCGTTTGCAGACATAAGCTTCTATCTTGGGCTCGACATTGGCAAAATTTCCGACCGAGCCTGAAAGCTTTCCAACCGAGACATTCTCGGATGCGGCTTTGAATCGTTCTCTTCCTCGTTTTAGTTCTGTGAACCAAACTGCAAACTTGAGCCCGGCCGTCATCGGCTCCGCCAGAACGCCATGCGTTCGCCCAATGCAGGGCGTTTCTTTGTGCTTTAAGGCTAGTTTTTGAATCTCTTTGAGAGACTTATCAATCTTTTTGTCAATTATTTCGGCCGATTGTTTCAGCAAAAACGACAAGGCCGTGTCGACTACATCCGATGATGTCAGCCCGTAATGCAGATACTTGGCATCTTCGCCAATGTAGCTGCTGACATTGGTAGTAAATGCAATAACATCGTGATTAGTCTCTTTTTCAATCCGATTGATTTCAGCGACGTCAAATCTGGCTTTTTTTTCAATGGCCGCGGCGGCTCGGGCTGGGATCATCTCGTAATGAGCCATCGCCTTGGCGGCTTCGATTTCGACGCGAAGCCACGCCCGGAATTTACTTTCTTCCGACCACAGCGCTCCCATTTCGGGAAGTGTGTAGCGAGCTATCATTGATTCGCCTTGGAGGACTTATAATCTGCGAGAAACTTTTCCAAACCAACATCTGTCAGAGGATGTTTGATAAGCTGTTCGATAACCGAAAACGGCATGGTGCATATATCGGAGCCGATTAATGCGGCTTCGACTACGTGCATCGGATGCCGCACCGAAGCCACCAGCACTTCGGTTTCGAATTCATAATTGTTGTAAATAACGACAATTTGCTGAATCAAATCCATTCCGTCTTGTGAAATGTCATCCAACCTGCCAATAAACGGCGAGACATAACTGGCGCCGGCTTTGGCGACCAAAATGGCTTGTGTCGGTGAAAAAACTAATGTCGAATTGACGGGAATTTTCTTATCAGAAAGTGTTTTGACTGCCTTGAGGCCCTCCATGATAGTTGGAATCTTGACCACGATATTCTTGGCTATTTTAACTAACTCTTCACCTTCTTTGACCAT
>Ga0184627_10000105_pt1 | contig 41966 bp, 74 predicted proteins | sample PLM3_127_b1_FD_133150 | JGI IMG/M metagenome (GOLD analysis project Ga0184627, IMG submission 133150) | Groundwater sediment microbial communities from an aquifer in East River, Colorado, USA - PLM3_127_b1 | ecosystem: Environmental > Terrestrial > Soil > Riparian zone | place: USA: East River... | reverse complement strand
CGCTGCAACCACTCCACCTGTTCTGTGGCGAGCTTCTGTACAGCCTCGATGCGGGAGAGGGCCTGTTGCTGTGCCCACGTCAAACCACCATCCCAACGAATACCAGCGAAGTCCTGCTCGGTGTTCACGGAGTCACCTCCACGCTTCCTAGTTCGATGTCGTACTGGTGGCCGACGGCGCACTGAACCCGGGCCATCTCGACGATGCACTCCGTTCCGGGCGGGCCGAAGCCGGCCCCCGTCGCAGTCCACTCGTGGACGATAGCGAGCGGCGCGGCGCACTCGAGGCACTCGTCGGCCCTGACCCTATTCATCGTGGAACCCCTGGAGCTCTCGCAGCCGGCGCTTGACGTACTCCGCGCGCTCTGCGGGGTGGGCATAGCTCGGGACTCGCCGGCGAGGTGGTTCTGGCGCAGATTCGAGGGCCTTCCAGCTCTCCGGGTCCGCCGCGTTACCCCCGCGCAGCAACCGGCGCACCGTGTCCAGGATGAGCATGACAGCGCTCACGGGCACCTCGTCTCCGGTGGGAGGAGGAACGGATGCTCCGAGCCGAGCTGGACGCCCTCCGGTCTGCGCCCGACCACGGCGACGAAGAAGCCGCCGGTCGAGTACCTGGTGGACGCCCGCTTGTTGACCTGGACTTCCACGAGGCCCCAGTCCTGCGCGAGGAGGAGAACCCACTCGCAGGCTTCCTCGAGCGTGTCGAACACCCCGGGGGAGTAGGCGCGGTAGAACCCGACCTGTCCTGCCTCGCTCTTGTTCATGGCGTCACCTCGACGAAGAAGATGCGGTGGACGGGGAAGAACTTGACTACTCCGTGCGAAAATGTCAGGACGAGGAACGACCCAAGCACGTCGTACGAGACGACGTTCTCGTACACCGCATCCTCGATGGCCGGATGCCCGTACGTTGCCGTCCTGTTCAGCAGCGCCAGCTTGACCTTCATCTCAGCCCTCGCCTCCTAGTTCCTGGATGACTGCCCAGCAAGTGTAGCAGGTCGGCGGGTAGTCCACCGCCAGTCCCGTGAAGCGATTGACCTCGCCATGGCAGCGGTGGCACAGCACGTAGTCCTCATGCAGGACGTTCATCGAGGACCCACCTCTCCGCGCGCTCAGCGGCGTGGGGCCCGAAGAACCTACGCCCCTCCAAGAACACATGCGCACCCTCTGTCCACCGACGCTGGGCGCGAACGAACCAGGGTGAGCTGTACTCCCACCAACCCGACTTGTCGAACTTCTCGGTCATGCGTACTTCACCCCCTCCACCCATCGGCCGTGCTCGTCGACGTACAGGTCTGCGCGGTCGAGTGTGACGAGGTTGCCGGCGATGTTGCGCGCGATGACCAGGGTCGGCCCCTTCTCGACCCTGACCACGCGCGCTACACTCGCGGGGAAGAGGTACCCGCCCCGGCGCGACACATAATGGACCTCCTCGCCAACCTCGGGCTGAGCTGCGGGGTGTGTACCGGCGCCCATGTACGCAGCGCGGAGGGCGTCACGCTTCGCCTGCTGCTCCATCATGCACTCCCTTCGAAGAAAGCCAGCCAGTCCAGGTACCCTCCGACCTCGAGCTCCCACTCGGCGAAGTCCTGGTCCTGTTCCGCCGCAAGGCTCTCGAGGTACTCCGCCTGCCAGTCGCGCAGACGCTCCATCCGGGCCTGGTGGGACTGGCTATCAACCGAGCCCCACTCCTCGTACATGTAGTGGTCGTGGTTGCTTCTCACGGGAGGACCCCCACCGGCTCGCGCCGAGCCGAGCGTACCTCGTACCCGAGCGCGGTCGTGCCGTTGCCCCTGTTCGACGTGACGGTCGAGACCGGGCAGCGCCGGCACTTCCAGTAGGAGCGGTCGACGCACACGAGCTCCGCGGTCGGACCCCAGTCGTGGTCCCGCTGTTGTTCGTTGCAGTCTACCCAGGCGCGCGGGGCAAGGGGGCAGCGGTGATGTCGACGCGCCCACCGCAGCGCTTCCGGGCCCGGGCCCCAGACGGTCGCCATGCCTCGCCGACCGCAGGCCTCGTGGAACCAGGCGCGTCCGCCCGGGGCGTCGCGAACGACGATGTCGTACTCGCGCGCCCGGGGCCCGTGCATCAGCGGTCCCCCGGACGCGTACCGAAGGGAACGTCGAGGCCCCACTTGTTGCCCCATTGGTCCTCTCTGGGCTCTTCGCCTGTCGGGAAGTCCTCCTCGCGGATGTGGGTGCGGATGACGACGGAGCCGCCGTTCCCGAAACGAACGACCATCTCCGCTACGCGCATGACGATGTCGTCATAGGTCTCGTACTCGAAGCCCCACTGGTCGAGGCCGTCGCGGATGGCCTTGAGCACTTCGTCCGGCCCGTGCATCACACGCCCCAATGCAACAGGTCGCGCTCGCGCTCGCGCTCTTCGTCGTCCTCGAGCGCTTCGTCGAGGCGACGCAGTTGGCCGAGCTCGAGCTCGCGGCTCGCGGATTGTGAGAGCTCACGCTCGAGCGTCGCCACGTACTTCGCGATGTTGCGGAGCTGGACGGACCCTCTTAGGTCTTCGACCAGCTCGTCCACGACCTCGTATATCCGCTTCTCGAACTGCTCCGCTTCGGTTGCCACCATCAGTTCTCCTCCTCGTCCAAGTCAGCGTCCACGGCCGTGTTCACAGGGTACGTACCCTCGACGTCGATGGCGCCATAGTGGTAGTCGTGCTCCGGGTACTCCTCGCCGCTCGGGAAGTAGTGAGGCGTGTATTGCTCTGGTTCTTCTTCGCCGTACACGGCGATGCCGGCCCCCGTGATGTCCCCGTTCGGGAGGATGTACCCCATCCGAAGGAATGATGCGGCCACGCGGCCGTAGTGGCCCTGGAGCTCGAAGGCCTGCCCTGTCCGGATGAGCTCCGAGAACAGGCGGATGACCTCCCAGGACTCCATCGCCCCGTCCTCGTACATGATGATGTCCGTGACGTTGACCATCTACTCCTCCTCCACGATGGTGCCGCGGGGTCCGGCCACGTTCCCGGGTGAAGCCGGCGGCCGTACCCTCAGACGTCCGTTGTGGGAGCCGGACCCCGCGACGCTCTGTTCCGAATGCGTCTCCCGGAAGTGTACCATGCCGAGGTCGACGGCGACCTCGCGCTCGACCAACGAAGAACTCCAGGTGCACTCCTGTACCGGGCAGAAGACGTCCAGGAGCGGTGCTCGGCGCCCGTTCAAGTGCGTCGCCCGCTGCTCCGTGGGGGCCTCTCCGCGTCGGCTGTACTCTCGCGGTTCGTTGCTACGCCGCGCGAGGTGTACCTCCTGGCCGGCGTACCGACCGCCGATGGCCCCTGTCGTTCTCGTCCTTCGCTGAACCATGCTCACATCGTACGCTCGGCATCGGGCGGTGTCACCCGACAAAGGTCTCGACTGCCCCTGTCAAAGGTCCTGCCCCTGTCGAAGGTCCTGCCCCTGTCTTCGGGGGATGGGTCCCCGGCTGGCCGGCCTAGGGCGAAGGGCGGGTGAGGCGTCCCCCGGAGTGCTCGGCGAGAATGGGTCAAATGGCCGATGACAGGCACGGGCCCATGCCCGATGATGACGTAGGGCCCGAGGGACGGGCCCCAGGAAGGACAGGGAACCGATGGCCGACCTTTGGTTCGTCAGAGAGGGGAATGGCGCGACCCTCGCCGAGCTGTATGCGCTGCAACATCCGGGGGAGGATGTCCCGGAGCACGTCGCGAAGATGCTGGCCGAGCTTGACCGAAAGACGGCCGTGGCCGAGGAGCGGACGGAGGAGCGATGACATTCGCGAAGCCGACGACCGAACCACTGGCCCTAGCGCTTGCCGAGCTTCGGGCCATCGCTCGCGCCGAGGATACGCTCCTCGTCCTAGACCGGGAGCTTGACGAGTACCTGGCCGGAAACGCGGCCGCCGAGTACCTACGGGGGGAGCCGGAATGACCGAACGGTACGGGATTTTCGAATACCACGGCGAGCCGATTCTAGAGCCGGGCGACCGGGACCAGGAGGACTACGCCATTCTCGACGCGCTCCAGCGCGAGCTTGGGGGACGTGCATGGTCATGGGCGCAGGATTGTAGCTTCGAGTACAACACACTCGACGAGATTCGGACCTACATCCAGGGGTCGGACATCCTGGCCGACGGTGGCATCCCGGACGTCTATCCCGGGACGGAGGACGACCTTCGGGCAATCCGGAAGGCGAACGACGACCTGAAAGGGGGGCCGGAGTAATGGACTACGGCGACGGCATGGCGCGCGACCTGGACGGCATCGACTCGGCCATCATGGCGGATGGCGCGTACGACGAGGCAGCGCGAATAGCGTGCGGATGGTACGTCGACGTGTACGACGACCGCGCCGCATTCCTGTACTCTGAGACGTGCGGCGAACCGACCAGCTTCGATACCTACGCCGAGCACAAGCGGCACGGAGGGAGGCACTACCGATGACGGAGAGACAGTGGACCATCACGGTTAGCATCGGCCGGAACATCGGACCACACAAGCCGATGTCCGACGTGAATTGGGAATGGTTCCGCTCGGCCGTTGACCACGCGCTCCGGGACCGGGGCGTGACGGTCTTTTTCGCCGGGACCGGTACGGGCGAGTACGAGGGCGTGCGCGAGGAATCGGCGACGTGGGTGGGTGCGACCAGCATCCGGCCGAACGTCGTACTAGAAGCCGACCTAGGACGCATCGCCGAGCTTTGGCACCAAGACAGTATCGCGGTAACCTACGGGGAAACGGTCCTCGTGGGGCCGGACGGAAGGACGGAGGTATGACCACGGCAGAACGGTTCCACGTCAGTGTCCGCACGCCGATGACGGCCGATTTCTACGTTGAGGCCGAAGACGCCGAAGCGGCGGAAAGCGTCGTCAAGGCGATGTTCGACCGAGGCCTCGCGGAATGGCCTTTGCAGGTGAAGGTTCAGACCCGCATCGGAGGCTCGACCGTGTGGTGGCTGGACGCCAAGTCCAGCGATGATTACTTCGTCGAGGAGGCCTGATGGCACGCACGCCGAACCCAATGGGTCGTTCCCGTAAACCAGGGAGCGCCTACATCACCACGGAGGACCCGCGCACGGGCTGGCGGTACGAAGTGCTCAAGACGTGGCAGACCGACGGCACCAAGCCATTCGCCCGGGCATTCTGCAACGTGCATGGGTTCGCGACCGAAATGGGCGATGTCTACGTCGCCGACATCGGCCGCGTCATACTCGACTTCGACCAGTCGGTGTTCCCGAGCGAAGCCGTGGCACATCACGCACTCTTCGGCTACGCCGTGGTTCCGAAGCGTGACCGAGGCCGTCCCGAGCTGGGCAAGGTGTACGCCCTCACGGGCCCAGGGCCGACCATTCAGGCCGGGAACACCTGGGCCGAGTCGGAGCGTCCTCGATGAAGACCGAGCGGGAGATGCGGGACGCACTCTTGGGCCACTGGGAAGCCATCCCAAAGGGCGAGCGCACGGCCGCGCTTGACGGGTCGTGGTACCAAGAGTCTCGGCGGGTCGCTCAAGCGCTCGCTGGGGAGTACGGCGTGAGTCTGAGCACCGTGGCCGGCGTTATCGCGGCGCTATCGCCTCGCGTCCACTGGGCCGACAACGTCAAGGGCGCCGAGACGGTCCTACACCGTGCCGCCTATCCCGACGTGTTCGGGCCGGGCGGCGAGCTGGAGGGCCTCGGGCGAGGCGTGCCGGGCTTCGGCGCGAACATCGCGAAAGCCGAGCGCATCGCCGCGGGCGAGGCGCCGCTCCGGGTGCTCGGGGGCGACAAGGTCCGCGCATTCTATCGGGCCATCATGGGCGATTCGGATGCGGCCGTGGTGGACATGTGGATGCTGCGGGCCATAGGCGAGCCCGCGCACGCGAAACTCACGACGCGCCAGTACGCGGCCGTGGCCGAAGCGCTCCGGGCGGCAGCTCGGGAGGCAGGTATCGACACGGCCGACTTCCAGGCCGTCGTGTGGACGTATGTCCGGGGGAGCGCCGAGTGATGGTCAGACGCATTGACTACGCGCGTATGAATAGAGTGTGGCCGCGGCAGAAAGCCGCGCTCGAGCGCGCGAAGAAGACCAACGATTCGGAGAAGGTCGCGCGTGTCGTCAAGGACGCAGTAGCCGTGTGGGACGAAATCGGAGCATGGCCGGATGACTGGGCCCTGTTCGAGCGGACCCTGAACGACATGCTACCGACCGGCCAGTGCCTCGACATTCGAGACCTGCTATGACGGTAGAGGGAGGTGAGAGAGTGATGGACTACGTGTGGCTGGTCCGGCACGAGAACGGGACGGTTGAGGCCTTCGCGACGGCTAACCACGCCGAGGCCCGGTTCGAAGGGCTGGTCGATGACCGGGACTACCGGTACGTGGACCGGAGCGCGCACTCGCGCATCGCGTGGCGCGGGTCGAGGCCCGACGTGACACTCGACCGTGTGGAGCTAGGCGGCGAGACCGACGTCCACGGGAACACCTGGGTTGCACGCATCCGGGCTGCACACGACCGACTCGGCGACGCGTGCCCGTGCGAGGGCGGGTCGTGGCGCGACCCGAACCGTCGCCGAATGTGGCACTCCCGCTAACCCTCAACCACAGCTTGAGGCCTCGGCCTGGTCCCTCCGGCCGAGGCCTCTCGGCGTCCGCCCTACGACCGGCAGCCTGCGAGCCTGGCATTCAGCCTAGCCCACGACGATGTGGCGCGTGACTGACACCGTGGCTGATGTGGGTCGTGACTGATGTCGTGACTGATGGTGCTGATGTGACACCGAGCCTGGGCCTACGACCATGGGCTGAGGGCGCACGCTCATCGACCTACTCCCGATGCCTACCCTGACCATAGACCTAAGACCATAGACCTAAGACCAATGGCGAGCGTGGGCCCGACCGGCCTAGGTCAAACGCACACGACCCTAGCGCATGCCCGCGGACCGGTGCCCCCAGCCTAGGCCGTTCGCACGAGTGACCACACTACCCACAGACCCCCAAGGTGGGGGGTTGTAGAAATCGCTATTGCAACGGCTTGCATCTACATTGTTGCTGGTAGTGGCGATATGGTTGTGCTCCTTCCCAGTAGCAGAGGGAACAGAGCAAGGGCGACTGTCTCTCCTCCCCTTCTGGACTGGCTCTCCTCAGCGGCCACGCCGGCCACGCCTCGCGGGTTCCTTGCCCGTCGCCAGTTGCAACGACTTGCAGTAGGGAGGAACGAGATGAGCGAGCGCCGGACGAGCGGTGACCCTAGCAGAGTGCCAGCCGAGTACATGCGGTACCGCTGGGAGCTCACGCCGATGCAGGCCCGCGTCGTTCTCGCCATGTCCCTTCCCGGCCGGACCCAGGCCCAGGTCGGAACCCTTCTCGGCATCACCCAACAGGCGGTGTCGAAGCACCTCCGAAAGGCTCTCGCCAAGGCTCGGGAGCTCAACGACCGTGGCTGAGGGCGACATCGTCAACTTCGGTGGGCTGACGCCGGCCGAAGCGGCCGCCAGGTCCGCTGAGGTCCGGCGCCGGAAGGCCGACCTCTCCCCCGAGGAACGGGCCGCCGAGGCCGCCCGGACCGCCGCCCCCGAGCTCATCAAGGAGCTCTTGGACGCCGCCCTGGGTAGGGGCGACTTCGCGGGCCTCAAAGGCGAGGACCGCCTCAAGGCGTTGACCCGGGCCCTCGAGTACGGAATCGGCCGCCCCGGCACCATGCGCCGCGAGGACGGCACCACGACGAGCATTCCCACGGCCGCCGAGCTCTTCGGCGGGCCCGAGGAGGAAATCCTGGACTAGCGATGGCAGCGGAGGAGCGCCCCGGCACCCGGGAGTTCGAGGCTGGCGCGCCCCCTCTGACTGGCGAGACGCCTGACGGCGCTTCTGTCCCGCGGACCCAATACCTGACCCGCGAGCTGCTGTCCTGGGCCACGAACGCACTCCAGGCGGTCATCGTGACGCCCGAGTGCCAGTCCAATCCCAAGGCCCACCGTGAGGTCCGAGCGGCGCTACTGGCGCTCGACGACCTCTACACCCCCATCTTCCACCGCGAGGCCCTCGACCATGGGTAGCCAGCAGCGCATCCGGAAGCCCCGGACCACAGTGGACATGAACACCCGGACGGAGGTCATGAAGGACTCGCGGACCCATCGCGAGGCCGACAGACTCCGCGCGGAGCTCGACGACATGCTCGACGAAGTCGATGCCGTCCTCGAGGAGAACGCGACAGAGTTCATCGAGTCGTACGTCCAGGAAGGCGGTCAATGAGCATGAGTGACACATAGGGGCGGGAGCCCTATCCCCCGTTCCGGATGGAGTCCTCATGGCTCGGTACCAGCCCGGAGGCAAGGCGCAGCCGAAGACCAGCGCCACCAAGACGTTCGGGCGCTCCAAGCGCTCTAGCAACTCCGGACGGAAGCACTGGCCGCTCATGCCGGCCGGCCTCTCCGTCGAACAGGCGAAGTGGTGGTTCGACCACCGCTACGCTTCATAGGCCCACCCCGGTCCGCGTGAGCCGGATGGTGCTGAGGACTGACGAGTCCATGCCTGGTGCTCTCAGCCCCGCTGGGGCGACGGCAAGTCGACAGCCAGGAATCGCGCCCCCTTTGCACAAGCGTGCTGAGGTCCGCCCCGGGTACTGCACACGCTCTCCCTTGCAGGAGCGTGAGGGACCGGAGTTCCGCTCAGCACTCGTAACTGCCGGGAGTACACCTCCGAGGGCTCGGGGGCCGGACCCGGCTTGGCTGGCCCGCCGAGGGCCCGTCGGTGAAGGAAGCCCCGTCCGGGAGTCATGCCCCGGTCAGACCCTCCCGACGCCTAATCTCTCCTCGACTGGAGGACGCACCATGGCTAAGAAGAAGCCCGCATCGAAGACCCGGACCCGCTCCGCCGTCTCCGGCGAGTTCGTCGACGCCGACGAGGCCAAGAAGAGCCCGGACACGACGGTCGCCGAGGCCGTCGAGGCCAAGGGCGACGCGGACGACCCGCGCGCTTCGACCCCCGACCCCATCGACGCCTTGAACCGCCCCGCCGTCGGGAAGTAGGGATGGCGACCGGCTGGGTGTGTCCGAAGTGCGGCGCGGTCTATGCGCCGTGGGTCCCATCTTGCCGAGCCTGCAAGTCCCATCCAGCCGTGGTACCTCAGCCCTGGACTCCGCCCTGGACTCCGTTCCCCGGCGGGACCGCACCGGGCGGCCCCTACTGGTACCCGAGCGTCAGCCACAGCGATGTCTCCGTTCGGGAGGCGAGTCGTGCGGCCCGGGAGGCGCCTCGTGCCTCTTCGTAAGGGGTCTTCGCGCAAGGTCGTGTCCTCGAACATCAAGACGGAGATGCGAGCCGGCCGGCCACAGAAGCAGGCCATCGCCATCGCCCTACGCAAGGCGGGCAAAGCCCGGAGGAAGTAGCCATGCCAGTCACCGGACGATTGAAGGGCAGCGCCATCCGAAGCCGTGGGGCGGGAACCAGGTCCGTCACGGTCCGCAAGGGCATGAAGTCCGAAACCAAGGTCAACGCGGGCGTCGCGAAGATGTCGAAGCGGATGCTTCCGACCGCCGCGAAGCCCATTCGCCCTCGCGGTGCGGCGGCCTCTCTCCGCCCACGCGTCGCGCGTGAGGCGACCGCCGGTACGAACGCGCGGACGCACATCCGCGCCCAGGTCACTCGTCGGGGCAAGAGCCGGAGCAAGTAGGTGTGTCAGGTCTGCGAAGACCTGTTCGATATCGACCTGAGCTCCGAGGAGTGGGAGGAAGATGAGTCGCGCGCTGGACCTGAACCCGGGCGCACAGACCGACTTCGTGATGTCGCCCTCGCAGTACACGGCGTACGTCGGGGGGGTCGGCGCCGGTAAGACGTTCGCCGGCATCGCCCGTGGCCTCCGATACTCGCTCCAGCCGAAGCCCGACGGCGTCTTCCACGCCGCCCGCGGCGTCATCGCCGCATCGTCCTACCCCGTCCTCAGAGACACCATCGTCCCGACCCTCGAGGAAATCATCACCATCACCGGCCTGGCCGACTGGTCGAAGGACTACAAGAAGTCGGAGAAGGAGCTGACCCTCATCAACGGGTCCGTCATCCGTCTCCGGTCCCTCGACAAGCCGGACTGGATGCGCGGCCCGGAATACTCCTGGTTCTTCATCGACGAGGGCCGCAACGTGACCATGGAGGCGTGGAAGGTCCTCACGGGTCGTCTCCGCCAGCGGGGCTACGACACCTCCGGGTTCGTGTGCTCGACCCCGAACGGCTACGACTGGATGTGGCGTGTCTTCCACGAGGACTCGGAGAATCGCGTCCCGGGCGCCGTCTGGTACAACGCTCCGACGACGCAGAACCGCCATCTCCCTCCGGGCTACATCGACAACCTCAAGGCCAACTACCACGGCCGGTTCTACGAGCAGGAGGTCGAGGGCAAGTTCGTCGGCCTCGTCGAGGGCGGCGTCTTCCCCTACTGGGACCCGGCGTCGTTCCTCGTCCCTATCGAGTACCGCCCGGAGCTCCCCCTCTACACCGGCTGGGACTTCGGCTTCGGTGACCTCGGCGTCTGCCTCTTCATGCAGGTCGAGTGGCTCGACAAGCAGGTTGCCGACGGGGCGAACTACAAGGGCCCGCGCATGCAGGTCCCGCAGCTCTATATCCTCGACGTCATCGCCGAGAAGGAGTGGACCGCCGCCGACTGGGCCCTCGCCTACAAGGAGCGGCTCGAGACGGCCTTCCAGGGTGCCAAGACCGACGGCGACTACGGGGACCCCGCCGGGATGCAGCGGAACCCCTCGACCGGCACGAGCGTCATCGCCGACCTGAACACCGCCGGCGTGAACGTCGGCCCCGTCCTCAAGCGGCCGCAGGACTACTCCCTCCGCATCTTGAACAACATGATGGCCGGCGGGCGCGTCCTCATCGCGAAGGGTGTCGCGGACACGGTCTCTCACGCGCTGGCCTCCCATAAGTGGAAGCTCGGCACCGAGGGCATGAAGTCGGCGAAGGACCCGGTCCACGACTGGACCTCCCACTACGTCGACGCCCTCCGCTACGCCGCCTCCGTCCTCCTCCCCTTCGGCCCCCGCAGCGTGGAGGACGCGTCGGAGAAGGAGTTCGAGCCGAACCAGTACGGCTACGTCTTCCAGCAAGGGCTGAGCAAGCCCGACAGCGACCGCTGGCTCGGCAACAGCCGGAAGCGTCGCGCGACCTTTGAGCCCGGGACCATCGTCCCGAGAGGAGCATGATGGCTGGGAACCAAGTGTTCCGCGTCTACGACGACGAGGAAGTCATGCTCGCCATCTACTCCCGCCGGTTGAAGGTCGCCGACGAGAAGTACGCTCGGATGTCGAAGGAGCGCGAGGAGTTCTTCGACCGGTACCGCGAGATGCCGAAGGAGGGGCAGTTCACCTCCCGCGGCCACCGTGTCACCACGGGCGTCGGCACCGGCATCATCGACACCCTCTACTCTTCGATGGTCGCCGTGGACGTCGAGTTCATCACCAAGGCTCTTGGGCGCGGCACGCGCTCGCAGGCCTACGTAGCGACCCAGGGCTTGAACCAATCCTGGCGCGACACGAAGGGCCAGAAGCGGTGCAAGAAGGCCGTCAAGGACGCGCTCCTCGCGGACGTCGGCTGGGTCAAGGTGTACTACGACTACGAGACCGACGTGATGACCGCGGACCGTCCGGATGCCGCCATCAAGGCCGAGATGGAGGAGCTCCTAGGGAAGGACGCGAAGCTCACCGCGGATGAGCTCGCGGAGATGGTCCCGACCCGCGAAGACCAGACCGTCGTCATGCGCGACCGCGTCTGCGTCGACTACGTCCCCTGGAAGCTCGTTCGCTACGACCCCTCGGCGAAGCAGGTCGAGGACATCCGCTGGGTCGCGCAGTACACGCCGATGCCGCAGACGGAGGTCGTGTGGAACCCGACCTACCGCGCCTTCGTGCTCGACCGCTACGGGGAGGCCGAAGGGAAGCGCCTCCTCGATGACCTCAAGGGCGACTCGAAGGTCCTGACGGGCCTCGAGAGCGACCTGGGCTTCATGAACACCGTTCCGAAGGACGAGCACGAGGACGACTCGCGCGTGACCGTCGTCGAGATGTGGGACTTCGAGACCGGCCTCATCACCGTCTTCCCCCGCGACCGGAACGACCTGGTTCTCTACCAGCGCCTCAACCCGCTGATGTTCAACCTCGACCTCGAGGACCGGAACCCCTTCAAGCCCCTCATGGTGCGCGAAGTCTCGGACGAGTTCGAGGGCCTCGGCGACGCCCGCCTCATCCAGAACGGCCTCGAGGAGCTCGACGAGTACCGCTCGAACATCGCGACGAACGTCGCCCGGACCATCCCGAAGTTCTTCGGCCCGGAAGAGGGTCTCACGAAGGCCGGTAAGAAGGCCCTCGAGTCGACCGAGTGGGGGGCGTACGTCGAGACCTCCCGCCAGACTCCCCCGAACGGCATCTGGACGCCGCAGCTCCCCATCCTCTCGCAGGAGGTCTACGGGGTCCCCGACAAGATTGTCGAGGAGCTCAAAGAGGCGACCGGCGCTTCGGATGTCATGCGCGGCGTCTTCACCTCGAAGCGCCAGACCGCCGCGGAAACCCAGCTCGTGTCGGCTCACGGGGACGTGCGCCAGGCCGAGCGTCGGGGGAACCTCGAGGAGTGGTACCTCAGCATCGCCCGGACCATGCTCCAGCTCATGCAGGTCTTCTACGACGCCGAGCGGATGCACCGCTTCGTGTCGGAGACCGGCGAGGAGTTCACCTGGACCTGGACGCGCGAGGACATCGCCATCGAGGCCGACATCGACGTCGCCATCACGCCGCGCGAGAACCTGACGCGCGATGAGCGCCTCCAGCGCATGATGCTCGTCATGAACTTGCTCATCCCGCTCCCCGAAACGTCTCGCCCCGACCTCATCCGGGCCGTGCTGCGCGAGACCGGCATCCTCTCTGAGGAGGACATCCTCACGCTCGTGAAGAGCCAGGAGGAGCTCGCGAAGGAGCAGGAGGCCGCCCAGCTCGAAACCGTTCTCTCCGCCCGCCCGCAGGAAGGTGGCGGGGCGCCTGGCCTGAATATCGCGGCCTTCGGCGTCCCCACCAAGGGCGGCGCCCGGACCCCCGCCGGCCGCTCCGGTGGGTCAAGATAGCGCCAGTTCACGGAAAGCGTGAATACGTGCTACCTCAGTTCAAGCTTGCATCGTCGAGGGCATAGCCACAGCCGTCCGGCCGAGGGCGACCGCCACAACGAACGGGAGGCACCACATGGCCCCAGAGGCCACCGCATCAACCCGTGAGGGCATCGCCGCGGCACTCGCCGAGACGAAGTTCCCCACGGAGGAAACGGCCGTCGACGACGGCTGGGACAGCTTCGAAGCCGAGCCCAGCGCGACAGAGACGGTAGAGGCGCCCGACGCTACTCCGGGCGAGCCACCCAGTAAGGTCGAGGCCCAGGAGCCCGAGGTACCGGCCGAGCCGGCAACGCCGGCAGCCGACGTCCCCGAGGTGTACTGGGGCACAGACCTGACCGGTATTCCGGCTGAGAGGCGCGCGGAAATCATAGCGCACCTCGAGCAGCAGGACAGCACCATCCAGAAACTCCAAGGGCGCATCGCCGCCCTCTCTCAGCCTGACGAGTCGGCCACGCCGGTCACCCCGGACGAAGCCGAGGAAGTCAGCGACGAGGCGCTTCTCCGCGCCGCGGGCCTCGACCCCGAGGACTTCGCGACACAGCAGAACGCTGTCGTCATCCTGCCGATTCTTCGGCGCACGCTCGCGCTGGAGGACAAGGTCGACGAGGTTCTCAAGAACTCGCAGTACAACGAGACCGAGAAGGCCTGGAACTCCGCGCTGGACGAACTGGAGGGTTCCTACGGGAAGCTCCCGTTCGGCCGGGTCGACGTGCTGAAATACGCCGTCGCCGAGAAGCTCGCCTCGCCCTACGAGGCCTACTTCAAGCTCACGGCTCCCATCAAGCGTGAGGTCGAGCAGGCCGCGGCCATCGCGAGGCGTGAAACGCTCAAGAAGGAGGCAGCCGCGGGCGTCAAGCCGCGGAGCAACGCCGCCGGCGAACCGCTCATCAAGAAGGGCACATCCCTTCGCGATGCGGTCGCGCAGGCCGCGAAGGCCGCTGAGAGGGAGACGAAGCTCTCCTGGCGGGACGCCGTGAAGCGGCGCCTCGTCGAGAAGCCCTCGGAGTAAACCGAGGCAGCTCGCCTCAGTAGCGACAGGAGCAGTACATGGGCATCTACACCGACCAGTTCGACGTCTTGGTCACGACCACGCTGGACAAGATTCGTCCAGTGCTGACGGACCAGATTTCGAACGAGAACGTCCTCCTGGCGTGGCTGAACTCGAAGTCCCGCGTGACCGTAGACGGTGGAACCGTCCTGCGGCGCCCGGTCCTCTTCGCGTTCAACGACACCGTCGGGTCCTACTCGGGATACGACGTCATCGACACCACGCCGCAGGAGGGAATGGGTTGGGCGGAGTTTCCGTGGGCCCAGCACGCCGGTTCCGTCGTGATTTCCGGTGAGGAAGTCAAGAAGAACGCCGGCGCTGCGCAGCTCATCAACCTCCTCCAGGCCAAGTTCGACCAGTTGAAGTTGTCGGTCGCCGACGACCTCAACGCCATGCTCTACGGCGACGGCATCGGCAACACCCAGAAGGACATGATTGGCCTCAAGGGCATCGTGTCCAACGGGACGCAGAACGCCGCGGCCGGCACCGACGTGCACCTCGGGGGCATCTCCGCCGCCACCTATACCTGGTGGAAGTCCGTCGTCCGCACCGCGGCCGTGGACCTCACCACGTTCGATGGCGTGCAGGCCCTCAACAACGTGTACAACACCATCCGCCTGAACCGCTCCAAGGTGGACATCGAGGTCACCACGCAGGCGAACTACGAGGCCTACGAGGCCCTCGCGGTCCCGAACATCCGCTTCCAGTCCCTCAAGGCTGCGGACCTCGGGTTCGAGTCCATCGCACACAAGACGGCCGAGGTCGTGTTCGACCCGGACGCCCCGGCGACGGGTACCATCAACGACGGTACCGTCACCATCTCCGGCGGGGGTGCGTGGTTCTTCCTGAACAGCGACAGGCTGGAGTTCGTGCAGCACGCGGACGAGTGGTTGAACCCGACGGACTTCGTCCGTCCGTACAACCAGGACGCCAAGGTCGCCCTCATCCTGTCGATGGGGAACCTCATCACCGACTCGCGCCGGTCTCACGGCGTCGCAGTCGCGACGGTGGTCTAGGTCACCGTCGAGTAGACGCTGGGGGGAGACCTTCGGGTCTCCCTCCCGCGCACACCTGGGAGGTCTCGTGATTGGACACGGAGCAAGGCCGCTCGTGACGGCGGACACCCTCGACGAACGCCGGGACGTCCAGCGTTCGCGCGATTCGGAGCGCCAGGCAAACATGGAGCTCCAGAAGGCCGTGGCCGAGGAGGCCATGGAGCGTCGGTCACAGCGGAACAGCGGCTCCCTCTTCGAGCGCGTCGAGAAGGCGAAGGAACGCCTGACGCCGCTCCCCGCGGGGGCATGCCTGGCTCTCTACGAAGCTGCGAATACCATCGACCGGGACATCCTCTTCCTCGCGGAGGAGGCCGGGAAGAACCGGAAGGAAATCCTCCGGATGTGGACGCAGCCCCGCAAGTCGGCGCGAGAGCAGCTCGTGCAAGAAGCGCGTGAGAAGCTGCAAGGTCCCCCGGAAGTGGGGGATGTCGCAGCGACGGACACGCCACCCAGCGAGCCGGCGTAGAAGCCGGCTCCGAAGAGTCGGGCGAAGCCGAAGTCGGCCTAGGGCCCGCGAGGAGACACGAACATGGCTTTCAAGAAGCGTCGCATCGAGGGTCTGACTTCCGCCGCGCCGGTCGTTCTCGGCTCGGTCGGGGGTGGACCCGGTACGGGGGGTTACGCAGCTCTCCGCGCCATCATCGCTCGCAACTTCGCCAGCTCGGCGAAGGCCGCGGCTGGTGCCGACGTGCTCGGTACGCTCGAGGTCAAGGACGCTGAGGGGCGCATCATGTTCCTCGACGCCGCCGACCGCGACTACGCTACGGCCGAAGTTCGGCTGAACGTCACCCGTGACGTCACAGCGACCGGCTTGACCGGCGCCGGCACCTACGTCGACGCCACCGGAGCGGCCATCACCATGGCGGCCGAGACTGAGGCGGGTTCACCGCAGCCGTACAAGTTGCCGTTCACGGTCACCGCGAGGAACTTCGCGACGGTCACCGACTTCCTGACGGTCGACCTTCTCCTGGAGGTGTAGAGATGGTTGCCATCACGGTCACCGCACTCGTTCCAGGTACCAAGCCGCTTCCCCCGAACAAGCCGAAGCGGTCGCTCCGCGGTGCCGCAGGGGCGCTCTTCGCAGGGCCCGTCTTGTCCAAGGCTGCTACGGCCGGTCCGGCCACGGTGACACACGCCACCGGGGCGGAGGCCGGGGGCGCCGAGGACACCACGGGTAGCCGCGAGAGCGACACCTACGGCATCGACGGCAACACCGGCGGCATGGCCGGAGCTCCGTCCACCACGGACACCAGGCCGACGGGGCGCACGCGCTTCCTCGGCGCCGGCGTTCAGGGTGGGTCCATTCCGGGTCGCCCCATCGCCAGCGGGGACCACGTCCTCGTCGGTGGGGGCTATCCCGGCGGCGGTGGCACGTTCGACAAGCGAACGACCATCGACGGCGAGGGCGGGCGGGTGCTCGGAGCATCCGGTCGCGGTACCCTCGTAGCCGACGAGACCGTCACCGCGGTCGCCCCTCCGGGCGGCCGTCCGACCATCGGCGCTGCCGCGAACCCCGCGGCCGGTACGGTGGCTCTGGTGGACGGTACCACCGGCATCATGCAGATTGACCTGCACGCCGACGACATCACCGCTGGGGCCGCTGGCCGCGCCGGTGCGCTCGTCTCCGTGTTCGCGCGCGACACCGACACTGATGTCGACAAGAAGGTCGCTCTGTTCTTCGGAACGGTGGACGGCGGAACCGACATCTCGACGTTGTTCACGCCGGGTGCCGGCACCTACGCGCTGTACGTCGCGTGGCGCTACAAGAGGGCCGACGGTGGGTTCGCCTACGGTCCGTTCTCCGCGCGCGCCACACTCGCCATCACGTAACACGACCTAGTGAGGGGTACGGGGGCCTTCGGGCCCCTGCCCCCTCTCCGGTTGGAGGAACCCCATGGCAATTGTTCACGAGTCCGTTCTGCGTGCTATCGGCACGTTCAACAACGACTTCCGCATCAACTCCACCGCGCGCGGTGTTCTCATCACCGCGAATATCACCGCGAAAGGTGCGGGTGCGGCGACGCTGGCCTTGAATCTCCAGACCTACGACGAGGCGTCGCAGACGTACGTGGCTCTCACGGACTTCGTGACCGCCGCGCCGACCGCCATCGCCATCGCCGCGACCGCGGTCACCCCGACGGAGCAGTTCCAGCTCGCGGTGTACCCGAGCTTCGGCGTCGTAGTTCCGGCGGTCGGCAAGAAGCGGGCGTTCTCGGCTCCTGTGCCGACATCACTCCGTCTCGTCGAAGTCATCGCGACAGACACCATCACGTTCAGCGTCAGCGCGAAAGCGCTCCAGTAGCGTCCGGGAGGGTCGCCCATGGCGACGTACTGCTTCATCTGCACGCTCTGCGGGTCCTCACGCGAGGTTGGTCTCGCCATCGCTCCGTCGTGCCACGATACGACCATGAAGCGCGACTACCGCGCCGAAGCCGCCGGTGTTCAGACCCTCCAGCTCCGCCGCGAGCGCGAGACTGGGGGGTCTTCTGCTGTCCGGGACCTGTTCCTCCCGACGGCGCGGGACTACGCCGGCCCCACAGACCCCGACGGGTCCAAGGGCATTCGCCAGTGGAACGACGAACACGCGCCGGGCAGCGGGAACAAGCGCCCGCTCCGGCCCGAGTCACCCAGGAAGATGTGGTAGCCGATGGATTTGACGACAGCCAGGCTCGAGGTGCGGGAACGCATCGGTGAGCTCTCCGCGAATTTCTTCACCGACGTCGAGGTCGACCGCGCCATCAACCAAGCCGTCCGCCACTTCAACGCCGAGGAGCAATGGCCGTGGCTCTTCACCGAGTTCACGAGCCAGATTGGCCTCAGCGGCCCCGCGGATGATGAGCTGGTTCTCCCCGACGACGTCAGCCTGAACCGGATGTTCAACGTCTCCGCCTCCGGCGGTGGCCTCGGTCGGCCGCAGGTCCTCGAGCGCGTCCCCCCGGACGCCGGCTTCCGCCTCCGCTTCACCTACAACAACATCGCGCGCGACCCCCGCTACTACTACCTGACCTCCGCTGCGGTCGACGCCGGCAACGGCGTCCACGTCAACTACACGATGAAGTTCATCCCGCAGCCCGACACGATGTACGACCTCGAGGCGCAGTACCTCCGCAAGCCGGCGCTCATGTCGGGCGGCACGGACCTGACGGACTGCCCGCAGGACTACGACGACGCCATCCCCTCGTGGGCCGCGGGGAAGCTCTTCCTCAAGGAGTTCGGCATCAGCCAGAAGGCCTCGGAGCAGTTCGCCTTGTACAAGGACGTGCTCGACCAGGCCCGGCACGACCTCCTCGCGCAGTCGCAGGATGAGGTCGTCGCCTGGGGCCGCGAGCTTCCGGAGAACCGGTTCCGGAGTCAACGCGACTACGTGATGGGGCGCATCCCGCCGACGCTGGGCTAGTCCATGCCGGTCATCACACGGGACTCTCACGCGCATGGGTTCGAGATGCGCGAGTACATCGCGGATGGTGGCATCTACATCGGCGCGCTCTTCTACGAACACACCATCGTCCACGGTACCAGTCTCACGTCGGTCAAGGCGATTTCGACCACGTCACAGGTGGCGAAGGTCGTCTACGTCATGGACAGCAACGGCGGCATCGACCTGAGCTGGCGCTGGTACATCTACTTCGACTCGCTGCCGACGACGGACGAGACGCTGTCCAATATCCAGGCCGTAATCGGAGACCTGGGTCACGCGTTCGGCAACGCGTTCAACAGTGCGACCGGCAAGATTCGGTCCTTCGTCAAGGACAGCGGCGGCTACCACTACGGCTCCGACGCCGACCTGGTCGTGTCAACGGGTGCGTGGTACCGCCTGGAAGTCGCCATCAACGGCGACATCGGTGTGAACGGGCCGGTTCTGCACTCCAGAACGTCCATCGCCCCGATGAGCACCGAGGTTGAGGTCTTCGGAGGGCAGAGCCCCGACTGCATCGACGAGCCGTCCGGGTTTACGAACTTCGAGCTTCACATCGGCCCCTACCAGAACCCGGGTTCCGCCTTCACCGTGTACATCGACGACATCGTCGCGCAGTACGGAGGACCCGGCGGTTCCCCGGACCCGGGGTACCCACTAGGACCCGGCGAGACCTACACCATGGTTCCGCAGTCCACGGGTACGACCGTCAGTCCCGAGAAGTTCACGGACAGCGCCGGCAACACCCCGCCGGTCAATCCGCATCTCTTCGTCGATGACGTGAACGGCTTGGGGGACTACTTCTACCAGAACGCGAACGATGCTGCGGCGTACATAGACCTCAACTTCGGAGGAATGCCCACGACTTCTTGGGTCTACGGCATCAACGCTCACCTCAACCACGCGATGAGCGCGGCAGCCTCCGGAACGATGAGCAACTGGCTCACCAACCCGGACACCGGCAACACTCGGAGCATCGGCGAAAACCATGCCAGCTCTCACACGTCCGAGGAGACCTTCTTTGCCAATGAGCTTGTGTTCTGGCTCTTCCCCGGAAACTTTCCCCCCGACTCCGCTGCGAAAATCAACAGCCTGTTCCACACGCACGGGAAGTCCACCGACACCAGCCCATTCACGCGCCTCCATCGTGTCGTCTACGAAATCGCGTACCGAGCGGGAGCGGCCGCTCCGAGCGGGGGCGGCGTGGAGCATGAGCGCCGACCCTTCCCGCTCACGCAGGCAGCATGGCGGGTTCACCCGTGGACGATGAGGGAACACGATGGCAGACGATGAAATCCAGGGTGCCGCAGACGACCCTCAGCAGCCCGTAGGGCCGGCGAAGGCCGAGACTTTTCAGAAGCAGCTCGCGCAGCTTGCGTCGGAGGCGGAGCAGAACTTCACTCACATCGACGGCCAGTACCGGGCCTTCGTCGCGAAGTTCAACAAGCTCGCCCGCGACACCAAGGAGTACATCGACGAGCAGGACCTCCTCGTCGTCGAGGACCACGACCACTCTACGCCGGCCGACGGTGCGGTCGACGGCGGTGGCTCCGAGGGCGGACCACTCGCCCCGGACGCCATCTACGGCGGCGTCGGCAGCAACCTCGGCTACCATCTCCTCTTCCCGGCCGACGATGAGCACGAGCACTTCCCCTCCAGCGCCGGCGGTGGCGGCGGCGCCGGAACGCCCGGTGACCCGGGTGCTCCAGGTCCCCAGGGTCCGACAGGGCCCCCCGGCATGTGGCTCGAGGTGGAGGGCGACGACGGACTCCCTGGTCCTCCTGGAAGTCCAGGTCCGCCTGGTGGGGCGGGAGCCCCCGGAGCAGCCGGCTCCACCGGTCCCCCCGGTATGTGGCCCGCGGCCGAAGGCGAGGAGGGCCCACTTGGGCCGCCCGGCCCGCAGGGGCCCGCTGGTCCCGCAGGTGCAGACGGCGGTGGCGTAACGCAGGAGTACCTCGGCTACAACGTTATTGGCGTCAGCACCGAAGCAATGGCTGTCAGCCGGGTGTATGCCAAGAAAATCACTCTGGCAGCAGCCGGGCTTCTGACCAGCATCGAAGCATACGTGGACGGCGGCAACGCGAACGACGTCCTTGGTGGGTTGGCCGCGGCGGTCTACGACGACACGGCGGGGACTCCGAACCGGGTCGTCGCCTACGTTCAGGGCGACGATGCCTCGGTCCTGCTCGATGATACGTCCGGAGCGGGAGGGAACACCGACCCGCGCTGGCTGGCAATCCCCATCGGGAAATGGCTCACCGCCGGCGACTACTGGATTGCGTACCAGCACGGCCGTGCTGCCGGTGCTGAGACTCGCATCTACTTTGACGGCAGCGGAAGCGACCGAACGTACGACCCGGGTGGTGCCTCGTACTGGTTCGTAGACTGGGGCTTCTACGCTCCGACAACGACGGCGAACCGGTACAGCATCCGCGCCAACATCCTCACACCTAGCGCCGGCGGTCCTGCCGCCGGGGCCGCGGCTCCTACCGTCTGGCTTCCCTTCCAGACCGAAGACGACGACTGGGACTGGCCGCAAGGCCGAAACGTCCTCGCCATCACGGACCCATCTTTCAGGTTCCCCGGCGGCTCACTGTTCCTCCGCGCCGACGGTACGTTCGCAGCCCCGGCGGGCGCCCCTCCCGCCGCCACGACCGTCGAAGTCAATCTCGGCGCAGCCCCCGAGGCGGTGTGGCGGGGGAAGTTCACCATCACGGACGGAAGCATCACCTCAAGCAGCAAGGTCTTCGTCTGGCAGGCCCCCGGCCCGTACACCGGGAAGGGGACACGGGCCGACGAGGCCGAGCTGGCTCCCATCAAGATTGACGCTACTGAACCTGCCACCGGTTCCTGCGTGGTGAAGTGGCGCTCTGTTCAGGCTCTCCGGCCAAACTACACCCAGCGGGTACTAGCGGATGCGTTCGACCCCGCGACCCTGGGCCCAGGGATGCGGCGACTCGCTGTTCCTGCCTCACAAGACGGTGTAGCGGTTGTGGGCAAGGTCCGGGGTAACGTCAAGTTCAGCTACCTGGTCTTCTAGGAGGAGTACATGGCGGTCATTGAAGGCGGAGTCTCCGGGCTCCTCGCAGAGGTCGGGCTGGGCGCAGCGATGGCGCAGCACGCCACAATCAAGCCCATCCCGCACGGCTCGCTCGGGCACTACCGCTCCGCGGTGCGGTTCGCCACCGTAGCGGCCCAGGCAACCATCGTGCCCGTGTGGGAAGTGCGGAACACCGCGGCGAACATCATCATTCCTACGCGCCTCAGGGTGTCTTGGACGCAGGCGGGTATTGTCACCACCGCGGGTCGTTACGACCTAGAGCTTCGAAGGCTGACGGGCTTCACCGTCTCGTCCACGACGAACACCGTCACCCCGACGGCGTCCATCAAGCGTACTTCGGGTATGGCAGCGCCCCCGGGTGGAGCAGCCATCCGACACGTCACCATCGCAGGAGCGGCAGCGGGAATGACCGGCGGTACGTGGGTTGCGGACGGCGGCGCGGGCTGGATTGGGGAGCGTTGGTTCCTCGCGGCGATGCCGACTGCGTCGGAGCTAGCCCCGGTTGTTCCGTGGGAGCTTCTCGACGACGTGAACGGCACTCATCCATTCGCGCTCGCACAGAACGAGGGCCTTCAAATCAGACCCATCGTCGCGGGCTCCGTGACATCTTTCATCACTAGCATCTCGGTTGACTTCTCGTGGGCCGAGGTCACCGCCTTCTAGTGGACGTCCTCGACTTGACCGCCAACCGCGACATGCGGTCCTACTTCACGGGACTCAAACGCCCGTGCCCTTCGAACTTGTGCGACGGCTTCCTCACGGAATACGACCAAGAGTCGTGGGAGCCGTTCAAGGCATTTCTCGTCTGTCCGAAGTGTGAGAGTCGACTCCGGCTCCACAAGAAAGTGAGGTAGAGCATGGCCGGCACCATCAAGAGTCTCGGTCCGGTGGCGCTGACCACCGTGTACACGACGAACATCATGCAGGGCGGGGGCTTCACACTAGCCGCCGGCTCGGCCCTGCTGTACGACGTGGTTCGCCACATCCATGTCGCCAACAAGCTGGCGAACGACACCTTCCGCCTGTACCTCGGCGCCACCGGCGCCAACGCCGCCGGAACGGAGCTCTTCTTCGACTTTCCCGTCACCGCGAAGCTGACGTACGACTACTACTGCGCGAAGAAGATGGTGTCCACCGAGTTCCTCGTCGGCGGAGCCGCCACCACGCTGACCCTCGTCATCGTCATCGAAGGTGAGACTTACGCCGTCTAGTTCATAGGAGACCGCGCTCTTGTCGCCTGTCGCCGCACCGCTGATAATCGAGCTCCGCGACTTCCGCGGAGGCCAGAAGCCATCCCTCACGCCGGCCTCCCTGGGCCCTACGGAGCTCCTCGACGCGCTCAATCTCGTTCCGGACAAGGAGTCCGGGGCCCTCGTGACGCGAAAGGGCTTCGTCGCGGTGGTGACCGTCAACGCCTCCTACACCATCCGGACCGTCTCCTTCTACTCCAAGACCTCGGCCGCAGGCGTCAGGACGGACTACGCCGTCTGCGTGATGGACAACGGCGCGGGCGACAACGTCTCGGACAACGTCCGCATCTACGCCGTCGACCTCGGGACCAGCACCGCAACCTGGATTTCCCGACCGACCGATGGCGCGGGCGGAGTCGCCCGCCAGTGGCTCTCGGGGAACAGCCGCCACTGGGGAGAGACCATCGACGGGGTGTTCTACGGCGGGGGCCTCCTCGACGCCCCGTACTCCTGGGATGGTACGACGTGGAAGGTCGACCCGGGGGCACACGACTTCAAGACCCTGGTCGACCCGAGTGCCGGCATCACTCTCGCGACGCAGGTCCCTTCGGACAAGGCCTTCCGGAAGCGCGACAAGGCCCGCTGGTCCGACGCCGACAACCCTTCGACGATGTCCTATCGCGTCGCCGTCCGAAACAGCTTCGCGAAGTGGAAGAGCGGACGGGACTACTCGCGGCACGCCCGGGTCTCCATCAAGCGCGACTGGTTCGCGAATAGCAAGCTCTGGTACCGCTCCTTCCGCTGCAAGAAGGACCACACCGCGAGCACCCTGAACCGTCCCGGCGACGGCACCGGCGCCTGGCAGACGAAGTGGCGCCCCATCATCCTCGACGACCCCCGGGACGAGGACACCATCATCTCGAGCGACTGGGACGTCATCCCCGAGATGGCGTCGACCTTCGTCGCGACGTGGCACGACCATCGCCTGTTCCTCCGCTACGACGACATCGCGGGCTCCGTGGGCATGCAGCGCATCCAGTACAGCGCGCCCGACAAGCCACGGAAGCGCGATGAAATCCAGGCGCTCCGGTTCGACCCGAAGGACTTCGGGCTCGGCGACGACGAGGACGGCCCCGGCGGCGGCTGGCTCCCGGACCTCCAGCGGAACGAGCCCGTCACGGCCCTCTTCTCCTACGGGAACTACCTCCTCATCTTCCAACGGAACTGGACTTGGGCCCTCCAGACGGCGACCGGCGACGACTTCGCCTGGTCCCTCCGGGAGATTGGGGACGTCGGCTGTCAGTCGATGCGGGCCGTCGCGAACTTCGATGGAACGGTCTATTTCATCGGCCCGGACGGCCTCCACTACACCGACGGCACCGCCATCGGCACGCCCGCGGGTTCGGAGGTCATCAACCAGTACATCGCCCGCAAGCTGGACGCAACCTCCTCCCTGGCCGACGTGACGATGTGGGTCTACGACGACCTCGTGTGGTTCTCCATCCCCTCGGCGGCCGGCGGTGTCCCCGCGGAGACCTGGACCTACGACCCCCTGAACAACAGCTTCATGAAGCAGGGCTTCGCCGTCCTCGACGCGGCCCTAGTGCAGAAGCAGGGCATGGAGTACGTCTACTTCTCGCAGCCCGGCACGGGTGCGACGAAGGGCGTGCTCTACCAGTTCGCCCCCTCGGCCCAGGAGCCGAGCTCCCCGACGGACGACGGCACGGCCATCGCGTGGAACGTCCGCTCGTCCTGGATGCAGTTCGGCTTGGGTGTCCACATCGAGCGCCGCATCCGGCGCATCTGGGCCCTCGCGAAGTCGCCGAACTCCATCACGCTCAAGGCCTACCGCGACTTCTCCGACGCCGCGTACTACACGCAGGCCCTCGGTGCCGCGGCCACGGTCCCCCTCTACAAGGAGGGCAACGTCGTCCCCGACTCCGGAGCTTTGTCGCTCGAGCTCACCGGGACCGGGAAGTCCGAAGTCCACGGCTTCGGTGTCCACACCCAGCCTCGTCGTCTCCGCTACGGGAGGGGCTAAGCATGGAAAACCTTGCATGGGCTGCTGGTCTGTTCGAGGGTGAAGGTTCCTGGTCTCTTCGCCACCAAGCCTACCCGTCCGCGCGGCTCGCCATGACCGACGAAGACGTAGTGCGACGCTTCGCTGCCACTCTCGAACTTCTCGGAGGGCGCGTTCACGGTCCCTATCGAGGAACGAACAAGCCCTACTGGGTGTGGCAGTTGTCCGGCTTCGAGCGAGTCCAAGCTCTCTACGCGATGTTGTGGCCCTGGCTCGGCAATCGAAGGCGCAGTCGCGGCGCCGAAGTAGTAGCCGCCGGACATCCGGACGGCAGAAGGAACTAGCCCATGCCACTAGCTGGACCTCTCGGCGGCTCCTCGTCGCTCTCCGGCGGACTCGAACCACGGGGTCTGCCGAACCCGAATCGGCTGCGCCAGACCGCGAACAACAACCAGGGTAGCCACAAGCCGGCGGCCTCCTCCGGCCTGGTCGCCCCGACGTATACGAACCCGGGCGGTATCACCGCCCTCCCCTCTCTCTCCCCCGCGGACACCGCCTCCTACTACTCCCAGCTCCAGAACCTCCAATACGGCTACGCGATGCAGGCCGCGGCCATCCGGGCCCAGCGCGTCGGCGTGAAGTCCGCGCTCCAGCCAATCCTGGCGGACATCAAGCGCGAGAAGATTCAGGGCCTCAATGACGTCCGCGCGGCCGCCATCGGACAGGGCCTCTACGGCGGCAGCGCCGCGCTCGAGAAGGAAGTTGGCATCCACGGCCTCGCCGCGTCGGCCCGCGCCGAGGCGAAGACGGGCGTCATCAACGCGCTCCAGGCGCTCAAGCTCCAGAACCAGGCCTCCGGCGGCGCCCTCCAGATTGGTCTGGCGGGGCTCCAGGCGCAGAAGCTCGCAATGCAGCAGTCTCAGCTTGCATCGCAGTTGCAGCAGAACACCATCGTGAGCGGCACCGAGGGCAGCGTGAGCTCATCGGGCAACATCCAGACCGGCGTACCGCTCGCGGCCGATAGCCCGCTCCTCCGGAACTATCAGGGTACAACGCTCCAGCAGCCGGCCATCCACACGCTGCGCGCCGCGACGAAGGCCGGCATCGACATCGTGGGCCACCTGACGTCCTCGTACCGGACGCCGGAGCAGCAGGCCGCCTTGTACGCCGCCAAGCCCGGCCTCGCGGCCCCTCCAGGGAAGTCGCTCCACCAGCAGGGCCTCGCCATCGACGTCGATAGCACCTGGCTCGCTGCGAACCCGAAGGCACGCGAGTGGCTCCTCGCGAACGGCTGGCACCAGTTCGATGCCGCCAAGGAACCGTGGCATTTCAGCTACGGTACGACAGGTTAGGAGACCAGATGCCCACGAAGCAATCGAAGCCGTCGGCGACGCTGAGGTCCAGTCTCGCCTCCCTCGAGAAGATGCGCGGGGCCTCGCACGCCGAGACCGTCGCCGACTACGGCGTGGCCTCCTCCGCCGCCCGGGCCGGCTCCGCGGGCTTGTCGAAGCAGATGAGTCGCATCCAGGCCACCACCCACGGCATCGACCGCCGGACCGTTCGGGGCGTCGCGAAGTTGTCCGACAAGGCCCGCGCCATCCAGCGCCAGACCATCGCGGCGCAGGACCGCATCAGTCAGAACTACGGCGGGATGTTCGGAGGCAGCGCAGCCCTGGAGTTCTACGGAGCCCGTGCAAGGGCCGGCGCCGGCGCACGCTCGGCTGAGGCCAACGTGCGCCTCGGCGTCGACCAGGCCAAGGCCGGCCAGCTCGCCATAGGCATCGCGCAGGAGGGCGTGGCCGCGGGTCAGGCCGCCGCGCAGTACGCCATGGCGCAAGCGATGCAGAGCCGCTTCATGGTCACGAACGACACCATCGCCCAGCTCGAAGGACAGCTCCAGAACACCGCCCTCCAGTACAACCTCCAGCTCCGCAACGCGAAGGCGTTGCAGGAAGACGCGGAGAAGCTGGCTGGGACCGACAAGGCGGGCGTCACGGCCCTCATCGAGCAGGGTACGGAGACCGCGACCTCCATCGGCAGGTGGGTCGCGGACTACAAGGCCGCGCACCCCGCGGGTGAGCCCGGAGCCTTCCAGGATGCGAACGTCACGGACCTCGTGACAGCGTGGGCCGCGAAGACCGGCTACTCCGACGACGCCCACATCGCCTTGTTCGTCGCGACCATGCGTCGCATGCAGAGCGGAGTCAACGCGGGCGATGCCTTCCGCGGCGCGCTCCAGGAGACCTACGGCGCCATGAAGGGCTTCGACAAGTGGGGTGTGCCGATGTTGGACTCAGTCCAGTCCAACCTCGGTGCGAACTACATCTCGGACGCCGCCAGCGGCGGCGGCGGCGAAGGCGGCGGCGAAGATGGGAAGAGCAACTGGAGCGGCGGGTTCTTGTCGGACCTGAACGCCGCCTTCAACCCGTTCATCAACTCTGAGCCCACCTCCGCTGAGGTCCAGGCCGCCATCGCCAGGGCGAAGGCCAAGGCCCGCTAGTGCCACTCCCCGGAATCGCCCCGCTCTCACTCCCTCCCATCGCGCCTGTCTTGCTACCACCTCCCTCGCCGCTCCCGAGCTTCGGCTTGACGAACGACCAGGCCCAGCTCCAGGCGCAGAGCGCGGCCGCCGGCGTTCCTCTCGGCGGAGCACCGACGGCATTCGGGAACAGCTTTACGCCCTCCGGCGACTCCTACCTCCGCACGATGCAGTTCCTCTCCTCGCAGACCGGGGGCGTCATCAGCGCGACGAACGACCCGCAACAGTGGACCCCGAACGAGGCCGTCCAGCAGACCGACAACGCCCTCGCGCGCATCGCCCAGGTGAACCCGGAGCTCGCCCAGCAGCTCGCCGCGGCCCGTGGCCGGCAGGCGGAGAGTGGCAGCGGCGGCGGCTTCTGGGGCACCCTCAAGGAGGGGCTCGGAACCGCCCTCCGCGTCACCCACCTTGACCAGGTCCTCGAGGTCCTCGGCCGCACCTCCCACATCCTCCCCGAGGTCATCCACGACTGGGGGAAGGAGAGCGTCTGGGACAACGTCGGCCAGGCCCTCGCGGGCCGGTCCACTATCTCCTGGGACGACGTCCTCGTCGACAACTTCGGGATGGAGCGCAACGCCTTCACGGCCACCCTGGGTTTCATCGGAGACGTCGCTACCGACCCCCTGACCTACGTCACCCTCGGAGCCGGCGGCGTCGCGAGGGAGGCCATCGGTACGACGCTGGCGAAGGCGGCCACGGTCGACGTCCTCGAGCGCGGCGCCGTCAAGGGTACGGGCGCCCTCACCGCGCAGATTCGCGCGTGGGCCGCGAAGGCACCGGAGCTCGCCGGCAAGACGCTCTCGAACGATGAGCTCGCCGCCATCATCTTGAAGACCGGCGACGTCGGCTCCTTCGCCGCCGAGAGGGCCAGCGGGGGTATCATCTCGAAGCTCAAGGGGGCGTTCGAGGGCATTCACCCCGACGCCATCCCGGGTGTCTTCTCGACCGCGAACAACGAGCTCACCTCGACGACCCTTCGCGAAATCCTCAGCATCAGTGACCTCGCCATGCGCCAGGGCACCACGGGCGGGTTCAAGAACTTGTCCGGGGAGCTCGCGACGAAGTTCGGAATCGACCGCGGGAACGTCGAGAACATCCTCAAGGGCTGGGTCAGCCGCGGCACGGGTGTCATGCCCGGAGCCACAGGGCGCGGCCTCTACCAGGCCGGCAAGGCCGCCTCAGCCGCCATGGGCGGCGTTCGCCTCCGTCTCTCCGTCCCGGTCCTCGGCATCCGCCTCGCGGGCGTTCGGCTCCTCCCGGCTTTCCTCCCCTCCCTCGACTTCCAGATTGGTCGGCGCTTCTTCGCCGGCATCTCCGGCGAGCTCCGGCTCGAGAAGATGGTCGCCACCGGTGCTGCGAGCATGGACGACCTCAAGGCCTTCTGGCAGGGTTCGGCCGGGGCGGCCTCCCTCTCGAAGGACGCTTTCCGTGGTGGCTTCGACGGCCTCAGGGCCTACAACCCGGGCGTCGCGAAGGCCATGGCCCACGGCCTGTACAAGCACGGCGGCTCGGCCCTCTTCTCCCTATCGGAGAACGTCGGCCGCCTGACGGCCCATCTGAGCCCGCACGCCGCGGTCCTGCGCGGAGGCGGCCTCCCCGCGAAGTTCGCCGCGGACCTGAGCCGCGTGATGACCCATGTGGAGGACCAGCTCCACGAGCAGATTGGGACCGTGACGCGGAAGCTCGCCGACGGCACGGAACAGACCCTCGACTCCAAGGCCTCCACGCGGTTCATCATCGACACCTTCAAGGACGTCGACCAGGCGGTGCTCGCGGAGAAGCTCGACCGCTGGCAGAGCCTCCTCCCGAGAGAGGCCGGCTATGGAGGCGTCAGCGACTACTTCGACAACATCCCCGTCTTCACCCCCCGGACCCTCGATGAGCGCGCCGAGGCCCTCCAGCTCGAGGCCTACTTCAAGGGCCTCGGACCGGACGGGCTTGAGGCCGCCCAGGCCACTCGCCGCGTCATCCACAACGGCAACGAGGTCCTCTCACAGAACGGCTTCCCCGTCCACATCGACGACAACCCCTTCCCGTGGCAGGACGAGCTGCGCGTCGACGATGCCCTCTCCGCCACGAGCGAGGCCGCCGACGAGTTCAAGGGCGTCACTCTCCGCTCCGTCGACGACGGCCTGAACGCCGACATCATCGACGAGGAGGCTCTGCGAGACGTCAGCGGCTTCGGTACCCCCGTCCGGGGCGTCCAGCTCAAGCTGACCCGGAACCCCATCGCCCACACCGCCCCCTTCGGAGCCCCGGACCCGGTCGAAGAGCTCGTCTCCGCCGGCGCGCGCCTCAACGACGCCCGGGCCCAGCTCCTCGAGCTCGACCGCCCCGGTCTCGTCGCCACGAATGCAGAGCGGCAGGCCGCCGCCGAGCGTGTTCGTGCCGCCGCCGGCGACGTCGACGGCCTCACGGGGCGGTCGACCGACCACGTCGTCCTCGCGAACCGCCCCTACCGCCGGAACCTCCGCACCGGTGCCGCCAAGGGTACCGAGGCCACGCAGCCCGTCGACTTCATCGAAGAGCTCAAGGCGCAGTACCAGCCCGTCCTCGACGAGATTGACGGCGCCATCACGAACCTCAAGGGCATCGCCGACCCAGACGTCGCAGCCATCGTGAAGCGGCTCGCGGAGCACCAGGAGAAGATGTCCGACATCATCTCCCGCGAGCTCCGCACCCGCGGCTTCGACTCCCTCATCGACGACACGGACCAGGGTGTCTTCGTCACCGTCCTCCAAAGCGCCGACGGCTCCATCCCCGTCTCCCGCCTCAATCCGAGCGCTCCCTGGGTCGGCCCCGGTCGGGGCCTCACGGCCCGCGCTGCTACGGACGAGGCCCTCGCGGCCGTCCGCCGCTCGAAGGTCCGCGACCTCCCCGGTGGCTCCATCCAGGAGCTCGAAGCAGCCATCCGCGAGACCGCGAACTTGACGCGCGCCGAGGCCGAAGCGGTCATCCGGAAGCGCCTCACGACCCAGGGCATCGAGCTTGTCCCGGGCCAGAGCATCCTCGAGAAGGACCCCTTCAAGGCCCTCGAGAAGCAGACCCGTACGACCGTCAGCCGCGTCAAGCGCCGCATCGTCGGCGAGAGCATGCGCCGCCTAGAGAGCCTGGGCTTCGGCGGCTCCGTCTGGAACGGCGGCGCCGTCGGAGTCTCGCGGTACAAGGCCATCGTCAACGAGACCGCAGACCTCGAGACCCTCGAGCGCCTCGGCCCGGACATCGCCGCGGCCTCGGAGCGTATCTCCCTCTTGTCGACGCAGAAGGCCACGCTCCTCGCCGATAACGCCGAGCGCGTCTCGCGCGCCCTGGCCGCGGAGTACGAGCGCGTCAACAGCCAGCTCGAACACGTCATGGGCATCATCACCCGCTCGACGGATGAAACCGCCAGCGAGCTCGTGCCGAAGGCCGCACGCCTCGCAGACGACGTCAACGATGACCAGGTCCTCTTCGACGCCGCATCGGTCGCCGGTCGGGTTCAGGACCTCGGAAACGGCGTCTTCCGCTCCGAGAAGGTCTACCGTACCGGAACCACGGAGGTCCGTTACTGGGCCGTCGAAGCCGGCAAGGTTCGCAGCGTCCGAGAGGTCGCGGTCAAGGCCGGCGAGCGCCCGCTACACGGGGCCGTCGGCGCCTGGTCGGCCCCCGGAACCAAGGGCCTCGGCGGGAAGCTCCACCGCGCACACTGGAGCGAAGCCGGCGTCTGGGACTCCGCGACGCCCTTCGACGACGCCGCAGAGATGATTGAGGCCGGCTACGGCGCGGGCGTTCGCCACCTCTCGAAGGGTGGGGCGGCGCTGAATGCCAGCCAGGTCAAGAAGCTGGCGGAGGACGTGCGGACGAAGGTCCCGGGCCGTATCCAGACGGCCTCCCGCGAGCTCGAAGCCTCGAACATCGAGCTCACGAACGCCATCAACGAGGTGAACCGCCTCAAGACCCGGATGACGACCGAGGCCGCGAAGGTCCGCCCGGCCCTGGTCCCGACCGAGGGCGCGATGAACATGACGGGACTCGAGCGCCTCGACGGCATCCCGGGCTTCGAGGACATGGCGATGCCGGTCTTCATGGCCCAGGAGTTCAAGCACGCCATCCAGGGCTTCGGGTCCCTCGAGGGCTTCCACGCGGAGTTCAGGAAGCTCAACGCATGGTGGAAGACCCAGGTCACATGGCTGTGGCCCGGGTTCCACATCCGCAACGCCTACGGGGGCATGTTCAACAACATGCTCGGCGGCGTCGGCATGGTCGACTACCGCTTCGCCGGCCGCGTTCGGCGTGCCGCCTCCGAGTTTTCCCACGGTGACTCGCGGCGCTGGGCCGACCGTACCCTCATCTCCGGTGGGGACGACGACATCATCAAGGCCCTGCGGGAGAGCGGGAACGTCAGCTTGTACGGGCGGAACATCGAGGACCTGACCTACGGCGACTTCGCCACCATGACGACGAGCCTGGGTCTCACCGCCTCGAACGGCCGCGCCTTCGCCGAGGCCCGCCTCATCACCTCCGAAGTCGAAGCCGGCGGACGCATGCTCGCGGAGCGCGTTCCTCTGGCCCGGAACTACGTCGCCGCGGCGAGGGGTGCCGGTACTCTGACGGAGAACATGATGCGCACCGCGGCCTTTGCGCGCGGCCTCCGCTCCCACGGTACCGTACAGGAGGCGCGCCTCTTCACGATGATGCGCCACGGCGACTACGCCGACCTGACCGACTTCGAGTTCAGCGTCATCCGCGACATCGTCCCCTTCTACAAGTGGATGCGGACGAACATCCCCTTCCAAGTCCACCAGCTCCTCGAGAGCCCCGGCAAGCTCCTGGCGGTGCAGAAGGCCCAGCGCGCCGTGTTCACCACGAGGGGTCTGGACTACGACGAGGAGAAGTACAAGATGCCCTCGTGGATGGGCAGCTCCTTCGTCATCCCGACGACCACGAAGGAGGACGGCTTCAACTCCATCCTCCTCGACCTCCCGATGAGCGACCTCTTCATGTCGACGCGGGAGTTCGTCTCCTCCGCCCTGCCGATGATTCGGCCGATGCTCGAGTCCTGGGTCTACCACCAGAGCACCTTCTCTGGGAAGCCCATCACGGGCAAGCCCATCCCTCTGAACCCCTTCTTCGACATCCCGGGCATCCGCGAGGTCCTCTCGGCGACCGGGCTCGCGAAGGCGGGCGAGGGCGGGAAGCTCTACATGAGCGACACGAACCAGAACCTCCTCGGCCTCGTCCCCATCTTCTCGCGGGCGAAGGACTGGCTGTTCTCCGACCCGGACCGCGTACCGTTGCGGATGAACGCCTTCGTCTCCGCCGGCTTCGGTGTTACCATCCGCCCCGTCGACAAGCGGGCGATGACGAACGAGGAGCTGAACTTCTACTACTCGCAGGTCCTCCCGCAGCTCGAGAACCTGCGCGCGATGAACTACCCGCTGCCGACGACCGATGACATCAAGGACGCCTTCGGCAGCGTGACCAATGTCCTCACCAGCCTCGGCATCGAGCCGAGCCCCATCGCCGAGCCGGAGCCCGCCGTCACCGCGGCCTCGGGTAGTCTCCTCGGCTCGTTGCAAGCCCTCGGATAGGGAGGCACCATGTCCAACTACCAGAACGGCGACTTCGCCACCAAGTACGGCACCGTCACCGTCCGCAACCCCGGGCGCGTCCAGGCGCCCCCGAACCTCCAGACGTACGCTCAGACGGGCTCACGACAGGTCGTACTCCAGGGCCCGGCCATCCGCGCGTTCAAAGCGGCCGAGCAGCGCATCACCCCGCGGTACATGCGGCGCCGGGGGAAGACGCGCCACATCCTCATCACGGGCGTGGGCTTCCGCAGCTACGCCTATCAGGCCTCCCTGTACCGGGGCGACTCCTCGGGGCGCTACGCCGACCCCGACGGCTCCCTGCACGTCGAGGGCCTGGCCGTCGACGTCGACACGAACCAGAGCTACCTCCGCCAGGCCGCCATCAAGAAGGCCCTCATCGCCGAGGGCTGGCACTACGGCGTCTCCGGCGAGCCGTGGCACGCCAGCTTCCGGTTGAGCGGGTAGTCATGACCACCCGACAGGCAGCGACAGGCAGCGAGCCCATCGACCGCAACGACCTCGCCATGTTCAAGGACTGGGTCGCCTCCGAGTTCAAGAACGTGGAGACGCGCCTCGTCGGCGTGGAGAAGGGCATCGACATCGCCGCGCACGAGCAGGAGCGGCGTGACGAGCAACTGAACGACGTCCGCCTCCGGTTCATCCCCCGCGCGGAGTTCGAGGCCTTCGAAACGGCCTGGACCAAGCGTACTCGGGCCGTCAACATCGCCCTCGCGACCGTCAGCGTCGGCCTCATGGGAGTCGGACTGACCGTCGTCGGCCTACTGACTCGATAGAGGGAGGTGAAGCATGGAGAAGTTCGAGAAACTCGCCATCAACGTGGGCCTGGCGTTCGTCGCCGGGTTCGTCACGGCGTTCGGCGCATTCCTGTCGGAGACCCCGAAGGCCGTAGGCAAGTCGGCCCTCATCGCCGCCGTCGCCGCCGCGCTCTTCGCCGGCGTCCGCGCCGCCATCGGGTACGCCGCACTAGTGACGCCGGCTGTTCCGGCCATTCCTGTAGACGAGTAGGAGGGAGGTGACATGAAATTCACCCTGAGGGTTGTGCTGCTCCTCGCCGCTGTAGTGTGCGAGGCGCTCGCAGCACTCAAGGTACGCCCGGACATCACGCTGCCACTCGGCATCGCGTGTCTCGCCGGAGCGTTCCTGGTATAGGCCTCGTCGTCCTCCCCGACGAGAAAGAGAAGGCCCCCGCCCGAGAGCGGGGGCCTTTCTCTATGCTCTGGCTCCGACCGACTACTCGACCGCGCGGTAGTCGGTGTAGATGCGCGTCGTCTGTTTCTTCTGGCCCAGGATGTCGGTGAGCCCCTGGATGAGCTCGGCGACTTCCACGAGTTTCAGCGACGCCCAGGTCCCGCCGTAGCCCGGAAGCTTGACGCCGACGTAGCCCACGGCGTCGTCACGGTAGAACTCCAGGGTGCCGCGGTCGGACGGACACACAACCTTCACCGCCGTGACCGGCCGCTCGTCCTGCGGTGGGACTTCTCGCTCGATGACTACTCCGCTCATGACCCGATACCTCCCGCCGGGCCGGTGGCAGCCGGCGCTGAACAGTCGACGGCCGCGATGGCCGCGATGAACGCCTCGCCGCGGATGAGACCGCGGGTCGGGATGACGCTGTAGCCGACGCCGAGATTGTCGCCAAGGGAGGCCGCGCCCGGTGTCTGGCGCGCCTTGTAGATGTACTTGCTCGCCACCGCTGTCGCGTTCTCCGAAGACGAACCGAAGGTCACCGTACCGCCAACGAACTTGCAGCCCGACGTGTCGTCGAACTCGCTGATGGCAGCCTTGATGCGAGCGTTCGCTGACCCGTCGACGTCGTCGCCGGCGATGACTACGAGGACGTCATCGACCACTGTGGTCGCCAGCGCCGTCGCCTTCTCATCCGGCGACTGTGAGTCGCGCGGTACGAGGAGCAGACCGCCGACGACGAGGGCTGCAGCTACCACCACCGCGAGTCCGATGCGGATGATGGGGTTCTTCTTCTGCTGTGGCGGGTCCGGCAGGTCGTTCAGTGCCTTGTTCTTCCTCACGAGTGCCTCCTCTCAACGTAGTGGGACAGCGCGAGAAACGCGATGCCGAAGAGCATCAGCCAGAGTACGGCGACCGCGGGCCAGAAGGTGCTCACTTCTCTTCCTCCTCCGCCGGTGATGGCAGCGTACGCGGTGGGATGCGGGTGACCAGGTCACCGATGGCGCGCCCCACCTGTCTCCTCGTCTGCCGGTCAGCGGACAGGATGAACAACCACTCGGGCTGGGTGAACAACCACGCGAGAAGCTTGCGCAGCAACGACTCCGTGGCCTTCTCCGCCGGCGTGGCGTGGTCCGGGCGCTGCGACGGCGGCACCGCAGCCTTGTGGCGGGCGGCGATGCGCTTCGCTACGGCACGGTTCCTCACGCCTCACCCCGCAGCATGACATGGAGGCTGTCCGAATAGGCGGTGATGTTGACGTGGAGGTCTGAGGCGCCCACCTCGTACATCTTGTCCATCTCCGCCTCGAGGTCCGCCACCAACTTCCGGAGGGCCCAAAGAACCACCGCCGGCGAGCCGGCGCGGTTCTTCATCAGCAGTTCGGTCGAGAGCTTCACAGTACCTCCCTTTCCACGAGCTCCGCCGGGTAAGCGCAGCCCTTCGTCATCTTCGCGATGGCCGAGTCGGACAGGTCGAGGCCGCGGGGAGAGTACCGCTTCCGGTACTTCTCGGGGAGGCGCCAGGTCCGGAGCTCGAACTCCTCAGAGACGGTGCGGACGCGACGCTTCTTCACTGTTTCGGGCTTTTTCACCTCGGCGGTGAAAGTACCGTCGGACTCGTCGAACTCACCCGGCTTAGGCCAGCGGTAGCGCGGAGACTTCACAGGACGCCCCCTAGCCAGAGCAGAGCGACGACCGCCACGATGTCCCCGAGGAAGCCGTACAACGCGACCTGGGCCGTGATGGGCGGCCGCGGCTTCCCGATGTACGCAATGCGAGCGGCGTTGGACGCGATGATGAGACCGACGAAGATGAACGTCACAAGCGTCCTCATCGCGCGTCCTCGATTTCCGTCTGGAGCAGCGCGAGGGCGCGCCACGCGACCTTCGCCGAGTGTCGGACGCCGTCGTCATCGAACCCTGGGCGCTCGAGGAGGTGGCGGACGAGGCTGTCCGCGTGGTCGGTCGACTTGCTCTTCTCCCAGTGGAGCGGCTGCCCCGGGTTGTGTTGGTCGTTGCCGACGCGCGAGACCTCCGCGACCGCCACGAGAGCGTCGGGGAAGTAGTCCAGTACGCCGGTGGCGACGGGCAGGGCCTTCCGCGACGCCGCTTCGGTCGGCAAGATGGCGTCCCTCGGGCGCGCGTCCGCGGCGAGCAACGTCTCCATGTTCACCACCACCATAGCGTCGCCTCCAACCGGTGAAATGCCGTCGTGACTACCCATTGAACTGCCTCCTGACACTCTCCGTTGCGTGGTCGATGCTCTCGACGAACCGCGTCTTGAGCATGATGAGGGTCGCGGCGAGAGTGCGGCTAACGCAGGCGATGTCGTCGTAGTCCATCTTGAACACGACGACGTGCTCCACATCAGTGCGAATGCCGGCCCGCGTGTAGTCGGTGAAGAACGTCAGGACGACCTTCGCCGTCCCGTCGGTGTACTCGATGGTCTCGATGGACGGACTCTCCGCATCCGCGATGATATCCTTCTTGAACTTGTACTTCACGACACGGCCTCCTCATAGGTGAGCATCTCGAGCGCCGTCGGCATGCTGCGCCAGTTGAACACGCGGTCCATGCCCGGGCGGAGCTCCGCGGAGCGGTTGTGTGGGCGGTCGAACATGATGGCCTGGCGACCGTCGTCGACGAAGTCGTCGCAGTTGCTCGGCTTGTCGTCGATGAGGATGTCGGCTTCGGTCCGGTCCGTCTTCTTCTCGCCCATGCCGATGATGGTGACCTGGTGAACCGGCGGGCGCCACTTCCCGAGCCAACGCCATGTCTGCGCTTCGGCCCACTCGGGCTTCGACGTCACGATTTCTAGGTAGTAGCCGAGGTCGCGGAGCTTCTGTAGGCCGCCGATGGCGCCAGGGATGGCGTCACACTGGGCCCACAGCCAGTCGCGCTTCGCCCACCACGCCCACCAGTCGCCCCCGATGATGGGGTTGAGGACCTTCCCGAGGTCCCAATCGACGATGTCCTCGATGACGAGGCCGGCATCGTACTCCCGGTTGACGCAGCGGATGACGCCGGAATCGACGAAGTCGAGGACGACGTCGTCCAGGTCCACGGCAAGGTGCTTAGGTTCGCTCACGTATTCCTCCTCTGCCACTGGTCAATCTCACAACCGAGACCTTTGACGTAGGCCGAATGGGGGACACAGCGCGCATTTCCCTTCTCTTAGTCCTTGGCTAAGATAAGGAGGGGGACTGGTTCTTCATCAAAGAGCCGTTCGGCGTAGGGCGAATGGGGGACAGATGGGGGGACATGGTTGTGCGTTTGCCCAGTGTCAGAGGGGGCAGACTCGAATGGGAAGCCGGCGCGGCGGGGCTCTGCCAGACCGGCTGATACCTCGAGGAAGTCGTCCCCCCGGCCGCGAGTGAGCCCGTGGTCCGGGGGGCCCTCTCACCCGACCAAGTGGGCCTCCAGAGATGAGGCCAGAAAGGGGACTCTCGCTATGAGCGACGAGTTCTTCCAGTCGTACGTCGACGACACTCCCTACGAGGGTGGGGACTACGTCACCGGCGAAGAGAAGGAGGAGCTGCTCAAGAGCGGCAAGTCCTTCGCCATCCGGAACGTCACTCTTGAGCCGACGGGCGGCTACAAGGACACCGAGCGGTTCCTGCTCGACATCACCCTCGAGGACGTGGAGCGCAAGCTCGGCTTCCAGACGGGGTCCGTCGACAGCCGAGACCGGATGCTGGCCGCGATGGCCGACTTCCTCGCCGCGAACCCTGGCAAGACCGTGCAGGCTCGCATCGAGGCGGCTGGTCGCGCGACGCTGGTGACGGCGGCCGCGTAGCACCATGACGACGACACGGGAAGACGCGCCGGTCGTGGACTCTGGGGAGGTCCTCGAGGCCGCCCTGGAGTACATCCGTGCCGGCCTGCGCGTCTTCCCCGTCGGCAGAGACAAGAAGCCCCTCACCCTGCACGGTTTCAAGGACGCCACCATGAACGAGGACCTCGTCCGGGAGTGGTGGCGCCTCCATCCCACGGCGAACGTCGCCCTGGACATCCCCGAGGGCCTAGTCGTCCTCGACTTCGACCCCCGCAACGGGGCGCCGGAGCCCGGCGAGTGCCTCCCGAGCGAGTCGCAGTTCACGCTCTGCGCCTACACCCCGAGCGGCGGGCAGCACTTGTACTTCCGGGTCCCCGAAGATAGCCAGCTCGTGACGAAGTGGATGCAGGGCGTGGACGTGAAGCGTGCCGGCCTCGGCTACGTCCTCCTGCCTCCGTCGGTCAACGCCCACGGCGACATGTACCAGTGGAACGGCGTCTTCGCCATCGAGTACCCGGGCATGCTGCGCCTTCCTGCCTGGCTCCTCCGGGCCCTCACGAGGCCCGAGCGCCCCGACATCGTCGTGGGCCCCCATCCGTCGAAGGCCAAGGCTCTCTTCCCCTGGGAGGCGGGTACCGCCTACGGCATTCGCGCCCTGGAGCAGCAGGCCGGCCACCTCTTCACGGCCCCCGAGGGCGAGCGCAACGTTCGCCTGAACCGAACCGGGTTCCGCATCGGTCAGCTCGTGGCCGCCGGCGAGCTCAAGGCGGACGAAGCTTTGCGTGTCATCGCGGCCGCGGCGGAGTACGCCGGCCTCGACCGGACCGAGGTCTACCAGACGTTGAAATCGGCGTTCGAGGCCGGGCTTGAGAAGCCCTGGGAGAAGGGTGGCAAGGATGCCTGAAATCCTCGTACCTACCGCGCTGACGCTCAAGAAGCACGGGTTGGACGAGCATGCGTGGCGCGTCATCCTGGACCGCCAGCGTGGCGTGTGCGGCGCGTGCGGGACGCTGCCCCCGTCGCTTCGGCTGAACCTCGACCACGAGCACGTCCGAGGGTACGCGAAGATGTCGGACGAGAACAAGCGGAAGTACCACCGCGGGCTACTCTGCATGATGTGCAACCGCTACCGCTTGGCCCGCGGTGCCACGTTCCAGAACCTCCAGGGGGCCGCGAACTACCTGCGCGCCTACGAGAACCGCCGCATCGACGAAAGCATTCGGGCGGCGATGGAGAAGCTGAATGCTCAAGCGTTGGAAGCATAAGGGCGGCCCCCTCCTCATCAAGGTTCGGCACAACCCAGGGGTTCAGCGCGGGTTCAAGGGCGGGAAGCGAAGCATCCGCGCCGGCGCCTTGTCGCGACGCGCGGTCAGCGCCCGCGACCGGAGCAAGCACAACGGTGGCGTGAGTGCGCTGAACAAGAGCGTCGTGTTCTACGGGCCGCCCCGGGCCGACGGACAATACCTGAGGAACGTGTGATGACCACCGAACCCTGGACCTTCCGCGTACGCTGCCCGCATGGGGTCGAGCTCATCGCCCCCTTCGATGAGCTCAAGTACGCGAAGGAACCGGTGACGTGCCCCGACGGTCCGCTCCACCAGGAGGCGCCGCCGGCGGAGATGCCCGGACGCTTCGCGCTGTGGCGCATGGAGCGCCGCTTCCGGAAGCAGCTCAAGAGCATTCACGAGAGGCTCGACTGATGGCTACGGAGGTGACCGTCGTGCTGCGCTTCGAGTCCCCTCCGTCGGAGGAGGAGCTGCGCGAGGTCCTCGAGTTCGAGTTCGATTGCGACGTTGTCGAGTACGAGGAGGAGGAGGTCTGATGGCCGTCGTCATCTTCGCGTGGGTGTGGGTCAAGGAAGGGGACTGGGACCGCATTCGCGACCTGCTACGCAACGACCCCGGTGTCGTCGAGGTCGATTACCAAGAGAGGCAGGAGGTAGACTGATGGATGTTCACTACGACGGCGGAGCGCAGGTGACGCTTTCGGAGCGGAACCTTCGCGACCTGGCATGGCAGCTCGAGCACCTGGGCAGGGCTGAACTCCACCGCATGACGGAGGAGGGCTTCTTGCGCGTCCTCGTCGAGGGCGACGAGCGTCACTACAAGGACCGCGAGCCCGGTCCTGGTACCGACAACCTGCGCGACATCGTCGTGCTGGGGTTCGAGACGTGACGGTCAAGTGGTTCACCCGGCTAACGCTGGTCCTCACACACCTCAGCGCGGTCGCCCTGGGTCTGGCTCTCGCTCAGCACAACCTCTGGCTGGTGAAGTAGATGCCACTCGTCGGCGTCGTCGAGCCGAGCCACAGTGAGCTCCGGCGGAAGGACAGGGTCGGGTACCTCCCGAACTGGCTCCCCCTCGAGGACGTGCTCGAGCACATCGGGCAGTCTATCAAGTGGGCGCCGTGGACCTACGAACTCGTCTCCGCCATGCTCGACGAGCACCAGGAGCGGCTCGAGCGCATCAGCGTGTCCGCCCTTGTGGCGCACTGTCCTCGGGCCGAGGTCATCAAGCGGAAGGCGGACTACATCACGAGTCTCGAGGACTTGTACGTTCCCTTCCGCGGGACGATGGTCCACCGCACGATGGAGATGAACCGCCACCCGCGGTCCATCGCGGAGGCCCGGTTCTACACCACGGTCGACGGCATCGAGTTCTCCTGTTCCCCCGACCTCCTCGACACGGAGGTCCTGTTCGACTACAAGGTGACGCAGACGCCGCCGGCGTACAACTACCCGTACAAGAACCACACAGAGCAGGTCGAGTTCAACGCCTTCATCGCTCGCCACGCCGAGAAGTGGGACCTGCCGAAGGGGGTGGTCGAGCTCCCCTTCGACCCGCGCGAGAACCCCGTGTCGCACGTCGCCGTCGTCTACCTGGGGCCGAAGTGGGCGAAGGTCCTCGAGGTCGAGAAGAAGGAAGAGGTGTTCCTCCCGACCGGGAAGTTCGCGAAGGTTCAGGTCCCCTTCGTGTGGCCCGACCCGTACGTCCTCAAGGTTCTGCGGCCGCGCCTCCACCTGTTCAAGAACGCGTTGGACTCCTACCCCGAGTGGCCCGACCCCTGGGTTGACGTCGATGACCTCGACAAGAAGACCGGCAAAGCGAAGGTCCACACGGCGGAGGGGTTGTGGGGCGGCGAAGCCGGATGGCAATGCCCCGGCCCGCCGCTCTGCAAGCTGCCCGACTGCGTCGCCCGCCGCTTTCCGAACCGTCTGACCTGGGTTCCAACGAAGAAGGGAGGCGGCGATGCCGTCGAAGAAGAAGACGACTAGGCCTCCGAAGGCGAAGCTCGGCGACGTCGTCTGCGTGACGTGGCTCGACGCCTGGACGGAGACGACGGAGGAGACCGTCGAACAGATGAGCGACACCTGCATCGTTACAACCACCGGCGAGCTCGTCCGCCTCGAGGAGAACATCGTGTCCGTCGGGCCGGAGGTCGTCGACTACGGCACCACCGGGAAGAAGTTCCGCGGTTGCACACACATCCCCCGGGCCATCGTCAAAGACATCAAGGTACTGGAGGCTCGCTGATGTACGACCTCTGGGAGGCGTGGAGGACGCCGATGCGGGAGCGGGCCGGTCGCCATCCGGGCGACCCCTACCCTGCTACAGGGCTCATGCGATGCAAGCGCATCGTACCGCTCGTCCACGGGTGGCTGGCTTGTCGGCGTCACGAGGGGCACACCGGCGTCCACCAGTGGGGGAGAGTGACCCATGGGAGTTGAACACGAAGCATCCGAATGGTGCTGGTGCCGGCCGCGTGTCGTGAACCAGGTCTACGCCATGACCGTCGTCCACCGCGACATCGAGCCGCCGCACTGGATGGCCCAACGACGCTTTGCCGGCGGCGAGGCGTACGATGGCTCAGGCTGTGCCGCTGCATGGAGGCAGCTCTACCCGTGAACCCGCCGAGCGAGCAGTTTCCCGAGGGCATCGTCACCATTCGGCTGCACCGCCGGAAGCCCCAGCACATCATCATGGACCGGCGAGACGTGG
>Ga0184627_10000104_pt1 | contig 42043 bp, 61 predicted proteins | sample PLM3_127_b1_FD_133150 | JGI IMG/M metagenome (GOLD analysis project Ga0184627, IMG submission 133150) | Groundwater sediment microbial communities from an aquifer in East River, Colorado, USA - PLM3_127_b1 | ecosystem: Environmental > Terrestrial > Soil > Riparian zone | place: USA: East River... | reverse complement strand
CCTCTTTGCTGATGGGTATTGCTGAGTGGGAAAGTTCCAAGTCCTCTGAACGAATGGCGGCCACTGTGGCCTACAAAGTCCAGACACTACATAGGCATTGGGGGCCTGCCCCATTCGGTTGTGGCCGTGATGAAATTACCAAACATTTGATCCCTTCAACCCGCTTTTATTGGTATAATCCTATTACCCAAGAAGCTCGCCCGGCCTACCGGCGCGACCCATCCACTCGCAAGGTGGTACCTGACGGCATTGAATTGCCGCCGCCCTGGGAAAAGCGTTATTTTCACGACAGCCTCCGCGCCATTTTTGACTACTACAGCAACGGGCATTACAGCGTTGCCGAGGTAGGTCACGCGCTCAACCTCGCTGGCTGGCGACATTGGGAACAAAACCTTACCGCCCCAAAACCCTTCAACCGCCAAACCGTCCACAGCGTCATCCGTCATTGGCAGCTCTACGCCGGCGAGCTGCCCCCATCGCCGACGACGCCGATCAAGCAGCACCGCAACCGGCCGGTGTTACCCGGCGGCCACGAGCCAATTCTGCCGGTCGAGTTGTGCGAGCGGGTGGGCGTAGTTTTTCAGGCGCGGCATTTATCCCGCCGGGCGAGCGACAGGTCGGGCTACCATTTGTACCTGTTATCCGGACTGCTCTACTGCGGGCGCTGTGGCCAGGCGCTGGGTGGCCAGCACGCCCAGCACGGGCGGCATTACTACTATCGCCATCAGTACAGTAAGGGGGATTGCACCGAGCGGATGCTCCCGGCGCTGGACCTGGAGGCGGAGGTGCTGGAATTCGTCGAGCGGGTTACGAGCTGCGAGCCGATTTTTCGCCAGAGCGCCGAGCGGCTGAGGGCGCTCCTTTTGGCCAGCGAGGACGAGGGCGACCAGGCCGAGCTGCAGCAGCGGCGCGAGGATCACGAGCGCCTGATCGACCTGCGGATCACGGGCGCAATCACCCGGGCGGAGTTCGACCGCCGCGACGGGCCGTTGCGGGCGGAGATCCAGCGGCTGGAAAAGACGACGGTGACGCCCGCCGACGCCGCCGAGGTAGACGCGCTGATAGATGAAATAATGGGGCCTATGGGACAATTGTCGGAGGCCGACCCGCACCAGCAGAAGGTGATGCTACGGGAGTTCATTCAGCGGATCAAGATCGTGGATGGCCAGATCGCGGCGATTTTTCCATCGCCCCAGGCTGCGCCGCTTTTCGACTTGTTCGCAACGTCGATTGAGGCGAAGTCCGAGGAACGTGTCACGTGGTTGGATATGTTCGTGATTTTGGGCTAACAACTAGACCAGGTCACGGTCGTGCGCATTGACCCGCGTGTCCAGCAAACTGGACATTAGCAGTTGCAACCAACCCGCCTTGACCGCCGCGCTTGCTGACGGGAACGAGGCTGCAATCAGCGCCGTTATATCCGTGTTTTCCTGAGCAACCGTTTTGTCAAACACGGCGGCTTTTGTCCCCGGATTCGCCACGTACCACGCCCGCGCGCCGGCCATCTCCAGTTCAGCCGGCGTTGCTACGTTCCCACTCGCACTGGCCTCCGCATAAAGCTGCGTTTCCTCCGCCTCCAGCATTGCCTGGACTCCGCCCGTCAGAGGCAACCCGCCCATGCTCCAACTGTACACGATACCGCCCCCACTCTGAATGGTAAAATGAGCCGTGCGGTTGGCGGGTTCGCCAGTTTCCCAATCGTTCTCGGTGGAAACTTTGATTATTTGAATGGTCACTTTTTCTCCTTAAGGTGCTGCTATCACTATCCCCGTCAAGCGCATCAAAAATGTAGCCGTGGCGCTGCCTGACGCCTGATTTCTGATGCAAAATTTACGATTGATGAGCGGTAAATCGGCAATCCAGGCATTGCCGGTCTGACTATAAGCCTGCAAATCCTTGGAGGCTGCAAATGCCTCGAATGGATGTAGGTCGAGCGTCCCACTCCCGCTATCCAGCATTAAAAGCCAGCCTGACACAGAAACCGCCAGGGCCGGCACGGCTGTATTATCGGCGCTGCTCAGATCGTAGTCAAAAAAGTAGGCGCTGCCGGCTGTGTTGGTGTTAGTCTGCGAACGAGTAGTAATCACATCTGTATTAACCCATGCCCCCGGCACAGCATCCGTAAAAGTAATCGTGTTTGTTGCCAGGTCAACACTGTCAATGAGCAGCGAGGTTCCCCGCGTGGTGTTGTGCAAGACGATTTTTGCCAGTTCGCCGGCAGAGGCCGGCTTGATCGTATTCTCATTTGTGCCTCCCGTGATGGTGTAGACCAGGGTTGAGCCGCTTGGCGTTCCATTGATTGTGCCGGTGAAATTGCCCACACTGGCGCTCCCGACCCTGAAAATATCCTCAGTAGAGGACAGGGGCGCGTATACACGCCCCGTCAGCAGCAGCGCATCCACCAGTCCCCCACTCCCCGCCGCCTGCGCAATCGCCACGACCTCCGGCGACATGAACGTCTGGCGTACCACCGCGCCGGATGCCCCAAAGATCAAATAATCTCCCTGAGAGGGCGCCGTGCCGGTATAGAAAAGGCTGTATCTCCCTCTCGCAGCCACCATAACATCCGCACCATCCACCCCTCCCACCACCACCACCACTGCCGATGAAGAGTAGAGTGTCGACGACGAGGCCGCATATTCGACCTCTGTCCCTGAGCCTGCAACATAGGTTGTGTACATCATCAGGCCGGCAATAAGGGTGCTGCCGGTTGTGTTTTTGGCTTTGATTAGGTTTATCTTGCCATATATCGCGGCCAGCTCTTCTTCAAACGTAGCAGTTATTAAGTTTGTGGCTACCGAACCCTGCTCCAGCTTGACCCTGGCAACATTGAAAAGGTCGCCTGACCCTTCTATGTCGGATGACCATATAAACACGGCCAAATTATTGGATGTGTTACTGACCGGCACAGCGGCAGCGATGGTTTTCCGGGTGCGGGTGCCGGAAATGGCAATGTCGGCAGGGACATCGGTGTAATCCCAATCGGCTACTAGTGTAGGAGTACCAGCGCCCCATGTGTCAACAACATCAATTGTATAGGCATCGGCAGTGCCTGACCACTCCAATACAGACATTCGCAAATTGCCGACATTAGTGCCCCAAAAGTCTGCCGCAAGCGTTATATTTTGTCCTCTTAGAGCCACCGTGTCGGCGTATGAAATGAACTCAATTATCCCTACCTGGCTACTGGCGCTGTCAAACGTGCAGCGCAGATTGTGCGTGAGCGGGTCGGTAACCCCTGCCGCTTGCCTGGTGATGTCTGGCGCTTGCCCGTTGTGCAGTGCATACCATTTGCCGGTGACAAGAAAACCATCGGCGACATCGTTGAATGTTGCGCCACGCGGCCAAATATCGTAAGTCAGGCTGTCGGCCAGGAAGTTCTTGAAGTACCTGGCTAAGACGAATCCATGCAATTTCAGCGGCGTCACGATCCGCAGGTCATCCGTGCCGGCGTTTGTTTCGGTCTGGGTGGCCAGTTCGGCAATGCCGGCGACCGTCTCGGATGCGGCAGCGCCTCCGCTCGGCGTCACCCACTCCAGCCCCGTCGCCTCCGCGCTATTAGCAGTAAGAACCTTCCCATTCGTCCCCACCGCCAGCCGCGCCGGCGTATCCGCCGCCGTGCCGGCGATCAGGTCGCCCTTGGCGTCGATCAGGCTTTTGAGAATGGGGTCGCCTATGGCCGTGCCCGCGCTCGCGCCGACGATCACGTATTGCGACGCGCCCATTTGCCGCCGCTGAATGGCTACGAAGTCGCCAACGATTAGCGCCGGGAACCCAGACCAGCGTACATGCACCCGTGCGCCTTCGATGCCGGGTAGCTCGACTATGATAGCCTTGGGCGCTGCTCCGGCGGGGATGGAGATGACTTCACAGGGTTCCAGAATATGACCCAGGGGGGGGAGTTTGGTTACGTCAAGATTGAGCGCCATCAGGCCGAATTGTCCATTTCAAGGGTTAGTTGGGCCGTCGCCGTGCGCCGGGCCGGGTCAAAATTTACGTTGATCCCATAAATGAAAACGCTCTGGGCAGACAAGTTTAGGTGGACACCTGAGCCGGTATCTGCCTCAAAAGCCGGGCCATCGAATGTCAGCAGCAACCGATCCCCAAGCTCCAGGCCCTGCCCATTGTCGCCGAAAAGCACAAGCCCGGCATCCACTGACACCGTTATAGTCCAGGTCCGGGTGAGCCACTTATATAACCGTGTAGCCAACAAATTCGCCCGCGTCTGGTCATTCGCCCAAATTCCACTCTTGCGTTGCAATATCTTCCCATCCCCCGGCGACGCCGGGTATTGAGCGTTAAATATCGTTGCCGGCCGTATGCCCGCGACAATTTGCACCTGCCCGATTTTTTGTCCGGGCTGGTTGTTGTGGAAGCGCACCTGCACCGACCCGCGTAGATGCTGCTTGGTGAGCGTGCCCTTGGCGGCGGGCTGGGGGCTGATGAAGGGGGGGGCGGGTTGGTATCTCAGGACGTTGCGGCGGGTGCACCATATCCGGTAAAATTCCCCGCCTCCCTCTTCCCCACCGCCTATGGCCTGAAGTGTGGCCCAGAGGTTAGTCGAGCCATTGACAATGAAATAATCCCCATTGGTGCCAAACAGGGTGCTGCTGCTGTCAAAATCAAGCGTGGTGATAATCCCCTCTGGGCTGCCCGCCGCGCCGGTTGCATCGTAAAAGAAGTTCGTATGAAACTTCAGGATGTGGGTAATCATCTCCGAGAAGCGCCAGCTTGTCGCCTCGTGGGAGTTGGCCGGGGAAGCGACCACGGCAAAGGAGAGGTCCTGAAGCGACCCGCCAATGAGATGCGCGTGAGCGGTCGCAAGCTGGATTTGAGCCTGGGAGGAATAGCGATCAAAACTGAAATCAGGTTGGCCCAATACGTGCCCGTCAAAAGCCATTCTAAGTGCCGGGTCAACAAAACCTGATAGGCTGCGGCCCTTGTATCTTAGGTACTGACCAGGGGTAACGAGGTCGGTATCACCCGCTACGGCGGCGGTCATAGTCCAGCCGCCGGCCCGCAAGTCACCGGAGAGGCTAATCGGCGTTATCTCAACCCTTCGTTGCATCAGGTCAACTCCACATTGGTGACGTTTAAAGCAGCTTTTAAAGCGGCCCCGCTTACGTCGCTTACCGTACTGCCTTCGTTAGGACTAAACAGTAAATCCACATCTGCCCCATCATACCCCGCCACAAACACCCGATCCGGGTCATCCCAACGCACCGCCATGGCGGTTGCGTTCACGCCCAAAGTCGCATATAACGTACTCCACGCCGTGCCCAGGTTGACGGTGGTGAGTAAGTCCTGGTCAGTTCCCACGGTTATATCAATCTCATTCGGGTCGGACGGGTTGCTAACCAGGGCATTAACGATTTTGGTGGTCAACCCCGCCGGGGATATGTTGACCTCCGCGCCCGTGCTGACAGTATGCGAGATGACTTGAGCGCCGGAGCCGAAGTACCCAAAGAATAACATTTTATCCGCATCGGCTGGAACACTGGCGACGTTGGCCGAGCTACCCGCCCCCGGCGCATATACGCTTGTCCACGTACTCAGGTCTGACCGGGACGCCTTGACGAACACGGGAAAGCCAGAGCCGTTTTCAAGGGCCAGGAAGATGTTGTCACCATCGGCTGACACGGCGATTGCGCTCAAATCATCACCGCCCCCGGCACCCCACCCGCGCTGTGCGTAAACTCCGACCCGCCCGGCTCCGCCTCCGCCACATAGACCGTATCCACATAAACTGTGTAGCCGTTGGATGTGCCCGCATCGGTTACAATTGACAGGCCGGTTACGGTCTCATTTGCCAGAAGCCCGGAAGTTTTAAGCCAACCAGTATCATAGGGCAACCCGGCTTGTTCCACCGCTATCTCAATCTCTACCTCAAGCCGGGTAACCGCATTAGCAGAAAGTCTGACGATTATTGTCCCGGCGGCGAGGCTGTCATCAGTCGTGCTTTTGACCCGATACCACATTGAACAAGGGTCGGTGTCTACTGTGACGATGCTGACAACCCGTCCCTGATCAAATCCATTTCCACCGCTCAGACAGCCCGCCGGGTGGCCCTCGCTGCCCGTCCAGGCGGCGGAGCCTGTCCAGCTTTCCACGTCGGTTAGAAAGTTCCAAAAGGACATTAGATAGTACCTAAGTAGTCAGTAGTCAGTAGTCAGATAAGCCTTGCTATCCCCTTGGGGGACAAGAGACTTAGACGAAAATTTGGGTGTTGCTCCAGCTTGCCCCGTAGTCATCCGATTTGTAAAGCCACGCCCGCTTGGGAGAGGCCCACGTCCTGAGCAAATAAACCCGCCGGCTATCCTGTGGACAAAAAGCAATGTCAATATTGTCCAAATCCGCCGCTGTCGGCGCCGGGCTATCCGCCGCCGTGTTGACAGGCGTCCCCAGCGTCGCCTCTGTGATGTTGGTCCACGTCGCTGCCCCGTCCGTGCTGTAGCTAACCCCGGCTTTCGTCGCAATCCAGACGTGTTGCTGGCTGCCGGGCAGGTCCGCATAGGCCGGGTGGACGCGCAGGGCGCGGAGCTTCAGTTGATCGCCGGTCAGGCCGGTGTTGGAGGCGACGGGTGTCGCGCCGGCTATCATAATGAACACGCCTAAATCGGTGGTCCCGATGTAGGTCCGCTCTTCGGGTAAGACTATTTCGACAGTTGAAACGCAATGCTGGCTTGTGGTGCCCAGCAGGTCGGTTACAAACGCTTCAACGGTGTAACTGCCAATAGCGTTATAAGTGACTGTGCCCGTCTTTGCGCCGGCCCAGGCCGCGCCGGTTATGTTCGCAACGCCGCCGCCGCCAAAGTCAATGGTGTAGGTAGAGATCGTGGACGTGGCGCTGCCGGAAGGGGAGATATCCCAGGCGGTGGCGCTGGCTAATGTTTGGACGCGGGGGGTTAGGATGAGATGGCATACCGGCGGCTTGGTGGAATAGATAGCTATGCTTGCGCCGACCGTAGGGTCATCACACATAAATCTGGCCCGAAACAGCCGACCCGACCAAATCTCACCTTCAAGTCCTGTAGGGCTTTCAAGATAACGGTCCAAAGCAGCCATTAGCTCACATCCACCCGAAACTCACAACGTATCCCAACCGCTCTTCTCCCCACCTGCTGGCAATTCACGACCGCCAATTCCGCGCTCGTGTACGTCGCCCCATTGTTCACATCCTCGATATCCGTCGTCGCCAGGCTCGTTAGCCGATGGCCGCTCTGGGCCAGCAGGCTCAAATAGCTGGACATTTCGGCCTGACTAATCTCCCAAACATTCAGCGCATAGGGCTGATAATCAATTGACCCGTCCGCGTTTTTCCGCTTGACCACGCGCTGCCAGGTAGATTGAACACCATGGAAGGTGATCGACCCATTAACTACAAAAGTTGGAGTTGCCATCTATAGCCTCACCAAAAATTCCGCGACCACGTTGACCATTACCGGGCCTTGGTGGTCACCACTGAGTTGTTCAAAATCTACCTGGTAGTAACTTACATAATCCGCCGCGTTGCGGTCGCTATAATTCGGCGTCGTAATACTCACCTTCGCCCCCTCCAAAGCCCGCAGCGTATTCCACTCCGACGCGCTCAGTACATCCGCCTGCCACCGGTGCCGTCGCCAGCGGGCCAGCGGTGTGACACCGTCGAGAGCCTGGCTGTCGCCGGGTTCGTCGAGCCAATCGCCTTTGGTTATTCTGGTGAGACTGGTAGAGTTGATTTTGAAAACCTGAGCCATATCGCTATAATCCGGTTATGAATTTCACAGACTTACCAGACGGCTTGGGTGAGCGTATGTTTGAGTTGACGGTCCCCACGGTTGAAAACCTCGAAGCCATTATTGCTGATTGTCTTCTCTATTCAGACTTTATGTTTGAGCGAGCCGAAAGAGGATTTTTCTTGAAATATCGTCTTGGCTCTTTGGGCACTTTACAATTATCAAGACGTGGCACTATGACAATATTAAGGTTTTCAAACGTCCCACCGGGTAACTATGATGAATTGCTTAATGTGAATATGTTGAGCGCCCTCACGGAATTTAATAATCTCAAAAAGACGTATCGTAAGACAGCCACGGCCCAATTTATTGCTAACCTCAAAAACCATCCAGCCTGGCAACAAACGTAGCCATCTATCCACCCCCCGCCCACGGCACGATGACCTCCGAGTAAAAGCGCTCGAGCTCCCGCTCGGCTGCCGCTTTCGTCACCGCCGCGATACGCCGGGCTAATTCTTCACCCCCGCCGTTAATGGTTTGATTGATGACAATGCCGCCGCCACCTCCGCCGCCCGCCGGCTGCACGATCACCCGCTCTCCCGGCGTGGCCATAAACTCCACGAGCTGGCTATCCGGCCCGCCAACCCCGCCGACGGTGAACGCGCCGCCTTCGGCAAAGCGCCGGTTTTGAGCGCCGGGCCGCGAGGAAGGGCGAGGCGGCGGGGCGGGGTTGCGGTTTTGAGCGCCGGGGCGAGAGGAGGGGCGGTCAGTGTCTCCCTGGCCCGTGCCTAGCCCGGCCACCATCTGATCAATGCGCTGGTTGCGAGCAAAGCCGGCGCTCAGGCCAGAGGCAAACGCCGCGCCCGCGTCCTCGCCAAATTCGCCGGCCAGGGGTATAAGCGCTGCCAATTCCTCTTTGGTCAGGTCGCCGGTTTCGGTCAACTCCTCGGCCAGCTTCGCAATCGCCGCCTGTTTGCCTTCCTCGATGGCCGCCAATTTCTCATCCCTGGCCGCCACAAGCGCCGCCTGGCGTTCGTCATAGCTGGCCTGTTCGTCGGCCAGGGCCTGGGTCAATTCCTCCTGTCGCCTGACCTCCTCCTCGGCGGCCTGTTCAGTAAGCTGATCCCGGCGCTCCTGGGCGGCTGTCTCCAGCTCGGTCTTACGCTCCTCGGCCTCCGCCTCCATTTCGCGCTTGCGCTCGTCGGCGTCCTGGCGAACGCGGTCGATCTCGATACGCTGGTTATCATCTGCCGCCCGCTGCTCCTCGGTCAGCTTCTCGGCCTCGATCTGCTTCTCGATCTCGCGCCGCTCCATTGCCTGCTGAATGGCGTTGAACTCGCCCTCGGCGGCCAATTGGCGCATATCGAAGTTAAAGAGCCGTTGGTCCCCCCGCGCGTCGATCTGCCTGGCCCGGCGCTGCTGCTTTTCCTCACGGGCGGCGTCCTGCTGCATGCGGGTGATTTGTTTGTTGGTGTCGCGGTCGAGTTTGGCCTTGTCTTTGGCGAGATCCTTATCCAGCTTGGCGAGGTCTTTGGCCAGATCCTTGTCTACGTCAAGGAGGTCCTTGGCGAGCTGCTTCTCGTTCTGCAGCCGCTCCTTTTCGGCGTCGGCGGTGATTTTCTGGTTCGCTTCGTAGTGGTCCGAGAGAAGCGCGGCGTCTTCTTTGGCGAAATCCTCGTTCACCCTGGCACTGTCGGCGGCGGCCTTTTCGGTGATGTCGATGAGGCTGCCGGCTATGTCGCGCCGGGCGGCGTTGGCGGCTTTGAGGGCCTTCTCTAATTCCTCCTGGGATTTGGCGTCATCCTCGGCGGCGTCGCCTTCGGTTAGGAGGGCTTTGGCGTTCCCTTCGGCGGCGGCTTTCGCGGCGGCTTGCTCTTGGGCGGCTTGCTGGACAGCCGCGCCAAAATCCTCGGCGCTGGCTGACCCCTGGACTTGCGCACCGATCAATTTTTGCAACCAGCCAAAAAGGGCGTCACTTTCCGCGTTCGCCTGGGCTATATTAGCCTGGCGATATTTTTCCATCGCAGCGGCTTCACCCGTTTTGTCGGCAAGGATGTCGTTGGCCTTGGCCAGCAACTGTATATTTTCAATTGCCCCCGTCCACGCCTGTGCGCCCTCGTTCAATTTATCCAAAAAGCCACCGACGGCCCCGGTTACGCCCCCGTCCCCAATCGCCAGCAAAAGCTTGCCAACGGACTCCTGAAGCTCACCAAAGGAAACCTTGAGGTCTTGCGTCCCACCCGCCGCGTCCCGCGCCGCCTGAGCCTGACCGCCAAACTCCTTATTGAGTTCGGCCAAAATGACCGCCTGCGCCCCGGCCACGTCGCCGGCCTCGACCATTGCCTTAATCTGGTCTTTTTGCTGCTGAGAAAAAGTAACGCCAATTCGGGTTAAAGCGCCAAGTCCCTTAATAGGGTCGTTTAACGCCTTGCCAACTTGAATGGCAGCGGCCTGCATATCGCCGCCCATCAGTGTGGCTATATCCGCTACGGCTCTCGTCGCATCGGGCAAAACGCCCCGCCCGATTTTGGTAAAGGTCAGCAGCAGCGTCTCGGCGTGCATCACCGCTTCATCGCTAAAATTGGAGGTGTTTTGGAGTTCGTTAGCCAGGCCCGCCAGTTCCGCTTTATAGCCCGCTGCGGCCTGGCCGGTGGAGTTAAGCGCGGCCTGCAGCTCTGCCTCGGCGGCGATGCTTTCACGGGCGGCCCCAACCGCTTCGACCCCAGCCCCAACCAGAATACCACCGGCGAGCGCGGCGGCCCCCGCGCCGGTCCGGAGCTTGCCCTTGAAGTCGGCAAGCTCTTTGGCCTGTCTCTTTTGCTCTGAGGCCAGATCACGGTCGAGCTTGGCCGTCAGGCTGGTAAAGCGCCGATGCTCCGCGATCTGCTCGCGCGTCGCCCGGGTCGCCGCCTGCTGGGCGCGTTTGGCGTCGCGTTCGGCGTCGGTGAAGCCCTTACCACCGTCGTATTTAGTTGTTATGGGAATAACAACAGCCATTTTAACCCTTCGATAAACTCAGGATGTACCGTCCACTAAACTAACTCTGATCATTTCAACTACCCAGGGATCAAGCTCGATCAAATCGGCGGCGCTGATGCCAAACTTCGGCCAGGTCAGCGCGGCCAGGCGGAGGACTGAATTCACTTCGATAAATTCGGGGAATTCCTGGGCAATGGCACTGAGGAACTGCTCGGCCATCACGCGCGAGGGTTTGATCGTGAACGTCTGGCCGGCTACGGTGTGGGTACGTTCCCGTTGCTCGGCCCCGCTGATAAGTTCATAGAGGCGAGCCTCTTTTTTTTGAAATAGCTAAACTCATAATCCCAAAAGCTCTCGACAAGGTTGGCGAGAAACTCATCGCCGACCGCATCGCGCAACGCCTGCGCGTCGTCCGGAGTGGCGAGCGGGTAGCTTTGGCCGTTCTGCGCTACGCTTAAAAATAGCCGGGGAATAAAACGGGCGGTCTGGTCGGGCGGATAGCCAGCGGATGCCCACGCCGCCAGCTCGCGGTGTAGGGTGTCGTTGACCCGGCCTATGGCCTCGAATGTGAGGGGCGGGTCGGCGTATATTTCCAGGTCGTCGGCGGTGACCCGCATGGTGGTTTGGACGGACAAATTCGATAGTCCTGCGGATAGGTTAAGCATCTCTTTTCTTCCTTTCATCCTTCATCCTTCATCCTTTCCATCACACCGGCATCCTGCTAACCACCACGATTTTACACGCGCCCGCGTCGGTGGCGTTGTACACCCCTCGGAATGGGACCGTGGCCGCCTGCACCATCCCCCGCCGGTTGCGGGTATAGTCCCCAAAAAAGACGCGGGTAAAGGTCATTGTAATGGTGTAGGGCGTGGTGCCGGTGATAAAGTACGGCGTGGTAAAGGTGAGCACCAGCGTCCGGTTAGTCGCCGCCAAAAAATCGGCGTGCCGGGTCGCGTCGGTGGGGAGTAACTGCAATTCGCCCATTACTTCATACTCCCCTTCAATCGCCCCGCTCGCCTTCTGGTTGCCGCTGCTAACGGCGAAAATCTCATTATTGTTATTGAGGTTAATGGTTGCGGCGGCAAGCTCCAGGTTAGCTACCGCATCCACCGTTAACGAGCCGGTCCAGCCGGCAAATGGGCGCGTGTAGAGCGCCGGCGCGTTCTGAAACGTCGTGGCCGTGGCCGTGGCCCGGTTCATCCCGTGCAGGGTCATCTCCCCTTGTAGCAGCCCATCAGGGGCGCTGCGGTCATAGCTGAACGAACACTGAGGCACAATCACGCCGGTGAAATATTCTGAATTGCCAGACCCGGCCTCGATGCGCCCGCCCTGTTCAAGCGCCAAGGTTGGGTTAGTCGTGCCCCAGGTGAAAGTATTGGTGTTTTTGGTCACGCCGGCCACAACCACCATGCCACTGGTGACCGTCCCGACGATGCTGAAAGTGACCGCGTTCACGCTGCCATTGTAGGCATTTTGTGAGTAGTAGACCCCGTTGACCGTGCCGGCGTTGGTGCCGATGGTAACGGTCTCCTGAGTAACGCCGTTTTGAATGATGTTGATGGCCGCGGCGCTGGCTGCTGTAGATGAGGCAATAGTGAATTTAAGCTGCTCCAACGTACTCGGCTGCGTATCCAGTGTGGCTACCGACGCAAACGCCGTAGACGCCAGCGCCGCCACCCCCGCCGTGGCCGCCCGGCTTACCCCACCCATCACGGCCCGTAAAATACGGTCGGTCAGTTCGGGGTAGACAAAGAACGGGAGTGATCCCAGCTCGGGCACGTAAGCGCCGGCAACAGGGTCGGCGGTATTCATCGCCCGGTTTCCAGCGGCCGGCGTGGGGTAAATCAGGGGCGGGTGGAATTGCAGGCCGTCCGTGTCTTTCGAGATAGCCAGGTCCATCCAGCCATTAGCCCCACCCCCATTCCCGCCTATGTGCCAGTCGGCTTTAGTGGCGGGGCCGGCAACGTCGGCGCTGGCCTCGGTTGAAATTCTCCAGTATCGTTTCCAAGTTGCAAATTGGGCCATTAGTTAATGCCTCCTTCGTCGGCGACCGGAGACGGGTGACGGGAGACCGGGGCTTTTCTGCCGGTCCCCGGTCCCCGGTCCCCGGTCCCTGTAGTTAGTTCCCCGCCGTTTTGCTCGGCCAGAAACATCAGGGCCGTGGCTGTGTAATCGTCGGGGATTTGGGCCTCGTGGTTTTCGATGGTTAAAACGAGGTTGTGAACCGCGCTGCGCCTCACGCCGGCCTCGTCCGTAAAATCCAGAATAGCGGCGCTTTCGATTGAGCCGTTTTCGATGTCTGCAAAGTGGTATTTCATCGTACCTCCAGTACTGAAGTAGTCAGTAGTCAGTAGTCAGATAAGAAAAGTTTTTGTCTGACTACTGACTACTGACTACTTCTTAATCTCTCTTTAATAATTTCCGGCGCTTTGGCCTCAACCGCCGCCTCGATGCCCTCTTGTGATTTCCAGCGCCCCTGGTGGATTGGTTTCTGTTTGGCCTTCGGCCCAATCACATCCTCCCCGTAAGGCGCAATCCCCTCGTCGATGTACCATTCGCCTGAGATGTCGGGTAGGTGTGTCCCGGTGCGCCGGGTTTTGCTGGCCTCCCTTAGCGTGAAAGTGCGCTCGTATGCGGAACCGGGCGGGAGGGCGGGCATCGAAGTACTGAGATAACTTTCGGCCTGGACTAGCCCCGCGAGGGTAAGCAAGTCGTCCGCGGCCCCATTCAGCCCGCGCTCGATGCGCCGTTGCTCCGCCTCAATCTCGGCCTTGACCTGCCCCATTGGAATGTCGTAGATAATCGCCGGAATAGCCACTAGATGACCTCAGCGCATTCGTAGGTCGCCAGCATCGTGTACATGTCCCCCGGCTGCCTGATGAGGTTGCCGCGCTGGATTGGCGCGGCGTAAAAGGCGGTCGCTCCGGCCGGGTTGTTGGTCAGCCTGAAGGCGTCAAAAAGCGCCTCGTTTAAATCAATCGCTGCCTGCGCGGTCGTGGTGTAGGATAGGAACATCAGATTATCGCCATTGATGACATATTGAGTTGTGCCCCCGCCATTGGGCCGGATGACCAGGCACGATCCATCGGTGATTTTGTAACCCGTCGGGAGCATGGTGTCTATGTAAATCCGGGTCGCAACGATGGCCGCGACGCCGGCGTCGGCGAGTAGAAAGGTTCGGACCGTGTTGTAAATGTCAGGCATATCAGATTGCTAGTAGTCAGTAGTCAGTAGTCAGACAAGAATTGTTTTATCTGACTACTGGCTACTGGCTACTCTCCTATCTCTCCCCCTCATTGCCACCCGCCGTCCCACCGATCCAGCGCCGGCAGTTGCACCCACGGCACGGATTGCTCGCGCTGGATTGATTGGCTCAGGCTGGTCTCAAATTCATCCAGCTTCATTTTGGCCCATTCCATAAGCTGTTTGCTGATCGGCACCTGCTCGGTCAGCATCACTATCTCTGTGGCCTCCCGCGCCCGTGGCAACACCGTGTAGCCCGCCGCGCCCGTGGCCAGCAGCGTCTCGTCGTCGAGCGGGATCGTCGTCACGGTTTCACTGTCCAGGCCGTTCAGCGTCTGGAGCTTGCTGTAGAAAATCCGGGCCGTTTCCCCCGCCGTCGGCTCAAAGCCGCCATTAGAGCCGTAGGGAAAATAGAGCACCTTCTGATCGAACCACAGTTCAAAGCCCCGGCGGAGCGGCGGCTGTTCGGGGCTAGCCGCCGTGTAGGGCAGCCAGACCTCAGAGACACCCAGCAGGCCGGTCAGGCTGGCGACGCTCACCTCGCGGCCCGTTGTCGCAATGGCGAGCGTGGTGATGACCGAAAGCGGGCGGCGCTTGGAGTAGCGGTGCAGCGCCTGGCGGGCGCCCTCGGCGATTGCCGTGGCGCTGAACGTCACGTTTGACACGTCGGCAATCATCAACTCGACCCGGTCGGTCAGGGTGGCCAGGGTTGCGGGCACTATCTACGCCCTTTCTTTTTGGAGCGGACGCGCGCCCGCGCCGGCTGCGGCTCGGTCAGTGTGGCGTGTTCCGGCGTCGGTTGGATAAGCTGGTCAGTTTCCGGCGCGGGTGCGGACGCGAACAATTCGGCGGGCAGGGCGCTGAGTTCAACGCGGACCTGCGAGCCATCGACCAGGTGAAGCAATAGGTCATCCCCAATCAGATCAACCTGCTTGACCGTTGCCGGATCAAGGCCCCTGGTTTTACAAGCGGCCTCGACGATTGCCCTGCTATTCACTTGACACCTCCCGGCGGGGTTAGATAAGCCGCCGCAAATGAGACAAACGCGGTCAATCCGGCTGCGGCTTCAGCGGGCATGCTAATTCCCAAAAACGCATCAAGCGCCCAGACGGCCAGCGCGGTAGCCGCCGCCGCCCCGCCTCCGGCGGCCACTTTGGGAATGGGCCAGGCCGATGGTGATTTGTTCATAAATAGACCTACTTCGCCAGGCCGATCAGGGTAATGGTGATCGGGTTGGAGTTGGTCACATTCTGATTAAAGCGCACGTACCGGCCAAACAGTGGCACGCGGGTTATATCCGTGCCGTCGGCAGCGCTGTCGGTCACAATCGCCGGGCCGCTGACCCAATTAGAGTTGTCGTTACTAAATTGAATGGTGATCGTGGTCGTGTTGACCGTGCCATGGTCGATCACGTACTGAAGATCGACCCACTCGTAAACCGGCAATTGCGACCCGCCTGTGTTTGTGTCGGCGGTCAGGGCCGTGGCACTCTGAAAGGTAACGTTGAGAGTGTCATTAGAATTTACCAGGTTGGCGATGGGCGTCGGCGCTGCCGGCGGCGCGGCCTGTACAATACCAGTAATCGAACCGATGACCACCAGGGCGATGACCACCAGGGCGATAACCAGGGTGCCCACGCTGGCGGCGAAAGCTCTATCTTTCATTCTCATTTGAAGACCTCCGTAAAAACTAAGTGAGTTAAAAATGCCCTTACTACCTACTACCTACTACCTACTACTGATTACTCTTGATCGCCCCGCGCGGGTTGATCGCGCTTACGGCAAAGAAATAGCGGACCTTGATCGGCAGCACATCATTGGTGAACAGCAGCCCGATGCGCGGATCCGCCTGCGTGAATAGTTCCGGCTGCTCGCCGAAGCGGAAGCCCACGCCGGCGATAGGGACCATCAAGGGGTCGGCCACCGCCGCCCAACTCTCGGCGTCTGTCCAGTGGGGCACGGTAACGACGCTGTCCTCTGGAATGGTGCGCTTGCGAGCGACTTTGTTGGTGAACGTGTTAGGCTTGACAGTGGTTGTGGCCGCCTCGATCCCCTGCCCCTCCAGCTCGATCGGGACCAGCAGATACTTGGGCCGTACCCCCTGCCGCCGCCCGCTCACATTCAATTGAGCCAGCTTGTACATTGTCTCCACCGCCAGGCCCCAGTTGGTGAAGTCGAGTGGCTGGGCGATGACATTGCCAAAGGCGGCGCTGAACAGGTTGTCGGTAACGCCTTCGGTGGTGATCGACGGCCCCGCGCCGGCGTTGTCGGTGAACAGGGCGCTAATCACACTGGACAGGGTAACGATGGCGGCCCAGGCCAGTTGCCGGGGCACGTCGCGCCAACCCACTAGGTCGTCGCGGTCGATCATCTCCAGGGAGAGGGGCAGATACCCGCCCTTCTTCGTCCAGTCGGCGGTCGTCCTGGCGTCGTCCCAGGCCAGTTGGGTGTACTCCGCTTTTTCGGCCACGGTCGGCAGGTCGCCGATGCCGCCGATACGGACCCAGCTCACCTGTTGGAGCGTGGTGAAATTATCCTGCTTGACAATACGCCGCCACCACTGGTACTCCTCGAGCAGATTGACCTGCTCGACCAAAACTTTGTTCATCACGTTCCGGGTCAGTTCGGCCATTGCGGTCGTGTCGGCGTTGTTACCGTTGGGGTCATAGGCGAGCTGCACCATCACGTTGTCGGCGTTGTAGCGCCCGGTGAAATTCCTGTCACCTGTCAGCATCAGGTAAAGCTCCCGGATGCCGTTCAGTTGGTACACCGGCTGGTTGACCGGCATCCCCATCAGCCGCTGATAGGCCAACTCCACCTGGTCCCAGGTGTTCAGCCCGGTGATGTGCGAGCCGCGCCGGTTTTCCGGCCTATCCGCCGGGGCGTGGCCCATGCCCTGAATGACACTCGGCTCGATCCGCCCGGCCAGGGCTGCGGTCAGTTGATCGAGCCGGGTGTTGACCGCATTGAGTTGCACGGCCAGGTCGGCCGGCGCGGGCGGGAGAAGCGAGGCCACTGGGGCCGGTTGCTGTGGCGCGGCGGGTTGCGCCGGCGGCTGAACCGCTGGCGGCGTTTGGCCGATTTGGGCCGCCGCTAACTGTGTTTCTGTTTGGGCGACGGGGCACATATGCTCTTGACCGGAGACGAGCGCCCCGCCGCACTTGCTACAAAATTTGTCCATCTGGACACCTCCGTTTTGTGCTAATTGGTTTATGTTTTGCGGCGGCTGGACTTCAGCGCCGTTGGTCACTGATGATAAGATTTCTCTGATCCGGGCGTCTGCCGTGCCGGGGCCAAAAACGATGTCCGCTGACTCGATGTGGGTGATCTCGGTCGTGATCCGCATGTACTCCTCGCCCGGCTCGTCACCCACGTCAATAAAATCGTGCCGGCCAAAAAAGGTCAGCGACAGGCCCACGTCGGGCACCTCGCGCCCGGCTCCCGCGTCGGCCACGATCTCGTCGAATAGCGCCTGCATGGCCAGGCCCAGCGGGGTGCTGTACATCCTGATCCCGCCGTCGGCGCGCTGCGCCTGCTCGTTCCATTCCGCCCCAAACGTCACAGCGGCGGTGCGGTCCATATGGGGATAGTCGTCTATCCAGGTCGTGTGATCCACAAACACGGGGCGCGCGTTCATTAGCCCGATGGCCTTGCGGATCGTGTCGGCGGGGATTTCCCAGTTCGCTTGCTTCCCGTCGCGGCTCCGCACCCGGCCCGCGCTCACAAATGAAACGCCGTACTCGCGGCGGCCCGCCGGGGTGTCGGCGCTGGTGGCGAGTTGGGTAAGATGGATAGGGAGGAAGTATTGGGCTTGGGTTTGCGTGTCGAGTTTATCTGCCATTTCGCCCCTGCGATAATACCCAATTCTCGAATGGGTAAGCCGACATCTGATCCTCCTCCTCTTCATCCTTCGGCGGCGTTTCCTCTTCCGGCTCTTCCGCCTCCGCCGCGTCCAAAATCTCCTGAATGGTCTCCTCGTCCAAAATCTCCCCGGCAAATTTGAACGCCAGCCGGATCGCGATTTCGTCCGTGATCCACCCCTGCGCTTTCATCACCGCAAAGGCGTTGACGATAGTTGCCGCCGCCGTAGCCATCGCGCCGTTGTCGGCCCGGCTGATGTCGGGCACTTCGGCGGTCAGTTTCAGGTCTCCATTGGCGGGCAGGCGGGCCAGGCCCAGGGCCACTTTGCGAAGGTACGCCTGCTTGACCAGTTTTTTGAGGATTTTTACGATTTCGTTTTGGCGCACCCGGTAGAAACGATGGGTCGGGTCGCCCATCTCAACCGCCGTGGCCCGGTTGGCCGTGTCTCCCTCGCCCATAAAATGTAGGGGGATGTCTGCGGCGGTAGCAATGGCCAGGCGCTGGGCGCGCCCGTCGGGTTCGGCGTCGCCACCCTCGATCTGGGCGGAATGGAAAATAAGTTCTTCTTCGCCCATCTGGGTGACCACAATATTGCCATTGATGGGTGGATTGCTCTGGATGGACTTTTTGCGCGCCTCGACATCGCCCTTCGTGCGGAGTTCCACGGCGGCCAGCTCGGTCCGTAGCCGGTTGAAGCGCACCCGGTCCTTGAGCCACTCAGAGTATCGCTTGGCCCAAGGAAGCACGGGCGTCAAGTCACTTTCGCCGCGCGTCGCACCGATGGGTTTATTGATGGTGTAATGGAGCAAGATCGGCTCTTTGGGGCCGCCGGTATGCCTGGATTTCCACTGTTTAGGTTCAATCTGACCGGGGATCGTCTCGTAAAAATAAAGCTCTTTTTCGTAGTCTTCCGGGTCACATTCAACCTTGCGAATAGAAGCGGCGGGAATAGCGCGAACGTAGGACATGCCATCGACGGGATTGGTAAACAGAGCGATAAATATCTCGCCGGCGCGGGTCAGTTCGTCGCACCATGCCGGTATACGCTCCTCGATTTCGTTTTGCTCGTGGCTCCAAAGCTCGTCGCTGAACTTCTGGATCTGGCGGCGCTCGCTGCCGACTTTGATCCCATCGCCGACCACATACGCGGTCAGCAGGCGCACGATCTGGCGAACGAGGAAGTTTTTGCGCCACGCCTCCAGGGTGTCCTTGAGGTCGGTTTCGATGTCGCGCCAGTTGCGGTCCGAGGGGCCATTGCCCCCGGCGATAAGGTCCCAGTTGCCGTCGTCGGTCACGCGCTTGTCGGGCGTGTAGCCGGTGACGAGGGAGGTGAGTTTTACGATTGCCTGACCGATGCGCTGAAGAAAGTTCATCGTTAATGGTGGGAAATAAAAAAGCGCACCCGGAAGAAAAACCTTCCTTAAGGTGCGCTCTAAGTCGCTGTAATTATTTAGTTTTTGGCGAGGCAGGTGTGGCTTCTGAGTAGTGCCTGCCCCGCCTATCTATGCCTTATGGCATTTCATTACGAAGCTATGCCGTTATACTACCACACCTCACACCGGGTTGTCAAGTGGCAATTCCCCAATTGAACGCCTGCCCCGCTTTTGGATTTGGATAATCCGCCGGGTAGGATCATACAGGAACAACAGCGCGTTGGTCTCCTTATCCCGGTATTCAATCAGCCCGTCGCTGCGGCGAACGGTGCGGGCCCGGCTGCCGGTCAAGGTCGGTTTGGTGTAGGTTTTCACCATCCGGCTTTGTCCATTTCTCCGATAGGATCGGGGCGCTTGATAGTGGACGCCTCGACGAACCGGCGTTGCGGCGCGCCCATCAGCCCGTAGCGGGCCGCGTCCGCCGAATCATCGCCCCCCTCCCCCGTTTCGTCGATGTCCCATTTCAAGACATCTTCAGGCCGGTGGGGGTCGTGTTGCAGTAGAGGTAAACATTCAATCAGCCGGGGGCAATCCTCGGAAATAAACCACGTCGGGGCTATGCCTTCGTCGGGATCGCCCAGGCGGGCCAGCATTTCAGCCCAGCCATTCACCCGGTCGGTATCGGCGCGGGTCAGTTTGAGGCCATATTTTTTGTATTTCTGGGCAATGGTCGGGTTCTCGTTATCCTCTTCATCCCCAAAACAATCGTGCCCCGCCGGAAAATTTCTGATCCGCCCCGGCGCAACCCCCCAGCGCCCGAAAAGCGCCTTGATCGCCTCGGCGTGCTGGCTCACCTGCCAACGCTGCCGCCAGTGCTCTCCGACTGTCCAGAGTATCCCGTCTCCAATCGTGTGCAGGTAAAAGACCGTTGGGTGATTGAAGCCATAATCGAGCGAGGCCCACACCGGCCAGTTTGCCGGAATTTTTGCAAACGGTGGCTTCTTGACGTGAACCTCGCGCCGAAACGTGGTGAAAAACTGCCCCGCCGCAATATCCCAATCCCCATCACGCCAGGCGCGCCGCAGCCAGCCAGTCAGGCCATCCAGGTATTGGCGGTATTCGGGATTGACAAATATATTTTCGCCAGGCCGGGCCTGGATAAAGCGCGTCTCTGATTGTCGCCCCGCGCGCCAGGGTTCGACAAACATTCGTTTGACCCAGGCGTGTCCTACACCGCCAGGGTTAAAGGTCAAATAGGCGCGGGGCCGCCAGTTGGTTTTTGAGGATCGCAGCGAGCCAAAGAGCCGGTCTATTTTGGTTTTGGTGATCAGGTTGGCGTCCTCGATCACCATCAGGTCATATTCGATCCCGATATATTTGTCTATGTCGCTCTCTGATTTGAAGCCGCCTAGAACGACAAAGGAGCCGTTAGCCAGTTTTAGCCGGCTGCGGCTGCCGACGTATTCCGCCGGGAACCCGGCCAGTACCTTATGAACCAAATCCTCAAACGACTCGCGGGCGGCCTTGCCGATATTCCGCAGAAACAAAACCTTCAGGTCATCCACCCGCCATGCGTCATCCATCACCGCCTGCGCCAGCGCCGCGTGTGAATTATGGGTAGGAATAAATCTATCACCCGCCAGATAACAATGAGACTCGGACTCTACTGTGATACACCTGACAGGAACGCTAATGGTCGGTCTAGCCTTGACAATAAACCGCTGGCTTATAACCGAGGTAAATCCATTCATTTTTTGAATATTTAACTTACGAGGCAATCTAAACACTGGCAACATTGTTGAAAACGAAACGTTCCACAGCGGGCTAATATCCTTACCATTCAACCTTGCGACCCCTTCAAATATTGTAGCCTTAATCCCAAGAGAAAGGGCTAGCTCCAATGTCCCTAACGCAAGCCCGTGATTGGTTGAGGTAAATCTACAGCCTCCATTATTTTTATTTACGCTGCCGTCCGTGTCCATCAATCCCTGGAGCAAACTTAGCCTTTGACCAACTGAGGCGCGAAGATAAACTTTCGGAATGTGCTTATTTTTTATCAGGTTTTGTTCACGGAGCAGAGTGGTTAACCCGGCGAGGTGATACCGCAATCTTTTCCGGTGCGTTGCCACAAGTCCCGCATTTTCTATTTCCAGTAAGATTTCAGCGTCTTCAGTGGTTATGTAACCTCTTAAAGAGTCACCGTCGCCTAGCCATAGCCCCAATACGTATGGGTCAATAGGTAAATCCAAAGAAGGCAAGCAAAGCGGATCGGTCAACTTCACAGCGTGATTTACTTCACCATTGTGATAAAGAGACTCAAAAATCTCCTGGGTCGTCCTGACTGACCCGCATTGAGGAGGTAAGTAGGAGTAAATTCTATTTTTATTTGCCTCTACTAACCAGGGCTTTTTCCCCATTCCTACTGAAGGTCGCCTTTCTCTGCGCCTTTCTCTAAATTCGTCCGTTCTACCCTTTAGGCGCCCTCTTTCTAATTTTGAAAATGTCAACCATTGATGTCCAGCATCCGCAATAAGTCTAGCGCCGTCCGAAAACTCTACTTCAAAACAAGTTTGGTCGAACATAATAGGTGAGCAGTTTGTCACTATAGTAGGATTTCCATCAGGCGCAAACACGTAATCCCCTGGAGCAATATCCGCCATCAGTTTCCACCCATCCGGTGTAGGGATGGGTGTATTAATTGCCAAAGCTTTCGCCTCCCCGCGCGGCCCGCCGTAGCCCACTCGCACGGGGCCGCCTGGCCGGTCGCACTCGCGGGCGGCGGCGTGAAATTCCAACTGGCGCGGTTGGGCCGGGTAGTTGCCGCGTCGGAAATTGAGGAGCTGGTCCGGCGGGCAGCCAGCCGCCTTGCCGGTGATGATAAAGCGGTCAATTGGGGACCGGTACTCAATCTGCGTCAAGGGCCGGTAGGTCGATAATATCGCCGTCATCCTGATAGATTTGCTCCAATCGTTTTGTGAAGGTTTCGTCAATGGTGAGATCCGGCTCGGGTCGTGGCCGAGCGGGGTAATCGCCCGTCATTTCCAGAAACATTTTGCGGTCGGGATGTGCTTTGGGGTCGGGCATTTCGGCCACATCTCCCAACGCCGTAAGTACCTTTCTACGTCTATGCCACATCGAACCTGATTTTACCGTGGCTATTGCCTCATCAACGGTCGGTTTGTCGCCCCAGGTTTTTGTTCGATATGTCAAAAGAGTTCGAGTAGAGGTATTTATACTATCTGCAAATTCTTGTAGGGTGCGCGGGTCCCGCAGACGCGCGTGCATTGACGCCCAGGCGATCAAGCTCCAAATTTCCCACTTTTTGAAATGAGGAAATTCCTCCCGTATTTCGTCAAAATCAGGCCACCACGCCGGCTTGTTATCGGTTTCTATTAGCCACTTGAAAGTTTCGCGGCTTTTAGATTGCCCCTGCACGGCAGGCGAGGCGTTGAACGCACCGGCGAAGGCTTCCGACAAGGCCATCCGGCGCTTTGCCTGCCCCAGCGTATCGTGCGAGGCCGGGAAGGAGCCGGCGAACGCTTCGGGTTGGCCGGCGGCGGGGAGGAAGTCGGTCATTTCCAGCCCCATTCAAAACGCAATTTAATTGGAATCATAGGTAAAATACAAATATATATTTCCAATTTTCGATACTTGCTTTCAATAGATGGTGTAAGTCGCCAATAGACACCTATCCAAATATCTCTTGGTTCAAATTTGACCTTTATTTCACACGTCACGGCATCCTCACTGCGTTGGCTGGCAATTCGCCACAGGGCCACCACCTATACCCGATAGCCAATCGTCTTTGTGCCCTTGCTGGCATTGCAGCCGCGGCATAATGGTTGAATATTTGAGATGTCATCAGAGCCACCTTTGACAAGCGGAATAACGTGGTCTCTACTTAGCTTGTCTGGAACATCACCACAGGCCAAGCATTGATCCATATAATAAGAACATAAGTCCTGAAATTCTTTTTCCGTATGATAGCCAAGGGCGTTGATCTCGGATAGCTTCCGCTTCCACGCGCGGCGCTTGTACTCTCCCGAATTTGCCGCGTAATCCTTACGCCCATTCTCTCGATATTTTTCCAGATTGGCCGCACGCCGTTCTTTTTTTGCCTTGCTTATCGCCTCTGGATTAGCTGCTTGGCGCTCGCGCTCCTTCTTGGCTAACTCTTCTCGCCTGGTCTCTCTGTATATACGCGCCGTTTCCCGCCTCCTGCGAAGGCGCTCTGCCCATCGTTCGGGATCAGCCTTTAGCTTTGCAATTCGTCGGTTATCAATCTCCTGTTGCTTACGCTGGCGTTCTGCCCATCCTTCCGGGTCAGCTTCTCGCCTGCGCCTCTCTCGCCACTGGCGTAGGTACTCTTTATACCGTTCTGGGTCGGCTTTTAGTTTAGCGTACCACCTTTGCTTACTATTCACCGGAGTCGACCTTGCCAGTCCTTAGCCACTCCCCAAATTTCCGAACCGTCGGCATACCCGGCCTAAGATGCCCATTTTCTATTTTGGAGATGTAGGTAAAGTCAACCCCCAGTAAATCCGCTAATGCCCTTTGTGATAACCCGTTTGCTTTTCTGGCCTCCTTAAAAAGCCGGGGGGCATCTCTAAAGAAATCCTCTAAAAGCCGGTGGTACTCCCGTTCTGCTTTGTCAATCTCAGTAGCATATTCCAACAGAGTCATTTTTTACCTCACTTAAGTATAACATTGTGTTGAGTATTCAACTACAGATATTATACTTTTAATGAGGTAATTGTCAACTTTACATCCTAACCGCGTCAGGTGGAAGTCCATTCGGATAGAGCCACCACGCTCCAAAAATCCCCCCGTCCCATTCGGCTTGCAGAACTGCCCCGTACCGCTCGCAATATGCAAACCTGCCATCCGCGCTCAAATGCGTGGCGTGGACATCCTCCGCCGCCGCGAACACGTGCAACGGCACCTCGGGCAAATCGCCGGCGTGGGGCGGCGTGGTGCGTGGGGGCGCGTAGGGGTTGTAACCGGTGAAGATCATATGTCCCCCGGCTCTATGAGCATCCCGTCTATTTTTTGCAAATGGTTTGCCGCAATCCGAAGCTGTGCGAATAGTGCGCGTTGCCTCTCAGGTTTTTGCTTGGCGAAACCTCTGCCAAAAGCAGGAATAAGGGAGTTTTCCAGCATCCAACCGATAGTCAGGTCATCTCCGAGCAGCCACTCCCTGAGATTATTTATGATAGTTTCGGCGTCCAGGCTCTTGTAATATTGAGCCTCGATTATGTCACCCGTGGCAGCTTGCTGCTCTAGCAGGAGTTCGGACACTTTGACATTTTGCCGCTGCTCCTCCAGATTTATCCTCATCCGATCCTCGATGATGAGCATCTCTTTATGAATTTCCTCAGCGATCCGTTGATCGACTTTGTAGCTATCTCTGATCTTCTCAACCGGCGGAATGAGGCTCTCCAGCCGCTCCATAATGGATTTGGGTTTACTGGGTGTTACTACCCCTACGAGCCTTTTTATCCACCCCAAGACATTATTGCCGTGCATTGGCTCTATTCCTCCGCCCGATCCCGTGCCTTCATCGGCCTGCGGGTGCGCGCACTAATCTCTAATTTGGCGCTCTTGACATCCTCGACGATTTTATGCAGCGCCCGCCAACCGTCCGAAGCTAATTCAAGGTTGCTCAAATCGTGAACGATGCCGTTCAATTGAGTTCTGGCATTATCCGGGAAGCTAAAATTATACATGGTCGCTTGCAAATCAATGCGGGCCTTTTTGATTTTGGCGATATTACCGTTTACGTCCCTTAGCAACTGAGCCGCCTGTTCGATCTCTGTGAGAATATTTCGCTGAATTTCGGCCTCCATCCAGGCGGCCTCACTCTGTTCCAGCAAATGGCGGGCGTAGCGCGAATATCCGCCGGCCAGCAGCGCCACGATGACACTGGCTATGCCAATTTGAACGACCCGGCTCGGCTCGCCGGGAATGGCGAAAAACGCATAGATGCAAATGAGGATTGCCAGCGCCAGGCTCAGGCGTAGCCCCGCAACCAGGCCACTGATGATAAGGAATACCCATAGCCAGGATACGGTGATCGAGTAGCCGAAATAGAGGCTGCCGGCGTGGTAGATCAGGGCGAATAAAATCGCGCCCGCAAACCCGATCCATTTTGGAATAGACAAGAGGAAGTCAAAAAATTTAACCATTCGTTAGTTGCTCTATAGCGGCCTGCTCCGCCTCGATCTGGCGCAGGAGTTTGACGGGCGCTTCCAGGCTCCCGTGCGCCGCCGCCTGAAGCTGGAGCGTGTGTAGCGTCTCCTGATGTTGTAAGAGCAGCTCCTGCTTTCTCATTCGCTGCAATCTATCCGGGCCGCCCAGCCGCGCCTCTCGAATGTCGCTACTATTCTGCGTGAGTAGAGCATAATTGCTCTTTTCAACGTCTATGAGCGCAGCGGCTATTTCTCGAATGGCTACAATCACGCGCTGGACTGTTTCGCCGAAGCTGTCGTCTAATGTAATCAGCTTGTTCTCGGCGGTGATGAACCGTTGCAAAACTTCTTGCAACCGCGCCTCGGCCCGATTGAGCGTTTCACGGCGTAGGGCCAATTCCTGAGCTTGCAGGTCTAGCGCCTGTTGCTTCTGCCTTAGCTCCTGCTCCTGTAGGTCATTGGCCCGGTTTTGCTCAATAGTGAGCTTCGTCTGCTGAGCCAGGAGCGATTGTAAAAGCTCGGCAGCGGTTTCTGGACTGATAGCATCAGGCACACACGTTAGCGCCTCCCCCGGCGGAAAAGAAAACACCCCCGACGCACGTAATTTCGCGATGAAATTCTACGCGCCGGGGGCAGAATTAATATACCACAGGTAGTAGGTGGTGTCAAGGGACGGGCTAGGTACTGGGGATCACCCCGCCCCCTTCCCATTTTTCCGCCGCCCCGCGCCCGGCTGCGCAGCCAGTAGATACGCCTCGGCTTCCTCTGCGGTCAATTCAATTCCGATACTCTCACGAAATGCTATCGCGAAATTATCGGGCGTGAGATCCGGCTTCTTTCGAGCCAGCAGCCGCGCCAATTCATCAACGCTGAACGCGCCCATTGAGCCATTGTTTGCCATTCGCGTAGTGATAAGTTTATTACTTCCATCAACCTCCCCACCCTGTCCCTCATTCACCGTCTCTACTATTCCCACCGCGTCAATCACTAAGGCAACAATTCCGGCGGCCAGGAAAGACCACGCCCAATAAGCGATTGTCCATAATACATCCTTGACCAGCAACTCTGCTGACGTGGCGAAATAGTACGGCGCTCCCAGGAATGGGATCGCCAGCAGATACATTACCCGGTAGGTTTCAAGCTGGCGACGCTCCGGCGTGCCCCGCTCAAACTTCAGCTTGCCTTTTGCCACGTAGGGAATTGCAAAGCCCTCCAACAGAGCTAGACCAAGCCAACTTACAACATCCAACCAAAAGAAAATCGGGTAAGCTCTAACCAGATCAACCCCCAACAGCATTGCCCCAATTGACATAAAGCGGGGGGCGGCGACCATAAAAGCGGCGAACTGCAATTTGCCAGAGGTAACCCATTTCCCTGTTTTTTGTCTGTTCACGATAATCCTTGTCCTTTCTGCATGCGCACGCCGGCGACGACCGTCGCCGCCAGCAGCAGCCGGTCTACGCGGCTGCCCCCAAAAATCCATTTTAGTATTGGTTTCATAATAGGCTCCTTTAGTAGCATTAGAACAAATGAATTAGGCCAAATGGCGTATTGTGTTCATCACGTATTAGTGATATAATTATCTCAAGTAAGGAGATTGAAATGATTACTACCAAGTGCGGTAACAAATACTCAAATCAAGAATGGGCCGAAATGATGGCCCAATGGTCCAAAGAGGCCGATTTCTCCGGCGTCTCCGACATCCAGAGCGCGGGCGCTGCAAAGCTGGTCGAGCTGGCCGGCTTTGACGAAGCCAAGGCCTACGGGCTGGCTTGCCGGATTTTCGACTTCGGTCTGGATGGAATTCAATTCTCGTCTCCTGAGAAGGCCGAAGCGGTCCAGGCTATCAATAGCTGGATGGAGGCCGAGTACAATAAATTAGATTAAGGAGTAAAGAAATGGTAGCATTAAAAATCCCGAATTTCAAGATTGAAAATTTTGACCCAATCCTCAACGAGGTTTTTTCAGCCCGCGAAGCTGAAAAGCTTTGGGGGCTAGAAAACGGTACGGTTCGGGCGGCCCTGAACCGTGATATTATCCAGGGCCGCAAGTCGGCTGGAACATGGCTGGTGAGCCGAAGGGGAATGGAGCTTCATTATGGCCCCCAGCCGCCAAAGGAAATTTTAGAATAATCACGATAGCAGCCCCGTTTAAGCCGGGGCGAAGAGGGAGAAATGTACCAAACAAATACTCTTTCGGCCCATATGTCCACGAACACCATTATCGTGGACACATCAAGCAATAGATTTGCCGTTGTAGCCGGTTCGCCTCCCCTGGTTGATGGTGGTGGTCGCCGGGCTACCGGCGACCAATTAGCCAAATGGGTGGAGCGAGTCGCATCCTGGACCTCCATCAACCAGGCCAGTGAAACGGAGCTGGCCTGGATGAAAAAAGCCCGTTAAGCCCCCACGGCCGCCGGCCAGTATCCCAAGCCCCTTAACCGGGGCTTTTTTATTTCCCCTTTCCTTGTTCCCCGTTCCTCGCTTTCTCTAGCCGTTCAATCAGGTTCAATCAGGCTCAATTGCCCTCACTTGCAATCAATAAGGCTCAGATGGGTGATGTTTCTCGTATTCCTCCACCCACTTCCACGCCCCACCGCCGGTATAACGCCGGCTGCGGGCGTCGTCGGTGCGAAATTCCACCGCATTGACCGTTTGCAAAATCTGGCAATAAGCCAACCAGCGCCCCTCCCCCAGTTCCTTTTTCCAGCGCCGCTCGCCGATGGCCGACTCCCCCGGCGCGAGCGTCGCGGCTACCGCTTCAACCTGCAAAAGCCACTGCCAAAACTCCCACCGATCAACAAAAATCCTTTGACCGTTTTGCACGTTGAGCCACCAGCCGCGTCGCTGATAGCGCATCTCGCCCGTAATCAACCCCGGTAGCTCGGCCTCGCTCCCCCACATCACCGCGACGGTGCGCTCGAATGTATCCAGCCAACCGGCCCCCGGCCCCCGGCCCCCGGCCCCCACCTTCTGCCACATCCCCCGCGCCGCCCGCCGGCGCGCCCGCTCGCGGTAGACCAGGCCGATGGGGGCGACGACCGCCATGGTAGCCAGGGCCGCCGCAAGCGGGTAGAGGCCCGGCCAGGCGCAGAGCCGCGCGCCGTCCCAAATGATGCACGCGCCATAGACGGCGAGCCAGGCGGCGGGGATGGTGAAGGCGATGCTGGTGAGGGCGTAGGTCAGGGTTTTAGGAATTAACGATTTTCTTTGTTGGTTCATTTGCCACATAAAAAACTAGCGCCGCCGCTTGCGTAGCGACCGCGCCCTGGGTAAAATGGACTCGGCTGCTGTTTGCTCAGCGGCCTGCCCTGGAAGCGGCTTTCATCCGCGACCAGGGCGCTTTGATTTGTTGGTCACGTTCACGCTCGCGCTGCTTTTCGGCGAAAGCTTTATCTCTTCAAAAGCGCCGGTAAAGTAAAGCATCCCGACAAAGTGCTTGGTAAACTCCTGGGCCTCCTCGTAATCCATCCCTGTCTGCCCGCTTACCCATTCGACGATCTCTGCTTTGATCTTGACCTGAATAATCATTAATCCCTCCGCTCCGGCTCCACCCATTCCCCACACGCCCACTCGATAAATTCCCGCTCATCCGCAAAGTGCAGCCGTCCCGCCTCATCCCACACCTGCCACCTGTCCTTGACAATACAGTGGCTCGGCAGCAGCCCATACACCCCCGGCGCGATCAACCGATTGCGCGGCGTGACCAGCCGATGACTAAAATTCGCGCTGCCCGTGTGGATCGCCAGCTCCACCGGCCAGCGCTCCGGGTCGCTGACGTTGATCTCCAACTTGAAATAGTGCCCGTCGCGGGCCAGGGCGGGGATATAATACTGCTTCAGCGTCTCGCCCTTGTTGGCGCGGAGCAGCCGGCCCTGGAGCAGCCAGGCGTTTAATTCCAGGTCGAGCAGCGAGACGCCGGGCACGTCGGGCAGCAGGCTACGGCTGAAGCGCGGGATAACCACGAGTTCGATGTCGCCCACGTCGGGCCGCTGGCGGCGGATGCTGCCCGCGATTTGGATGCGCTCGCAGACCGGCGCGAGGCCGTCCGCGATCCGGGCCGCGAGGTCGGCGGCGATGTCAAGGGCGAGACGGAAGGGGGATTGGCTCATTCGTACCACCACGGCTTAAATTCTTTGAGCTTGTCCACATCCGGCCAAATACCCGTAAAAGTCAGGGCACGGTCATCTATGGTCAAAAATGCGGCTGGCTTCTCGGTCGGAAAGTACAGGTATTCCGGGCCAGTCAGGTAAGTCCCCGGCCAACCGTGTTCGATAAACCAATCCTGCATAGCCCCTCTGCCGCCTGGCCGATTGCTACGGCTTGAAAAGATATGAACCTCAAAATGATTAAGGGCATTTATGATAAAAGCAAAAGCGCCATTCACGGGCGGGTCTGGGATAACCGTCACGCCTTGCCAGCCGCTAGTGTAGGAATGGCATACCCCATCAAAATCAAGACACAGAATAGGTTTACCCATCACTCCCCCCGGCACTTCGCCCGCGCCATCGCGCCCACCACGGCCATCGTCATAAGACAATCGGCCACCGCCCCGTGCGCGCCGGCGACGGTGATGCCGAAACAGGCGGCGGCGAAGGTGAGCTTCTTGCAGGTATAGCTCTGGCGATAGCTGTTGTATTCGCCGTAGAAGGCGGCAAACGCACTCATCGCGTCGTTGGTCGCCCAGTGGATGCTAAACAGGCCGTGTCTGGCCAACGTCTGTTGGATGATGCGATGGTCAAAAACGGCGTTGTAGCCGATGACCGCCTTGCCAGTCAGTAGCTCGACCAGAATTTCGTAAATGTCGCCAATGCCCGGCGCGCCCCGCGTCGCCTCCCACGTGACGCCGTGGACCGCCAACGCGAGCGGGTTGGACGGCTTCTCGTGGCATAGGAGCGTGTTGAGTAGCACCCGCCCGCCCTTGGCGACGATGCCGATCGAGACGGCTTCGCCGTCGTGATCGAGGCCGGTCGTCTCGCAATCCAGACAAATAAAATCCGTGGTCAAAATTTCCCTTGCCCAAAGGATTGCGGCGTCGTGGGCGGCGGCGTAGTCGGGGAAGGCGTCGTCCCATTCGGCCTCGCTTTCGGGGTTGTATTGGTCAGTCATAATCAGATTTCCTTTCGTCTATTTAAACTCACTCGCGCCGCGCGCTTCTTCTCCCGGTGCCGCTGCATAGCCTCTCTATAGCGCCCCCGCTCCGCCCGCCAAACGGGGCATTGTTGCCGGATTTTCGCGCTTTCCGGCAACATAAAAACGCACTCGGTCAGCGGGCAAGCCAGGCAGGTCGGCGCGTTGGCGATGTCAATCTTGGGGATAATTCTAATGTACATTCGCCTCCCTCCACATCCTCACAAACTCCACCCGCCGGCTCATCACCGCCCGGCTCGCGGCCAGCCGGCGCACACGTAACACGGCCTCCCCGTCGCCTTGACCAACCGCCGGGCCTGTTTCCCGCGTAAATCGCCCCCTCCGGCCGGACACAATCCGGCAGCGGGCAGCGGTCGCAGACGGCGTGTCGCCAGGGGTCCAGGAACGGCTTGGTGTTGCGCCGGTAGGTGGGCCGGGAGACGCTCACTTCACCACCTCGATCAAAGGGGGCTATCCCAGGTTGGTTGTCCATCACCTTTCTCGATTTCCGTCGTGGCTACGCCGCTTAAATTCGCCCCACAACCGGGGCACCACTTTTCGATGCCCGTGCCCCGGCACTCCGGACACCGCTCGGCATCGCCGATGTCGTACCAGAGCGGGTCGTCAAATTCGTACATATCAATCCAGCCATCGTCACAACAATAATTCGCACAGTCTCGCCGGCGAATTGGCAAATGACCGCACTTAGGGCACGCTTCGTCGTAGTCATCCTCATAGTAGTCATCCTCATAGTCATTATTCATCCTTCATCCTTCATCCTTCATCCCTCCGAGGGCCATTCCCCCAACCCCGCCGCCAGCAGCCACTGGTCGAAGCGCTCGATCAACCGCCCGTCCCGGCCCCGCAGGTGCACGCCCCGGCGTAGGCGGGCGTCGACGGCGGCGGCCAGGTCGAGGAGCTGCCAATAATAGATTTCGCGCTGCATGTCCTGGGCTGTCTTCAGGATTGCTTTGGCCTGGGTGATAAAAGCGTCTTGGATCATTAGTCTCCGTTGTTCACTGTGAAAGTATCATGTATCAACCAATCCGGCGCAGCCTCGGGCACGTCGGCGTCATCGACTATCGTCGGCTCCGGTTCGGTCAATTCCTCGATAGCCGCGTGCGCTCGCTCGGCGATGTCGCGCGGTATATGATCCAGGCGGCTAAAGCCGCGATAGATAGAAACCAACGGTTTGCGGGTCGCGTCCGGAGAGAAGCTGATATTCAACGTAAGCGGCGAGTCGTCGACGACCGGCGCTTCAACGGCAACAGGGGGGAACCCCGGATACGGTATCTCCAACAACTCCCGCACCGCAACGCGCAGCGCCGCGCCCTGCAGGGCCGGCTTGCCATCTTGCCAATGGCCCAGCCAGAGGCGCGGAAATAGCCCGCCCTTGCTGTTGTAGCCGGGGTCGCCTGGGCCGGATGCGCCGCCGGTGCCAAACTCTTGGCCAATCGCCTCGTATAATTCATCATTGGTCATCCCCCGCTGCCGGCGCTCGGCCCAGCGGTCGGCAGCACCGACGTAGCAGTGCAAGACGCGGTGGAGTTGCTTGCGGAGTTCGGCGGGGTCAGCGGCCGGGGCGGCGGCGGGCCGCTCCGCCGCCTCCAGGCGTTCCAGTTCGGCCAGGTCCTCGTCGTCGTCTTCTACAATCTCCATCGCCGGGGCCGGTTGGGCGCTCTCGAAAGTCAGGGGTGGAGGTTCCGGCGCGGGCGCGGGCTTGATCCAATGTTCAGCCACGATTTCTTTGACGCGGGCGTGGGTGATGGTTTCGCCTGCCTCGGCCCGCTCGATGGCCTCGGCGCGGGCTTCGTCGGGTGTGGAAGGAGCGGCGAGGAGGTAGAGGGCCTTTGCATCAAATCTCAAATCGGACACGGTGTCCGATTTGAATGTTTCGGCAACGGAAATGTAGCGCCGCGCCGTCCGTTCGCTCCATTCAAACTCCGCTTCTAGCCATCCCCCAAAATGCCCGTGCCCCAACCGCTCCTTTACCTCAATCAGCTTCTCGCCAATCTCGATAATGTCCGACACGGTGCGCTTCATTAGCGCCTTGATTTCGCCGGTGCGCTGCTGAACGACGATACGCGTTTCGGCGTCGAGCGCCTGATAGTCAAATAGGCTTAGTTGCTGGTTCATAGTTGCTCCTTCGGCCTGACCCTTCCCTTTCAAAAAGCCAATAATCTTGTTCATAGTCTCCTCAATTCCGATAAACCCAATATTGCCCGCGCTCGCGTAGCTCGCGGTCGAGGACCCATACGACGGTGACGGCCCGGATCATTCCATCGATGCGGAATGATACGAAGGGCGTTGGGGCGGCGCGGTCGCGCTTGCGCGAGCGATAGCAAAGCAGGTTGATGAGCCTTTGCCAGCCCCCCTTGGTGAGTTGTTGAAGCATAAGTTTTATCCTCTTCTCATATCGGGCCGGGCGCTGCCGGCCTGATTGTGAACTATCTTAAATCGCCCGTCCCTAACCCGATCCCAAATTGGGTCGGGCATCGTGGCCGGGGTCAGATTGCTGGCAAATAGGGTTACGGTCTGGGCACTGACGCCTTGCCGGTAACGCTCGTCCAGGAAATCGAAACGAAAATCCTGCATAAACGGGGTGGCGCGAGCCTTATCCATTTCGTCTATGGCCAATAACTTAATCGCCTTGAGTTTCTCAAATCGGTCGATGTAACCGAGGCTGGTTTCCGGGTCTTTGGCCCGCTGGTTTCTCTCGGCAAAGGCATCGCGCATATAGTCGACGATGGTGGAGAATTTGGCGTAAACCGCCGGGCCGCGTCCGCTTATGGTGATTTCGTTGACGATAGCAATGAGTACCTCAGTTTTGGCATTTCCCGGTCCCCCCCAGATCCACAGCCAACCGTAAGGATTATCCAGAAGTCCCCGAGCCGCATCTAGCATGGCCTCGTTCCCGGCGACCCGCTTGATGTCGGCTAATCGCCGGCTGGCGTCGTTTGCCATTAGGCCGCTTACCTTGGCCAGGCCGGCCAGCCTGACGGCGTGGTGGACCGGGTGGTCACAGGGCACGAGCCTGCCGAATTGGGAATGGCCCACCTCGACATCGGCCCGGAAATAGCCCTTGCCGCCGCAATCCGGGCACGACGCCCCGGAGCACCCGGAGGGGTGACTAACCTGTATCGTCGTAGATGTTGACGCTGGGAATACGGTCAGGGTCGGTGTTTTGTTGAGTTCCATTGCTCGCTCCGTGTTGAGGTATGCCGTCTCTGAACCAATCCAGCATACCCGTAATGTTAGTTGGCTTGTGGCCGGCCAGTTGCCACGCTTCGACCACGCTGCGCCATCTTGCCAGCGCCGCCGGGCCGTCGCCTACCTTGCCGGCAAGCGCCTTGATTTGGGTGTTATTCAAGGCGAACTTCCCCGTTACCTCGACAAAGACCTGAACTGCGGGCGGGCGGGCGGCGGGCGCTCTCTTAAGAGAGTCTTTTTTCTTAGAATCTCTCTTAAAGACTCTCTTCAATTGACTCTCTGCAACAGTTGCGTTGCGCTCTGCAACAGTTGCGTTGCGCTCTGCAACAGTTGCGGGAAAAGTGTTGTCCTGTGCAACAGTTCGAGCCTCTATCAGGCCGGCGATTTTAACCTTGCCGGTGTCACTGTAGGTGTGCGGTTTGTTGCGAAGGCCGGGAGTTTCGTCCTTTAGATAACCCCCATCACATAGCCGTTTTACGTGTCGGAGCACCGTGGCTTTGTCGACCCCCAATTCGGTCCCGATAGTTTCCAGCGAGGCTGTACAGACGTGATTACCCATCTGGCAATGTCGCCAGACGGCCCCGAACACGGCGGCGGTAACAAGCCCAAATTCTTTGGTCAATACGTGAATAACTGGCGAAAATCCCTTGACCTCGGATGGAAGAGTCATAATCACCCTAGATAAAAAAGCGCCGGTCGACACGACGCTTGAGATTTACTCGAGACCGGAAAGACCGGAAGACGAGCTATTTACTGAACAATCGCGCACGAAGGGCGCGGGCAAGCGCGGATGGGGCAAGATGCAATCTATAGCTACACGAAGGTAATCTAATCATCCTTATTTAGTTCCACTTCCAAACCGTGCCAATACCGGCTGTAAATCCGTTTCGTCTTGATAAGCGCGCTTTTCATTGCTTCCGCTTCCTGGTAAAGCTGCCGATTGCCGGTCTCCCAGGCAATCCGCTTGATCCGGATCCGGCAATCGTTCAGGTCGAGGACGAGCGCCTTGAGGTCGAGCACCGCCCGGATCTCGTCGTTTAGATAACTGCGGGAATTGTGCTTGCCCTTCTGGCTCATAACTCTTTGTCATTGGCGACGATCATTTCTTCTCGCTCCCGCAGTTTTTTTAACCATTCGCTGATGTAGCGCAGAACGACCACGCCCCCCCCGGCGACCGTTATGGTCACCAGCCCGGCCATTATCCAGATGTAGCCCGCGAGCCAGAGCCAGACGGCGAAGCCCATCAGCAGCGACGACGTGCCCCACACGTAGCGGGCAATCAGTTCGACGACCGTCGCCGGCAATCCCTCGGACTTCTTGAGATGAGGGAAGAGATGCGGGAAAATATACGGCGCAATCGCCAGCCAGAAAGCGCCCGTTGCCATACCTAAAAAAAGCTCGCGGGTAAAAAAATCCATATCACTTCACGGGCGCGGTCGGTCGGATTTGTGATAATATAAGGTTAGGGTCTGGCTTGCTCTGCTCCGCCATAAGCCGCCCAATGGCGAACAAAATCTCTTTGGCCGTCGCCTCGCCCATCCCTTTGATACCACTGCCGGCCAAATCCATCACGCACCCCGAAAGAGCAGCTTTGACCACCGGCGGCATCGTTTGAAAATGCCCCTCGATGGCAGCAACTCTCAGGCCGTCTTTACGATGATAGGTCATCGGCGGCCCCCTTCCCCGGACAGCCGCACGCGGGCGGCTGTCCGGGCTTCAAAAGGAGGAGTGGCGCGTGGCTTATGCGCGCCGGCCTCTCGACCTGGGGCTGCCCCCGGCGCTTTCGCGTCGGATCTTCCCAGATCGAGAGACCGCCGGGCAAGAGCGGGAGAAGGGGCCAGTAATTCTTTTGCCGACCCCTTTAGATAGGCCGTTAGCCGCGCGGCCAACAGAGCATCGATGGCGCGCGCCGTGTCGTAGGTCGGGAGCGCCAGCCGGCGCTGGAGGTGGGCGAGGGCGCGGGGGAGGTTCACGGGGCGGTTCCGTTCAGGAAGAAAGCGAAAGCCGCCTCAGCTTCCGGTGTGTCGAACCGATAGCCCAAAGCGGCCTGGATTTGTTCGTAAACTTCTGGCTTTAGTGCCATTTGACCCCGTTCGATTAACGAGATTGCCTCGCCAGACAAACCCACTTTTGCGCCTAATGCGCGAACGGATAAGCCCCTAGCCTGGCGAGCCAATTTAACCTTTTTTCCTACGGGGATTTCGGCATTCATCGCATTCGTCTTGTGAAGAGCTTACTGCCTCTTAAAAAGAGGATACATGAGTAAAAAAAAAGCGACTCTTTTGGATAGAGGTGATACTATCATAAAGAGTACACATTGTCAAGAGTAAGTGCCATATTTTAAGGTATGTAGTAAAATAATTAGACGTGGGCGAATTAAAAAAGACTATCGGTAATAAATTAAAAGAGGCCAGAGAAGAAGCGGGGCTTAGTCAATCTGAGGTTGCGGAGCTATTGCGGCTCAGGCGCGGCTCCTCGTATGGACATATTGAATCTGGCCGAAACTGGATAATGATTGAGCACTTGCTCAAATTATCCGATTTCTACCATAAGCCCATTACTTTTTTCTTAGGTGCAAAACACGCCGATCTATCCGCTGACGAGTCCGAGTTACTACACCTCTACCGTACCCTTCCACCCGGCCCATCCCGACGTTATGCCCTGGACGACTTGCGAGCATGGGTTAAGTTTCAGAAGGAAGGCGAGTGATCGTCTTTATTTTTTCTCGCAAGCGTCTCAATTGTTGCCGGAACTGACCGAGCCGCATTTCGAGGAAAGCGATCCTCTTTTGTAGCATCTCGATTTCTGCTTGGAGGTCTACCTGGTCGGGGTTGTTTTGCGTGGCGCGCCTTTGTATTACCATGCTTTCCCCCACGGTCTATAAGGCGCTGACTGTCGCTGTGTTGCACATTATACAACAGCTTCAGCAAAAGTACCTGAGAATAAGATTAAAAATTAATTAGAAATTAGTTAGAAAATGAGGCGGGTCAGACGACCCGCCTCTTGGCTAGCGTTCCGGTTCAGTCACCATCACCCAGTACTCCGCCAGTTCCTCCGGCGCGATTGTCCACGCGGCGGGCATATTGCGGAGGCCGACGGCCAGCACAAAGGCGGCATTGGCCAGGGCCAACGGCTCGCCGCGCTCGGTCAGGACATCGCGAATTACGGCGACGTCTTCGATTTTGGCAGCTTTGATTTCGGGGGTCATCGTTGGCTCGCTCATATCCCGGCTCCGATCAGGTCGGTCACCACCTGGTCGGTGTATTCGTCCACGCCGGGCCAGGGGGCGCTGATGGCATTGTAGCACGGTTGGCATAAATCGAGGTCACCTGGTACGTCGGGATCGGCAGGGCGGTCACAACAGACACAAGAGGGCGCCGGCTGCTGGTAGAGCATTGCTGTCGCACAAACGAGCGCCGCTTTGCCGGCCAGGGCCACGAGTTGCGGTAGGTCGTCGTCGGCGAGGGCATCGCCGATCTCAATGTCGAGCGACTCGATTTTGGTCAGGAAGGCGTCGCGGTCTGAGTTGGTCATTGGTTAGCCGCCCTCTGGAAAGTATCTCGAAGTAACTGGACTTCTTTAATTAAATCATCCAAGACATCGACAACCTCAATCAAGTTGTCTCTGAGGCGGTCCGTGCTTTGCGCCTCGCCGTTCAAGTCGTCGTCAATCTCTCTAAGTCGTTTTTGTAGTCGAAAAAGTTCCTCTTTCACCGTTTAATTTCCTTTCGTTAGCTAGGGGGCCGGCCCTTCGCGGGCCGGCCCCGGTTTGATTAGGCTGTATGCTTGCAGTAGATTTTCTTGCCCTGGACCTCAGTCACGACCTTCGAGCAAAACCAGCCGCCGCGCTTGCCTTGCTTCATCGGGCCGTGGCCATCGGGGCACATCGGCGCGTCTCCGCCCGCCGTCGTCTGGGCGCTGCCACGCGCCGCGCTGGCGGGCGTTGCTCCCATATTTTCGAGCTTGTCCAGAGCCGCGCCAAGCTTGGTCAGGGCTTCTATTCCCGACATTCCACGCAGGGTCAATAGAATGTCGTTATACCCACGCCAGGAAAACTTAACATTGACGCTGGCTGGAGCCTCTGAAAAAGTCGGGGGCGCTGCGGGGGATACGGGGGAGCTATGGCCGTTAGACGTGATTGTACCTGTTTTTTCTGTCACTTTTCAAATCCTTTCCGCTAAAGTAACTTTTTGATCTTCACACGTAGGGCAGCAAAACCACCGCCCAATGATAACGAAATCGGCCCACACTTGACAATACTTGCAGTAGAGCCACAGCGTTCGGGCGGGCTTGTGCGCAAAAGCCGCCACGAAAGCGGCCTCCGCTTCTTCTAAATTCCAGCCGAGCCAGGGGGTGTTAGGGTTCATCGGTGACCGATCCCGTTATGTTGGGCGTAGTGCGCCGCTTTGCGATTGATCCGGTCCGGCTTCAGCGCCGCGTCGTAACTGCCCTGCGTCGCCAGGCGGCGGGCGCGGTCCGCGTCCAGTTTATCTTCCAGCCGGCGGTAGGCCGTGAGACGCTTTTCCTGGCTGACCCACTGCTGAATGAGGCCGCCCAAACTGTGCTTGCAACTAATACCGTAGCGAGTGCGCGGGCTGTGGTAGTGGGCATCTGGACAGGAGCATGACCAGCAGCCATAAAAACCGGCGTTGTCCCACTCAGTTTGATATTTGGCGAGGTCAAGTTTGCCGGCCTCGACTAATTCCAGAGCGGCGGCGATGCGGGTGGCCAGTTCGGGGAACTCGCCAGTGAGGAATTGGGCAATCTCGGCGGCGGACGATAAGGGTTTGGGTTGGGGTTCTTGCAGGCGCTGCGCCTCGGCGGTGGCTTCGGCGGCGTCGCCGGTGAAGGGGTGATCCTGGCCGTCTACTTCGATAACCCAAGCGCCGGGGGCGGCATTGCGGTCACGGCGGATCGTGGCGGCGTCAAGCTGAAAGAGGGAAACACGGTCCAAAGGGTGGACTTTATCGAGTGAGGCCCACCCTAGGGCCTTCAGAGCCTTGTAGAGGTCATTCTGTGCGAAGGCGTCGCCGGTGGGGGAGAATTTGCTAGAATAGCCTACCTGTGATAGATTTAAAGACATAGTACGGTTCCTTTCTTGGGTGCTGTACTTGTGACCCGTCGCGCGCTAGCTTGGCAACTGACAGCGCGGCGGGTCGTTTTATTTATCCTATACTCCTATTATAGCAGACTACCCCGCTATTGTCAAGGTACTAACCTTAAAAAATAGCAAAGTCCATTGACAAGCGGGTAATAGTCTGCTATCTTAATAGAAAGTGGAGGTATACTAATGATGACCGTAAGGGTTGACACATCGGCATTTTTTAATTTGTGGCAAGATAAAGGGAAAGCTCTTGGGCGACCGCTGACGCTAACCGAAGCCTGCGAAGCGACCGGCCTCGCGCCCGAAACAATTCGGGGTATTAAAGAGGGCACGACTTCGCGCTTTGATGCACCGGTGATTTCTAAATTGTGCAACTTGTTGGACGTGTCACCCGGCCCAGTGCCATTCTTGATTTACGAGCCAGATACCTCCGACAAAAACGGGCATCAATAAGCCCCTTGCCCGGTTCGGTGGACGGAAGGGAGAGCAAGGGTGCTTGACCAATTAAAAACTGACCATGTAGTTCAATTGGCGCTGGCGGGCGTGGTAATAGTCGGCTGCTTGGCCTGTAGCATGTGGGGGCTTTGGGCGGGCCGGCTTCTTATGCAAGGCAATGCCAGCGCCCCGCCTCCCCAGGTGGCGCAGGACCCGCCCGCGAACACGCCAGAGCCAACCGCTACGCCAGTCCCGGTCCCCACCGCAACCGCCACCACGATCCCCCTCGCTCTCCCTACCGCAAGCGAAGAGCAAGCAAAAGCCCGGTGGCAAACTGTAGATATTCGAGATTTAGTCAAAAATCCAGATAGATACAATGAGCAACAGGTTCATTATGAGGGGGAGGTTTTGAGCATAGAAGAAGCTGACGACGGCACCGTGATGCAAATTTGGGTTCAGGTTCCGGGCGGTAGCGATTTTGATAGAGAGGTTGTAATCGTAGTTTATCGTGGTGGAACGGATGGCATTTATGAAGATACCAAGGTGGAGTTCTGGGGCTACTGCAAGGGCGCTCTTGAAGGGACTAACGCCTTTGGCGGGGCCATCCGGCAGCCGTTGATATCGGCCGACTACCTGACTTATTTTTACTAGCCTTGAAAGGAGTTCCCCATGACCACCGAACCCCCCAACCTAAAACCCCTTCGCCCCCGGCTCACCATCGCGCCCGAAGAGCCGGCGCCGGTGATGTATACCCCCATCGAGGAAAAGGTTCACAAGCTCACCTTTTCCGATGGTTTAAACTTTGGATGTGGCTTCTGGGTAGCCGGGTTTTTGTTTACGGTCGTCGCGGTGCCTGCCATTTCTTTACTGGTTGGTTTGATGATTACTATCCTGGGTGGCACGCTGGCCGGGCTTGGTCGCTAGCCCCCGCCCCCGCCCGCGCTAACCGTTGAAAGGAGTTTCTCATGAACGTGAACGAATTATTTGACTCTATTCAGGCCACTATCCTATTTGCAACTGACGCCGCCGGCAATCGTCGGGCGGTCCAGTTACCGATGGAGTTGTGGGAAGAAATCGTCACCCTGCTGGAAGACACAGAGGCCGAAGACGAAGCGCGCTGGGATGAACTATTCGCCAAACATCCAGAGGTACTGGAACGGCTGGCCGATGAAGCTGAGGCCGAAATAAAAGCCGGGCGGACCGAAGAGCTTGTTCCTGAAGCTGGCGAGGAAGGGCGCGGGGGTTGTTGAATGTACACCGTTAATATTCAAGTCGAGGGCATCGCCCCTCTCATGCAGCATCGTTTCCCACTGCCAGATTTTGCCGATATGGGTAAGGGCGGCAAGAAAAAGACCGGCGAAACAGACTATACCCAAGAATGGAGGGATTATTTTTACTCCACGATAGACGGCGACATTTATCAGCCCGCTACGCATTTTGACGGTTGCATGGCCAAAGCCGCCGCCGGTTACAAAATCCAGGGCGGGCGAGGTAAGACCTATAAGGATTTATTCAAGGGTAATGTATTTGTTTCGCCTGATGCAATCTTACATGGAGTAAAGGTCCCTGAGACTCTTGACGCCGACGCCGACAAAACCCTTTATCTCGACATTCGCCCTGTCGTTGTCCAGCGAGCGCGAGTCGTCCGTATCCGGCCTTGTTTCAAGCCGGGCTGGAAACTGGGCTTTGAAATCACCGTTTTGGATGACCAAGTGCCCCCCAATGTGGTCAATGAGGTTTTGGCGCTCGCTGGTCGCACCGTTGGCGTTGGCGATTTTCGCCCGCGCTTTGGCCGGTTTATGGTTACGAAGTTTGAGGTTGTGAAGTAACTTTGTGGTAAGGGTATGGCGGGGTGTGGCGCTGCGTGGTGATGTGAGGTTAGGTCGGGCGCGGCACGGTCAGGTCGGGTAAGGTTTGGTAAGGTGTGGTGTGGCAAGACTCTCCTTTGTGGTGAGGGTCAGGTCGGGCAAGGTGTGGTAAGGTGATGCTTGGTTTGGCGAAGGTTTGGCTAGGTGAGGCAAGGTGTGGTAAGGTATGGCTCTCTATTTTGCAATTGACGAACTCCCCGGCCTAAAATTCTCCTGGTACGGTCGGCTCTCTCCTGACCTTTGGATACCCTTAAAACAATGGGTCTACCTGCGGGATCGGGGCGTTTGTCGATACTGCCAGCAGTCAACCGTCTATGAAAAAACCCATTGTCACCACGCCCTCGAATTAAGCGAAGGAGGTACAAATCACCCAACGAACTTAAAAACAGCTTGTCACGATTGTCACAAAATTAAACATCCATTTATGAAATATATTTAATGACCCAGAAATACGCACTCGGTTACACACGTAAGAGCGTCGCTGAGACTGAAACCGAGGCTGCTGCAAGCCTCGGTCGTCAAAGAGCAGCCATAGAGCGGGTAGCTGAAAACCTCAACGTTACCGTCAAGTATTATAGCGATCTTGAGTCTGGCAGGTACGAGGAAAATAGACCCGGCTGGCAGGCGTTGCTTGGCGATCTCAACCAGAATGACCCTAATTGCTCGGGGATAATAGTTGAAGATTATAGATCAACCCATAGAAATCTAAAACAATTTCTCAGTTTTCATGATAGCGTCCTTCAGCCCCTCGGAAAAAAGTTAATCTGGGCCTACTTCCCCAACCTCGATTTTTCCGCCGCCGATGGCAGAATGATGGCCTCTTTGCTGATGGGTATTGCTGAGTGGGAAAGTTCCAAGTCCTCTGAACGAATGGCGGCCACTGTGGCCTACAAAGTCCAGACACTACATAGGCATTGGGGGCCTGCCCCATTCGGTTGTG
>Ga0184627_10000102_pt1 | contig 42824 bp, 38 predicted proteins | sample PLM3_127_b1_FD_133150 | JGI IMG/M metagenome (GOLD analysis project Ga0184627, IMG submission 133150) | Groundwater sediment microbial communities from an aquifer in East River, Colorado, USA - PLM3_127_b1 | ecosystem: Environmental > Terrestrial > Soil > Riparian zone | place: USA: East River... | reverse complement strand
TGGTCAGCGCCGACCTGGAAGCCGGGCTGGGGTCGCTGTGGGCCGAGCTGCAACGCCACGTCGCCGGGCAGCTCCACGACGACGTCGCCCTGCTGCTCCTCGAACGCAGCAGCTGACCCTCCCGCCCCGAGCCAGCCGGAGCACGTGGTCCGGCTCGGTGACCCGGTCGAGCAGGTGGAGAGGCCACCTCACCGCCGCCAGCTCAGCGCGAGCCTGCGGTCGGCCACGGCCGAAGCCAGGCGGCAACAGCGACGCCGCCGGCAGCTACTCCTGCGAGCCGCCGAAGGCGGCGCGGTGATCGGCAGCGAACTGCTCGAACGTCCGCGGCTGGCGGCCGAGCAGCGTGGCCACCTCGTCGGTGACCCCGGCGGCGTGGCCGGCCGCCATCATCGTGTTGAGCTCGATCAGGCGGTCGACCAGCCAGCCGGGCAGGCCAGCGCCGGCCAGCGCCCGGCGGTAGGCGCCGGGCGCGACGTCAACGTAGCGGACCTGGCGGCCGGTGGCCGCCGACAGCCGCTCGGCCACCGCAGCGCCGGACAGGGCCGCAGGCCCGGTCAGCGCGTACGCCTTGCGCTCGTGGCCGGGGCCGGTGAGCACCCGGGCGGCCACCGCGGCGACGTCGCGGGTGTCGATGTAGCTGGTCCGGCTGTCGCCGGTCATGCCGTACAGGGCGCCCTGCTCGGCGACGGTCTGGGCCGACGCAAGAAAGTTCTGCATGAACCCGCTCGGCAGCAGCAGGGTGTACGGCAGGCCCGACTCCACCAGGTGCCGGTCGATCTCGCCGTGCCAGCGGCCGAACGCCACCGCGGCGTCCGGGCTGGAACCAAGCACCGACAGCGCAACCACGTGCCCGACCCCGGCCCGCTTGGCCGCGTCGATGGCGCTGCGTTCCTGCTCGGGCTGGTGGGGGCTCGGCGGCGACAGCAAAAACAGGTGGTCGCAGCCGGCCATGGCGGCGTCCAGGGTGTCGGGCTGCTCGAAGTCGCCGAGGGCGGCCTCCAGGCCCAGGCGCTCGACCGAGGCTGCCTTCTCGGGCGAGCGGACCAGGGCCCGGGCGGGCGCGCCCGCCTCGGCGAGCAGCCGCACCAACTCCGAGCCCGTGTTGCCGGTGGCACCGGTGACCAGGATCACGAGCTCCTCCACAGCGTGCGGCGATCGTCGGGGTATCCACCCACATCCCTGCCGCGGGCGCCAGTGCACGCCGGGGGAGCCGGCCACGTCCCCTGCAGGTTGCTGATCACCCCTGCCGTGCGCAGCTCAGGTCCGCCGTTTGGGATCAGCGGCTGGTGCATGTGCAGGGCGACGGCGAACGCGCTGTCTATGTCGGCAATGTCTACCGACTCCCTGTCCAGGAACACGGGCCGGTTGCGGCCGGCGGCGATCGCCGCCTCGATCAGTGGCTCCGAGCCGCACAGGTTCGGCAGGCCGTCGACGTACTCGGATAGCTCTCCCACGATCCCCCTTCTCGCCGAGGCAGGGCTCTCGCTGTCTGATCGGGCTGCGGATCGCACTCCCGGCTCTGTTATAGCCGCTCTCGAGGCCATGCTGGGCGAGCTCAACTCAAGCGGGCTGGGTTTCCCGTGCCCGAGGGCAGAACGTACAGGGGCCGGGGCCAAGGGGACACGCGCGGGACTCACGAGCGTAGTTATGCGCTCTCCGACCGTTATGCGGCCAAGCACACCAGAGTGAAAGGCGCCACGGATCAGCAAAGAGGCTGGTCAGAGCAGTGGGCACTGACCGCAGTGGAATCGACGCTCAGACCTCATCCATAACTGGGAGGCGTCCAAAGTCCCTGGCGGAAGACGAGAGACCAGCGTTTCCGCTGGTCAGGGGTGGTGGGGTGGGCCTGCCAGGACTTGAACCTGGGACCTCATCCTTATCAGGGATAATCCGGCGAATTTTCTAGCCGCAGCGGAGCGGTGTAACGGGTTATGACCTGCGGATTTGTTGACCGCTGGTGACCGGTAGTGTCCCAGAGTTTCCGCTGGTCCGCGGCCCAGATGCGGCCCAAAGGCCACCGCACTCACCTGAAACAACCCTTCCGATCAACCACTCTCCGTAGCCAATGCCCAATCGCATCATGCTCAGCAATTCATCAACCCGACCGCCACCAGCCTCCAAGCCACCCCAACCTCATAACGCATTCCAACCCCACTCCCTCTCCCACCCACCATCTCACGCATCTCTGTACCGCTTTTCCACCCCACCTCCGTGCTACACTCATCCCCAATTCCAAGCACTACACATCCGCATCTGCGATGCCCGCTTGCGCGGTCAAGCAAGGCAAGGAGCCAGGGTTGTGGCGCTGCCGGTGAAGGCGCTCAAGGTCGGCCAGGAGGACTACTGGCTGGACCAGATCGCCCGCCACCCGGAGGAGTACTACTCCGGCAAGGGCGAGTCCCCCGGCCGCTGGGTCGGCGAGGACGCCGCGGCCAGCGGCCTGGTGGGGGTGGCTAGCGAGGAGCAGGTGCGGGCGCTGTTCCGCGGCCTGGACCCGGCCACCGGCGAGGTGCGCTGCAAGCCGCTCCTGCGCGCGGACCCACGCTCGAAGCTGAGCGCGGCGCCGCTCCTGGCCGCGCTGAAGGAGCGGGCCGCTGCGGAGGGGGTGGGGCGGCTCGACACCCTCGCGACGTCGAAGGCGCTGGCCGGCGACGTGCGGTCGGTCGCCGCGGCGTGCCGGCCGGGCGCCTCGGGGCGGGTGAAGGTCGAGACCGTCGAGCGGGTGGCCCGCAAGGTGCTGGGGGTCGACCCGCGCACCCTCTACGGGGAGGGGTTCGGCCAGGCGTGGGCGTACCGCGGCAAGCGGGTGGACGCGCGGGTGGCCTCGTTTGACCACTGCTTCTCCTCGCCGAAGAGCGTGAGCCTGCTGGCCGGTGGTGGCGGCGAGCGGGTGCGCCGGGAGGTCGCCGCCGGCCGCGCGGAGGCCCTCGACCTTGCGGTCGGGTACTTGCAACGCCAGGGGCTCGGGGTGCGGCGCGACCACAACGGCACCGACCGCTACCGAGCATGCGGGGGGCTGCTGGGGGTGGCGTTCGAGCACCGCATGAGCCGGGCGGGGGACCCGCAGTACCACACCCACGTCCTGGTGCAGAACGCCGCCAAGGGCCCGGACGGGCGCTGGACGGCGCTGGACAGCGACCGGCTGTACGCCCACCTGATGGCCGCCGACCACCTGTACCTGGCGGCCGAGCGGGCGGCGCTCACCGAGCGCCTCGGCGTCCGCTGGGGGCCGGTGGATGAGCGGTCGGGCGCGGCCGAGGTGGTCGGGCTGGACGACCGGGCGCTGATCGAGCGGTTCAGCAAGCGCTCGGAGGAGATCGACGACTGGCTGGCCGAGCACGGGCTGAGCGGCATCAAGGCGTCCAGCGCCGCGGCGGTGGCGACCCGGGCGCCCAAGGGGCACGGCGAGGATGAGCGGTCGGTCTATGAGCGGTGGGCGACCGAGCTGGCCGACGCCGGCATCGGCGAGCGCGAGCTCGCCCAGGCGCTCACCGGTGGGCGCGGGCGCCTGGCCACACGTGACGAGATCACCCGGGCGCTCACCGAGCTGGCCGCGCCGGACGGGCTGACCGCGAGCGCGTCGACGTTCACCCGCGCCGACGTGGTGGACGCGCTCGCCAAGCGGCTGCCCGTCGCCCCCACCGCTCAGGCGGCGCTCACGCAGGCGGAGCAGGTGGCTGAGCGGTTTCTTGGTGAGCGGTCGGTGCTGGTGGGCCGGGACGCCCGCCTTGGGGTCGAGCGGTTCTCCACCCCGGAGCTGCTGGACCGTGAGCGGCGCTTGGTCGCCGCCGCCACCCAGCGGCGGGATGAGCACACCGGGCAGGTCCGCCCCGAGGTCGTCCGCGCCGTCCTTGACCGCCACGCCACCGCCGGGGACGACCAGGCCGCGATGGTCCAGGACGTGACCCGCTCCGGCGCGGGCGTGTCGCTGGTGGTCGGCCGGGCCGGCAGCGGCAAGACCTGGGCGCTGGGGCTGGCCCGGGAGGCGCTGGAGCTGGACGGCTACCGGGTGCTCGGCGCCGCCCCGACCGGGATCGCCACCGTGGGGCTGGGCGAGGAGGGCTTCAGCGACATCCGGACGGTCGACCGGCTGCTGCTCGACCTCGGCAAGGGCCGGGCCGAGCTGGACGGCAAGACCGTCCTGGTGGTCGACGAGGCCGCGATGCTCGGCACCCGCAAGCTGGACCCGCTGCTCGACCACGCCCACCACGCCGACGCCAAGGTCATCCTCGTGGGCGACGACCGGCAGTTCGCCGCCATCGACGCCGGCGGCGGCTTCCGCGCCCTGCGGCTGCGGCTCGGGGCAAGCGAGCTGACCGTCAACCGCCGGCAGGTCCAAGCCTGGGAGCAGCGCGCCATCGACGACGTCCGCGACGGCCGCATCGAGCAGGCGATCGCCGCCTACGCCGAGCACGACCGGATCCGCGCGTTCGACGGCCGCGACGACCGCGACCGCGCCCTGGTCACCGACTGGTGGGCCGCGCACCAGGCCGGCGAGGAGCCGGTCGTCTACGCCCACCGCCGCGCCCAGGTCGACCGGCTCAACACCGTCTGCCAGCGCCTCCGCGCCGAGCACGGCCAGCTCGGCAGCGAGCGGCTCGCGGTCGGCGACCGCAGCCTCGCGGTCGGCGACCAGGTCGTGCTGGGCGCGAACGCGCTGGACCGGCTGGGGGTCGCCAACGGCACCAGCGCCGAGGTCACCGCCCTGGACGTGCCCGGGCGGACCATGACGGTCCGCACGGTCGAGGAGGACCCGCCGCGCACGGTCACCCTCCCGGGCTGGTACCTGGACGCCACGGTCACCCTGGGGCAGTCCCGCCGGGTGGATCTCGCGTACGCGCGCACCGACATGCGCTCCCAGGGGCGCACCGAGCAGCGCGCCCTGCTGGCGCTGGACGGCAAGGAGGACATGCAGGGGTTCTACGTGCAGCTCACCCGCGGCAAGGAGCGCACCGACATGTACCTGACGGTCGGGCCCGAGCCGCTCGGCGACCAGGACGGCCACGGCCACCCGCGGGGTGAGCCGGTCGAGCCGGAGCGGCTGCTGGGGCGGGTGATGACCCGCGACGGCAGCAAGACCCTGGCCACCGACACCCCGGTCCTGCGGGAGGTGCGCCGCTGGTCGACCAGGCGGCTGCGGGAGGAGCGTGACCAGCTCGCCACGCTGCGCGCGGAGTGCCCGGCGGACCGGTCGCGGGAGCTGCGCCTGGCCCGCCAGCGCGCCGACGACCTCGACGCCGCCCGGCGCACCGCCCAGGCCGAGCGGGAGGCTGCGGCGGCGGCGCTGGCCGCGGTGGGAGGGACTGTGTGGCGCCGCCGGGAGGCCGCCGCAGCCGGAGAGCGGCTGATGTTGGCGGAGCATGCGCTGCGGGCCACCGCCAGGCAGGCGGAGCAGGCCGCCGAGCGGGCCGGGCGGCTGCGCCGCGCCGAGCAGGCACGCGCCGGCTGGGAAGAGCAGCACGCCGACCTCCCCGCCCGCGAGCGCATCGTCGCCCGGGAGCTGGCCTGGCGGCACCGGGTCGACGCCCGCGCGGTGGCGCTGGACCCGCCCGGGTGGCTCCTGGCTGAGCTCGGCCCGGTGCCACCCGCTGAGCAGGCGGGGGGGCGGGACGCCTGGATCCAGGCCGCGGTCGAGCTGGACACCTGGCGGCGCAGCCACGGCCTGGACGACCCCGGGCCAGCACAGCAGGGGCGGGGGCAGCGCACCCGGCCGGAGCGGATGGGACGACCAGTTGACGGCTTAAGGTCAACGCCGGCCAGCGAGGAGCCCGCCGAGGGCCAGCCCCACGCGCCCACAGAGCCGCAGCGCCACCACTCGCGCCGGCGCCACCCCACCCGCGAGCGCGCCGAGCAGGCACGCGGCGCGACGGCCGCCGAGCTGCTCGGCGCCGAGCCCGGCCGGCACCAGCCCGGCCGCCGCCGCGACTGGCAGCAGGCACGCGCCGCGCTGGAGCGCCTGGCCGCCCACCGCGAGCGCACCCGCGACCCCGACCATCGTGACGACCGGCACCGCGACCACCGCCGCCCCGAGCGCAGCCCAGCCCCATACGAGCGCGCCGAACGGTAGCGCGGGAAGGGAACCCACCATGCACCAGCCCATCCCCTACCAGCCCGAAGACGACTTCGACGACTTCGAGCCCGACGACGGCGAGGAGTTTGGCACGGTGGTCTACGAGGGGACCGGGCTGACCGTCCGCGCGCTCACCGCCGAGCAGCTCGCCCGCTTCCTCGACGCCCACGCAGAGGAGCCCGCACGGCGGCTCGGCAACGGCTTGGACCAGCTCCCACCCCCGCCGCCCCCGCCGCCCCCGCCGCCCGTGGGGGATTCACCGGACTCCTTCGGCCCGGCCGGGGCTGGCTGGCCGGCGCCCGTGCTGGCTGACCCGACCCGCACCCGCACCCCCCGGGGCGGCTACGGCACCCCGGGCCGCTCCGCCGTGGCGATGTACCGGCGCGAACGCGCCCGCGAGCGTGCCGCGTGGGCCCGCTCGCTGCCCTGGCGCGCCGCCCTGGTGGTCGCCGTGGCCGTGGGCGCCGCGGTCCTCACCGCCGCGGCCGGGCTCCACCGTGCCGCCCCGCTGCTGGCCGGGCTGGCCGCTGGGGTGGTGGCCGGCTGGCGGCTGCGCTTCCGCTCCTCCCGCGACACCCGCGCGTGGCGCGACGGCGCCCGCGGGGAGCGGGCCACCGCGCGGCTGCTCCGCCGGCTCGCCCGCCACGGCTATGCGGTCTTCCACGACATCGCGATTCCTGGCACGCCCGCCAACGCCGACCATGTCGTGATCGGCCCCGCCGGGGTCGTGCTGATCGACTCCAAGCGCTACACCGGCCGCGTCTGGCAAGGCCCAGACGGGCGCGTGTGGCACAACCAGTACCCCATGGACCGGCCACTCAGATCGCTGCGCATGGAGTGCGCCGCCATCGCCGGCCTGCTCGGGGTGCCGGTGCGCCCGCTGGTGTGCGTCCACGGCGCCCGCGTCGACTTCGCCGGGCTCACCACCGGGGACGTGGAGATCCTGCCCGCAGGGCGGCTGCGCGCCATCCTGACCGGTGCCGGTCACCAGCCCCGCGGCGCGGACGTGGCCGCGCTGGTCGCACACGCAAAAACCATGCTCCGCCCCGCCTGAATGGCCCGCCCCCGGCCGCGGGGACGGCGCCGGTCGGGCCGGGTAGCCTGGTGCCCCACGATCATGGGAGGCGCTCGGCTGGTGAGCGAGCTTGGCCCCAACGCCCACGGGGAGACCCCCGACCCCGGCCGGGTCGGTGACTGCTACCTCGCCCTCCCCCTGCCCGCCCACAACGGCGCCGGGGCAGGGCGGGTGCTGGTGGTCGCCCCCCGGGCGCTGCTGCACCCGGCCGTCGCCCAGCCCGCCGGCAGCCTGCTCTACGAGCTGGCCACCGGCCACCCCGACCGCGGCCCCCGGGAGCTGGTCTTTCCCGCCGACCTCGCCAGCGAGCTGCGCGCCTGGCCCCCGGACACCTCGGCGCCGCTCACCGCCGAGCTCGCGGCGGTCGCCGCCGCGGTCGTGGGCTGCTGGCAGCGCGGCGACCTGCTCGGCCTGGACCTCCCTCTCGCGCCCGGCGAGGACCCCCGCGCGCTCACCCGCCCCGCGATGGCGCTGGCCCGCGCGGCGCTGCGGGCCCGGCTCGCCAGCCAGGTCGCCCGCGCCCGGCGACGCTGGTTCCACCCAAGCAGCAGCCGGCGGGCGGGCGAACCCTTCCTGTAGCCCGCAGCCACAGCGGCGCGCCCGCACACCGCCCCCCTGCTCTGCTGGCCGGATGGCGCGCGGGCTGGGCGCTGCCCGCGCGGCAGGCCATCGGACCGGCAGCAGACGGCGGACAGGACGTCCAGCAGCAGGCACCGACCCCTGTCCGAGTGGACACCGGACCCCTGTCCGAGTGGACCCCGCACACCCGTCCGCGTGGACGCTGCGGGCGCAGTGCGGACACCCGGTCGGACGCTGCGGCGCGCGCTCCTGCGAAAGCCTGGCGGACAGCGGGACAGCGCGGGCGGCTGGTGGCTGTCCGAGCAGTGGAGCGCACCACCAGCACAGGCCTGCGTCGGTGCCAGGCTACGGCGATGCGACAGTGCGGGCGTCCACGACCGGGCCGTGCGGGACGGTGCGGTGCCCACGGTAGACACCGGGTCTTCCTGCCCGGACACTGCGGACAGGGACGGCTGGACCCTGCTCCCGGTCGCTGGCCGAGGTCGTGGCCGATGAGCTGGGCCGAGCGCAGGTGGGCGACGACGGCGGCAACCGGGGCCGCCGGAGTCGAAGAGCTGCCAGAACCTGCTGGTTGGGTGCTGTGCCGGGCAGCATGCCAGCCTTCTGCTCCGTCAGCAGATGCTTGCCTTGGTTGTGACGACTTTCCATACACCATCAAGGCCGGTCCTGCGGGCGGCCTGCGGCCGCCCGCAGCCGGCACCATCACGCCATCCGGGCAGGTCCGTCCACCCAGGCTGGTGATGGAGTCGAGCGATGAACCGTGCGGAGCAAATCACTCTGACTGCATGATTAGCCAAAATGGAAGGCCGGACTAGACGCCAGCTCACCACCATATTGCTCAGCCCTTACCCTACGTTGCCGGGCTAGATAGCGGCGCGTAGATCGCCGAAATAGCAGGCGCCAGATGGATAGTTCGCGCTGCATTGCGATCAAGCACAGACTCATCTCGGGCTCAATGTCGTATGGATACTTTATCTCGGGCATCTCTCCATCGCTGGCAATCAGGGGCTGCCGCCAAGCCTCATTTCGATAAGGTCCACCAAATCTCCTTACCTGTGCAACAAGGTCTGAATAGGCAGCGCCAACCTCATGCGAATCGATCTGCAACCACCGGAGATAGAACCCTAGCCGAGTCATGACAGCACTGATCTGTTCCCCCAGTTGTGCCCTCGTGGGGCTATCACAAGAGGGACGACGCCGAACCCTGTAGGGGAGTTCTTGATATTCCCGTAGTACAGAGAGCGCTTCAGCATAGACTTTGGACTTACGATCACGGCGATTTGCATCCTGTACCATCAAGTAGCCGACTACAGCAACCATCCCGGCGATAAACGCTGTGAGCAGCGTCACCCGACTATTTGCGTCCATTCTGATACCGCCTCCGTAGAAACATTCACTCGGGAGGTTACTATGCCCCGCGTCCGAAGTCCTGAAATCGCTCTCATGAGGCCGGATCCACTGGCGCGCCGTCTTCGGCGGCTTGCCAATGAGGCAAGTGGTGACCCTGATCGCCTTGCCTGTGCCCAGGCCGGGTAGCCGGCGCTGCCAGCTACATTGATGCGTGGACGGGCGAGGTCGCGCCACCGGCCCCGCCGAAGCACCCGGACCTGTTGGAGACGATCGAGCGGTACAGGCGCGAGGCGGAGGAGGAAGAGGCCAGCCGGCCACCGCCGAGCCCAACGACCGTGTGGCGGGATGGGTGGGTCCCGTCGCGCGGGTCACCGCTGGGGGTCTTGGAGGCTCCCGAGCCGAGGCGACGCAACGGATCACGGAACGGGGGGAGGTAAGCGCAGGCCGGGCATCGAAGGTCAACGATCGAGGAGGGTGTGATGGCAAGGGTTCCACGGTTGCCGGACGTGGCTCGGTTTGGATCGCCGGCTGACTGGTTGGGCCGCCCGCGGGGGTCGGTGCGGTACGAGGCGCTGCTGCGGGTGAAGGAAGGCACCGCCGACGCGAGGATGGGCGTGGCGACGCTGGTGGGTGGGACGCTGGTGGTGCCCACCTCGGCGGTCGCGGCGAACTCGCGGATCTTCCTGACGTGCCAGGTGCCGGGTGGCACGCCAGGGTTCCTACGGGTGTCCGCCAGGGTGGCCGGGACGACCTTCACGATCCTGAGCAGCTCGGGCTCCGACGTGTCGCAGGTTGCGTGGCTGCTCGCGGACCCGGCCTGACAAGCGCGCCGGGGTACTCAGGAGCTGATCTGTGGCGGCCAACCGGGCACCCCGGCCGCACATCGAGAGGAGGGGTCACCTCAGCGCTTCACCCGGCCGCGGATCGAGAGTATGGCCAAGCCGAGCAGCACCGGCCCCAGGACACGCAGAAGAATTTGCAGGATGTCTCCCCAGCGGGTTAGCCGTGGCTGAGGGTCGCGGGCCAGTCCGATGATGGTCCGCGACCCGTAGACGACCGCGCCGCCGAAGGACGTGTCCGCCGTTGTGGTGGTCGGTAGGCTGCTGGTGGCGGTGGTGCTGGGTACGCTGGCCGTTGTGGTCGGCGCGCTGGTGGTGGTCGGGGTCGAACGGGTCGTGGTGGTCGGCCCGCGTGGCGCTGTCGTGCCCGTGGTGACGGCCGGGTTGGCGCTGGTGGTGTTCCGTGCCGTCGTAGTCGGCGCGGCGGTGGGGGCGAATCCGCCACCGTAGGAGCATAAGGCGGCAAACAGCACCAGCGCGACGGCGAGGGCGACCAAGGCCCGCCATGCTCGCAGAGCGTAGCCGGAGACGAGCCAGTACAGCGTCAGCAGCCACCACTCGGGCGAGAAGTGGCGGGCGGCGTGGCGGCGCATCTCCATCTCGCCGTAGTAGAAGTCGGCCGCGCCAGGCTCGTCCTTGGCGTCCTCCCGGGCCTTCCGCAGCGCCCGGTACAGGTTGGCAATCTGGCCAGCCGGGGGAGACGCTGGCTCTTCGAGGTCCATCCAAGCTGGGAACCCGCAGGGTTGCGGATACCAGTCACCTCGCTTCCCTGCGTCATGCCGCCAGTGGTGCTCCTCGGCCAAGGTGCATCGCTGGGTCCGCCATCGGCCCTTCGGCGGACGGCCGATAAGGTGCCCTTCAAGGCGGACCTTGTCGAGGTTGTGTGCGCCATGGAAGCGGCACGCCGTCAGGTCGATGCCGGAGACCGTCAGGCCGCCGACGTCAGCGCGGCGTACGGATAGCAGGCGGGGCCGCTGCCGAATGTGGATCGGCGTCCGGCGGCGGAACCACACCCAGACCCTGGCGAACGCCGCTTCGTCCAGGCTGGCGAACGGCTCGGTCGCTTCGAACAGGGAGGGAGCTGGGAAGTCGGCATCGTCGAGGACGATCTGCGCCCAGCGGGCTCGGAGGTGTACGCCGGCAGGGAATCGGGCGTTGCTGGCGCAGATCGCGTTGGCACTGACTTCGATCCGAGCGCGCTGGTGGAACACGGCGTGGTCGAGGTTGAGACTGCCGCGGACGAGCATGGGTCCAACCTGCCGAGCGCGGTGGAAGATGGTCCTGTCGAATCCGACATGGCCATGAAACGTTGTCTTGTCGAACCCGGCGTCCTCATGGAAGGTCGCAGCCTGGAACGAGGAGTCGCGTAGGAGAGTCGCCTCGTTGAACCAGGTGTCTCGGTGGAAGGTCGCTACCACGAACGACGCACTGCGGTGGAAGGTCACCTGGTAGAACGAGGCCCCGCCATGGAAGGTCGCGCTGTGGAACTCGGCGTGGTCCTTGAAGCGCGCCCGCGCGAACATGCCCAGGTCATGGAAGGTCGCGCCGTAGAACGAGGTCACGCCATGGAAGGTCGTGTCGTTGAATTCGGCCCAACCTTGGAAGACCGTCTGGAAGAACCAGGCATCGTAGAAGGTCGCCCACTCAAAGCGGGAGCTTGTCAGGACTGGATGGTGGTGCTCGTCTTTGGGGGCGGCCTGAAGTAGACGTCCTAGCAGCTCACGGGTGAGCTGCACACCGCGGGCATCCAGGTCGCCGTCCTCACCAAGGCGCTTCAACGCTGCGTCGAAGTCCTGGTCCTCGGGGTGCGCCCAGCACTTCCCGCCAGACGGCAGGCGGACACCGATGCAGTCGTCCTCCTCGCAGGTGTCCCAATCGACCTTCTCGGGAGCCGCCATCACGGGTTCCTTGCCTGCTTGACTAGTGGAGCGGTGCCATCACGACGGCCTTGCAGCCAGCGGGGGATCGTCAGGGGGGTCAGTCCCGCGCAGGATCCGGTCCAACGCCTGCCGGAACGAAGGCTGGTGATCCTGGTCTGGGTGCGTAATCAGCACCCGGCCCAGGAACGGGCCGAGGCTGGCCACCGCTTGATCTGCCGCTTCCCATGCCCGCCGGTCTCGGTCGGGCTCACCTTCTGGGATGGCCTCTTCCGCGGCACGGTGTGCCAGGACCAGCGCCGCAGGGATGCCGTCGATCTGGCCCTTCAACCCTGTTGCGCTCAGCTCCAAGGCCCCTTGCATGCGGGGCAGCAGTAGGCCAGCGACGATCGTGATCGGCCCGAGCCCGAGCGCGGTGACCCGAACAGGCACGGGACTGTTGACCGTCATGCCAAAGACGAGCAGAACCAAGCCGATGGCGCTGGTCACCCACGGCCCCCACAGAATCGGCCAGGCGTACGCCCGCCGGAACGGCCCCTCGTGCTGGCGTTGCTCCTCCCCGCTGGCAGGCTTGTGCTCGTCCATCGCAGCCTCTCCTCCACCTCCTGGGACCGAAGGAGTGTAACGGTCCCCTCAGACGATCCCGGGCCTGCCCGCACCCCTCGACCCTGGAGCCGTGCTGGCCGCTCCGGGACGCACACCGGGCGGCTGGTGTCCCAGGACCCCGGATCGCTCCAAGAGGCTGCCAGGGGCCTGGAACGCGCGGGAGGCTGAGCGGACCTTGGGGCGGATGATCCTCGCGGCGAGGGAGGCCGGCGACCTCGTAGGACACGGGGGCGACCGGAAGGTCAACGTCGAGGCCGACGACCTTGAAGCGTTCGGCATCAGCCGGGACCTGGCCGCGCATGCGGTGAAGCTGGCTACTTGAGCGGCGCGGTCGCGGCGTTGCTGATCACCCCGACAGCCACGTCCCTCGCGAAGCCCCGCAGCCCCTCCGCGATCGACCGGAGGCGGCTCCGCTTCTGCTCGTCGGGCTCCTGCTCGGCCGCGTCGAGAAGCCCTTGGACGAGCCGGTCCACGATGTTCTCCGGGGTGGGCCACTGCCCGGCTGCGCGCCGGCCCTCGTCGGTGATGCGGTGCAGGAGGTACGCGTCCCCGTCGGGGTGAGACAGGACCTCCGCCTGCAGGTAGGTCGGCCGGAGGGCTTCGACCGCCAAGGTGACCTGCTGGGGTGGGAGGCCGAGCTGCGCTGCGAGCTGCTTCCCGTCGACCGAGCCGGGGTAGCCGCGCTCCTCCAGGTACTCCACGAACGCGCGGAGGACGGGCAGATCGCGCGGCTCCCAGGTTGACTGCATGACGCTCATTGGCACCTCCAAGGTCGGGATCGGCGGAGTCTAGCGGTTCACGACGACAGGCGGGCTCCTGGTAGCCTCCCGCGATCCGACCTCGGGGGGGCCGATGGACTGGATCGCTGGGTACGCCGCTGTCGTTGGCACCGCTGCGCTCGGCTGGGAGGTCTGGAACGCCAGCCGACCACGGCGGCCGGACGTGAACGTGGGTGTGAGTGTGGTGGGGTCGGGCCGGGACGATCGGCTCACGTGCATGCTGGTCGTGCGCAACCGCGGGGACCACCCGATCAAGGTGGAGGAGGTCGGGATCCGGATGGCAGGAAAGCCGGTCCTCTACGTGGCCCTGACCTCACACAACACGTTCGACTCGACGGTTCCTGGTGTCGTGGAGCCGAGCGACGCCGGGGTCGCGGGCTTCGAGTCGGATGTGCTACGGGACGCCGGGATGGACCTGTGGCGGCCCGTGGATGGGTACGCGATCCTCTCGACCCAGGAGTGGTTCTGGTCGTGGCCGACGGTGCTGCGCGCCTAGCCGCAAACACTTGATTCCTGCGACGCAGCAGGAGCACCCATCAGCGGCCGCGGTCCTTGAATACGCGCCGGCCCTGGCCGATCAGGTCCTGGCTAGAGCTGTGCTGGCCGCTCCCGGGCGGAGAAGGCCTGGTGGGTGTCTGGGGGACCCCAGAACCGGCTACGGGCAGCCTGGGGCCTTCCGACTCACGTGAGCGGAATCGCGTCACGTGACGACGATCGGTTACCCGGGTACCGATGGGTTGGGCGTCGAACGACTCTGTGGACAACGGTTCATCCCCAGCCCTGTGGACAACCCGACCTGCCATCCCTTGACAATTCCTCGGCCTATTCCCGACGATAAATCTGGACGCCAGTCGGGCCGTGTGAAAGAGTAATACCTGGCCACCAAAACCCCAGGCCAGGAGGCAGAGAATGGACAACCTCACCACCCGCGGGACGCCAAAGACACGGCGAATCGCACCCACCCTTGACGGGAAATGGCGCGTCGAGCGGGACGGGAAGACCTGGAAGCTGTACGAAGTGACGGAGGGCGGGGAGGTCGAGCGCGGCGAGTTCAAGTCGAGCGAGACCGCGCTCGCCTCGACCGTCACCGTTGCGCCCGAACAGCCGCCGGCCCAGCCGCAGCCCGAGCAGCCGAAGCGGCAGCGCAGGGGGCGTCCCCGGGCCGCCTGAGCCCGTGCCTCACCAACCCCACCCCGGAGCCCGTCCCAGGTCGCCACAGGCGCAACCAGGACGGCTCTCGGGGTGCTCCCGGCGCTCCTCACCACCAGGTACGCCAGCGTCGACCCGGCCCGGATGGTCCCCGTCCATACCTCGATCGGCAGGCCGGGGTGGGTCGGCTACGAGCTGGTCGGGTGGCGCACCGTCGCGCCGTTCGGGGTGCTGGGCGAGACCGACCCTGACGTGTTCCGCCGAAGGTACCGGCATCGGCTGCACCGCCTCACCCCGAGGGTCCTCCATGAGCTGGCCGACCTGCGCGCCGCCTACGACGGGTGGCCCTTGGCGTTGTGCTGCTTCGAGGACGTGACGAAGCCCGGTGCGTGGTGCCACCGGACCTTCCTGGCCGAGTGGCTGGCCGAGAAGGGGGTGATCATCGAGGAGCTGTAGGTACGGCTCCGGACGGTGGGCGGAGGGCACCCCCAAGCCGCTGACCAGCGGGAACGGAGCCGCGTGTAGGTACAGAAGCGGCCGGGGCGGCGCTAGAACGCCCCCCGGCCCGGCACCGAAGGAGTGAGCCTCGATGCGAGAGGAAGTCTCGACCGCGCGGATCGTCGCGGTCAATTTAAGCGCAGGGATGCGATACTGGTTTAGAGGCATAAGACCGCTTTGCGGTGCCCCGCCAGCGGTTGCGGTCCCTGGGCGCCGAGGGACCGGGAACGCCGTACGGCGTCGGCGCCCGGACGGGACCGCAGCAACCCGGGGTAACCGCTGCCGCCAGCTCCGAGACACCATCGCGCGCCGGCCGTGCCACCCACGTGCCACATCGGGCGGACAACCCCGGTACGGAGCGGACAACCACGGTCAACGCCATCGCCCCGATGAGCTGGCCGGCGCTCGCTCTTCCAGCTTGAACGCACTACCCGAACACGCCTGATAAGGATGAGGTACCAGGTAAAGGCCGGCCCTGCGGGCGGCAGGACCTCAGGGGATGGCCGCCGAGCGCCGACCACTACGCCATGGAGGTCCTGAAGATCAAGGCCTTGAGTGGAGGAGCGGAAGCCCCGGCCAGGTGGGCCGGGGCTCCAAGCCAAGCTGAGCAGTGTCAACGCTCCTGGTCGGGCAGCCACCAGTCCCGCCAGCCTTGGGCGGGCGGCTCGGGCTCGCGCGGGCAGCCCGGGTCGTCGAAGGCCATCGCCGCCAGGTCCTCCCGCTCGCTGCGCTCGGCAGCGCGACCGTGCAGCGCCTCGCCGAGCCGCCGCTCGGCCGCCGGGTCCTCAGCGGGCCGGGTCACGACCGGGCGGTTGGCCGCCCAGTCGGCCAGGGTGGCGCCGGGTGGTGGGCCGGCGCGGCGGGCGGCGCGGGCGGCGCGCCGCTCGGCGACCACCTCCCGCAGCGACCGCCGCCGCAGCAGTTCGCTGTCAGGATGCCCGGGCCAGGTATCAGGGAGTCTGGCATACGCCGGGCCGCGCGCGGCCAGCGCGGCGATCAGGTCGACGGTGACCGGGTCGGGGAGGCCGGCGAGCAGGCCGGCCAGCTCAGGGACAGACCGACCGCGGAGGTAGCCGGCCAGGTCGGCGCGGAACCGCGCGGCCGGGTCGGGCCGGTCGTCGGGAGGGATCAGGTCATCGGCCATCGGGGAGCACCTCCCGCTCCTGGGGCTGGTGATGGTGGGGGCGCCGGCCGCGCTCGGCCCGCTCGGCGCTGCGGCGCTGGTCACGCTGGTCGCGCTGGCGGGCGAGGGTCTGGGCGCGCTCGGCGCGGCGGGTGATGGCCGCCACGCGCCTATGGGGGGCGACGCGGCTCTCGCCGTTGAGCGCGGTGACCGTGCGGTAGCCGAGGGTCTGGATCTCCTCCTCGCGGCGCAGCCGCGCCGCCTGGTCGGCCTGGGCGCCGCGGGGGGTGGGGAGCTGGCCCTGGTTGAGGGCCACGAACACCGGGTCCAGCGGCGGCGTCGGGGTCGCCGGGGTGGTGGGGCGGGGTGGCAGGCCGAGGCCGTGGCGGGCCCAGGCGGTGCGCAGCGCCTTGTCGCTGGTGCCGAGCTCCTTGCGGGTCTGGTTGATGCCGACCGTGGCGGCGCGCCGCCACGCCTTTTCGGCGGCGTCGCGGTCGTGCAGGAAGGGGGACCGCTGCGGGCCGCCCTGGAACACCGCGGGTTGGCCGAGGCCGTGCTCGTCGAACGCCCGGCGCAGGGCCTGCTTGGAGACGCCGAGTTCGCGGGCGGCGCGGTCGATGCTGACCTGGTTGGCCAGCGCCAGCGCCTGCTCGGCGGCGGCCCGGTCGGTGAGGAAGCGGGTGCCCTCGGCCATCGCGGGCCGGCCGCGGAGCCGGGTGCGGTCGCGGGCGGTGGTGCCGGCGAAGATGCCGTGCTGGTCGTCGCGGGCCAGGGGGCCGCGCAGGGCGGTGTCGAGGCAGGGCCCGCGGACCGCGCAGCCGGCGCAGACCTCTTTCGCCTTGGCGGCCTGGGGGAGCTGGCCGGGCTCGGGGAAGAACAGCTCCGGGTCGGCGTCGCGGCAGGCCGCGTCCTGGCGCCAGTCCCGCTCCGGGTCCGCCGGCCCGGCGGGTGGCGGTGGGGTGGTGAGCTGCTCGCGGGTGGCCGCCAGCCGGTCGGCGAGCGGTGCGATGCCCGCGCGGGTGCGCAGCTGCCAGGTGACGTGCCGGACGTAGCTGTCGGAGACGCCCAGGCGGTGGGCGAGCTGGCTGGAGCCGGGAGGCCGGGTGCCGGGGTCGGCCTGGTGGGCCTGCCAGAGCTGCTCGATCCGCTCGCGGGCGGTGGCCGGCCCGGCGCGCAGCTCGCGGAGCTGGGTGGCGATCAGGTGGGGCTCGGCGCCAAGGTCGCGGGCCAGCCGCAGGGCATACAGCCGCTCGCCGGCGCGCACCTCGCGGGTCCAGTAGGCCCGCTCCACCTCGGCGGCGACCTGCTCGGCGGCGACCGGGCGGCCGGTGACCGCGGCGCGCTGGTGGGCGCCGGTGGCGAAGTGCTCGCCCAACACCGCAAGCTGCCCGGCCGAGGGTTCGCCATGGCTGACCGGCTCGGCCAGTGCACCCAGGCCCTGCTCGCTGGCCTGCTGGGCGCGCAGGGCGTGCAGCCACTGCCGCGTGACCGTGGCCGTGGTGCCAAGCTCGGCCGCCAGGGCGGCGGGGTCGAGCCGCTGGCCGCCGTGGACTTCGCGGCGCAGGTAGGCGTCGGTGAGCCGGTCACGGACCAGCCGGCCCCGCAGTTCGACGAGGCCGGGGTCGCGGTCGCGCTGGGGGCGCAGCACCCGCAGCAGGTCGCGGGCGTAGGCGGGGGTGACGCTGGTCTCGGCGGCGAGTTGCTCGGCGGTGACAGCCTGGCCGGCGTCGACCTCGTGGGCTAGCCAGGTGTAGGCGATGCGCTCCCAGGCCGGGCGCGGGTCGGCGGGCGGCCCCGGCGCGGCCGGGGGCGGGGTGGTCGGTTCGATGGCCATCGGTCACCCCTCCTCCCGCTGCCCGCGGGCGTCCCGGCCACCAACCCGTAGCACCCGGAGCCGCTCGGCCCACCCTGGTCGTGGCGGTGCGCCTTGGCGGACCCGCTCGGCCCGGCCGGTCGCGCGGGCCGTGGCCCGCTCCCGGCGCGCCTCCGCGCGGGCCAGGCGCCGCTCCTCGCGGTCCTCGAGCCGGGCGCGGTGGCGCTGCTCAGTCCGGGTGTAGTAGGGGCGCAGCCGGATCGGGGTGGGGCGCAGGTGCCCGTAGACCAGCACCCCCTCCCCGGGGCGCAGCCGCCGCAGGTCCTCGACCGGCAGCAGCGGCCGGTAGCCGACGGACTCGTTGAGCGAGTGCCTCCCGTCGGAGCCCATCGAGCGGGCCCGGTCGATGCTCTGGCGGTCGCCGATCAGCCGTGCGCCAAGCTCCAACGCGGAGAGGTCGGCGAGGCCGGAGAGGAACAGCTTGGCGCGGTGGTTGTTGAGGATCGTCGACGCCTTGGGGCCGTAGCGGGCCTCCAGCTGGCTCTTGTCGTGCCACACGGTCACCAGCTGGATCCCCTGCCCCCTGGCGGTGGTGGCAAGGACATCCAGCTCGGAGAGGGCGGCGCAGTTGCCCGCCTCGTCCAGGAACAGCCCCAGCCGGGGCGAGAGCAGCCCGTCGGGGCTTCTGGCGGCCTTCTCCTGGGCGGCGGCGACGACCTGCTGGGTGACGGTCTCGAAGATCGGGCGGAGCAGGCGCTGCTGGTGGGCGGGGGCGTACAGGTAGATCGTGTGGTCGCCGCTCAAGAAGTAGTCCAGGTCCAGCGTGTGCCCCTCGGTGAACGCCGCGACGCGGGCGTTGCCGTAGACGTGCAGGACCTCCTCGGCCGTGGCATACAGCGAGTCGACCGCCCGGTCGGTGCGCGACTGGCTCGACTCCCAGGCGTCGAGGGCGGCCTGCACCCCGGTCGCCTCCAAGATGTCTTTGACCTCCTGGTCCTCGCGGGCGTCGAGCCAGTGCAGCACCTCGGCCATGGTCAGGCCCTTGACCGCGGCGGCATGCAGCATGGGGGCGAGGAACTTGGTGCCCATGGTCTTCCAGAAGCGGTGCTCGGGACGCTGCTCCTCGGTGGGGGTCTGCTCGATGGCGTTGGCCAGCTGCACCGCGGTCTGCTGCGCCCCCGCCCAGGTCCCACACGAGGCGAGCGGGGTCCACTGCGCGCCCGTGATCCCGGAGGCGCCGAGGGGGTCCAGGACCAGGACCTCGCCCTTGCGGGCCCGGGCGGCCATGGTGGCGCGCAGCACGTCCGGCTTCACGGAGGTGGCGACCAGCGGGCCGGACCATTCGAGGATCGCGGGGATCACCGCAGCCGAGGTCTTGAAGCTGCCGGTGGGCCCGAAGATGAGCACCGAGTGGCAGTCCTCGGCGGCCAGCAGCCGGCCCAGCCCCGGCAGGCCCGGGGTGCGGCCGAGGATGACCCGACCGGGCTCGGGCCCCGCGACGGTGAGCAGCCGCAGCTCCCGCCCGCGGGCCCATGCCGACCCGCGGCCGGTGTGTTCGCGGCCGGGCCGGTGCCCCGCCGCCCGCCCCGGCAGGTGCCGGGCGACCGTGGCGGTCCCGCCGGCGGCGCCGCCGACGATGGTGGTGGCGGTGGTGTACATGCCGACCGGGCCGGGCAGCGCGCCGTGGACCCTGGCGGGCCAGGCAAGCTGGGGGTTGTTCCAGTAGTGGGGCAGCTGCCACAGCACCGAGGCCACGTCGTTGACGCCGAGGTCGAGCCAGGTGTGGCCGAAGACCAGCCCGGCGAGCTGCCCGGTCGACCAGGCCAGCAGCCCGGCGGTGCCCGTGCCGAGCAGCCCGTACAGGACCGCCTGCTCGGCGAAGCCGCCAAACGGCGGGGTGTCGGGCGCGCGGTACCCGCCAGGAGGCAGGGGCGGCCAGGGCTCACGCTGCATCCGACCCACCCCCCGACGTCCGCTGGGGCTGGTCGGCGGCGGTGTTGTGGCCGTCACGCAGGAGGGCGTGGTACTCGTCGAGGTGGGCGGCGACGAGCAGTCGCAGGGCGGTGGTACGGCGCCGGTTGTTGGCGCGGGTCTGGCGGCGGTGGCAGTCCTTGCAGCGGCTGGTCCGCCGGCCGTGGCGGTCGGTGTAGAAGTCGTCGAGGTGCTTGAGGGCGCGGCAGGCTGCGCAGCGCTTGCTCGCCGGCTGGCCGGGCACGCGGGAGTTGGTACGCTCGTGGCGCATCTGGGAGGGTCCTTTCAGGTGCTTGGTCCCCGGCGCAGCGCTACCTGCGCCGGGGCCGCCTCTTGCGGCCGAGGTTCGCGTCACCTCCTCGCTGGTTACGTCTGGTCTCCGAGGTTGGCTGGACAGTACCAGGACGTAACTGTTTCCGCAACACCTGTAGCACGTTGTGCTACAGGTGTTGCGGAACTGGAGGAGGAGGGGAGATATGCTGCTGCACCTCATGCAACAGCGCGACGCGGCGACCTTCGGGCAGGTGCTCAAGTACTGGCGGACCCAGGCCGGCCGCTCACTCCGCGACGTTGAGGCGGCGACGGGGATGAGCGCCACGAACCTGTCCCGGATCGAGCGCGCGGTGGTCGGGCCGCCGCCGAACTTCGTCCTCGACAAGCTGGCCACTGCGATCGGCGTGGAGCGTGCGGTGCTCTACAAGGCAGCCGGACGATTGCCGCCAGGCGACGAGGAAGGCAAGCGCGGCGTCATCGAGGCGATCATGGCCGACCCGGAGTTGACCGAGAAGCAGAAGGCGTACCTGATCCAGGGCTTCCGGCTGCTCCGCGACAAGAGCCGGCCGGCGGAGTAGTGGCTGTTGCGTTCAGCGCCACGTCGTGGCATGGTAAGCCACATGAGCCAGCGGCGATCCCAGAGATCAGGCGGCGTCCAGGAACGGGCCATGCTCAAGCCGGAAGAGGCGGCGGAGCGGCTCAACGTCAGCCTGCGCTTTATCCGCCGGCTCTGCCACGAGCGGAGAGTGCCGTACACCAAGGTCGGCAGGCTCGTGCGGTTCGATCCCGACGAGCTTGACGCCTGGCTCGCGGCCCATCGGGTCGTCCCGCGAGACTGATCCTCACTCATCCGGAGAAGTGGGGGAGGACCCGCTGGGCGAACAGCTCAAGCGCTGGAGCGTGGACCCGCCTCTTCGGCTACGCGCGCATTGAATTGCCGAGAGCTAGTCGCGCAATTGATATCGTGCCGTTGTGGCCTTCACGGAGAAGCCTACGTATCGGGGCAGAGGTTACATGATGCAGTGCTAGTTCAAATTAGCTTCATGTGGCTTGGCGCCGAATCTCCTCAGCGACACGAAGCCACCGGGCACTTCCGGACAGAGGAACCGCGATCGTTGTGCCTTGGTTCACCACCTCGCCGAAGTGCTCAATCTCTCGACGGAAGCAGTCGTCGGTGGGAAGTCGGACAGCCTGAATGTCCCTGCCGATCTCTAGGCGGGCAGCCGCCCGGCCGTCCGGTCGGAAGGGCTGATCCAGTTCAAGAGCCCCATATTCGCCGATGAGCGTCAGTCGCTTGGACCAGGCGGCCGTGAAGCTCCACCAGGCAGTGCCGAGCGCACCCGAGGCGAACCGGAGATGGGCGGCCGTGGCCAAATCGTAGCCATCACGGCTCTCGCTAGCGGCGGAGACCTCGACGACTTCGCCGAGCTGCCAAGTGAGGATATCCAGGCAGTAGCATCCGATCTCCCAGAGGGCGCCTCCGCGAAGCGTGGCAGCCTCCGGCGGCTCGTCCACTCTGTCGAAGCGTAGGCTCGTCCAGGCGTGGGCTGCTCGCAGCTCGCCGATTTCCGACAGGAGCGGTTGCCACGTTGACGGCTCGTATTGCGGGTGGAAACGGTACATGAAGCCCTCCATCACCACCCTCTCCGCGGCTTGCGCCGCTGCGGCCAGCTCGTGGACATGCGCCTCCGTTTGGACCAATGGTTTCTCGCACAGCACGTGCTTACCAGCCGCAAGACTGGCAAGCACCCACTCCCGATGCAGCGCGTTCGGTAGCGGGATGTACACGATGTCGACCGACGGGTCGTCCAAGACATCGGCGTAGGAGCCCACCGCCCGGCCCTCACCGGCGATGGCTATCGAGGCAGCCGCGCGCTCGAGGCTGCGTGAGCCAACCGCCGCGAGGTAGGCGTTGCGAGCCTTGACGAGCGCGGGCAGGAACCGACGACGACTGATGCCGGCAGTCCCCAGCACCCCCCACCCAAGTCGCCCACTGGCATCCACGGGCTCAGGCGGTACGGAGGTGGTCTGAGAAGTCGCGCACGATGGGGGAGCCGGCGTACGGCTGCAACGCTCGCCAGAGCTCTCGTGCTCGCCGGTCGATCGGGCCAGGGCGTTTGCCAGGCGTACCCGCAAGCACCTGGCTCCCCAGGTTGCAGGCCTGGTCGATCTCGCCCTGCTGCACGTAGGAGCGAGCGAGGTCGAGTCGGACCAGCGCTGGATCCATGTAGTGCGGTGTCGAACCGTACAGGGCCAGCGCATGGTGGGCGTAGTCTTGGGCGACGTCTGGTTGGCGCAGGCGCACAAAGGTCGTTCCTGCATAGAAGGCAAGCTGCGCCTGGGTGAACGAGAAGATCGCCAGTTCGCCCTTCGGCGCAGCGCCAAGCACGGCTTCTGCCTCCTTCAGGGCGGCACGTGATTCCGCGGGGTTCCCCATGCTTGCCTGCACCCGAGCCTCGAGGCCCCCGAGCATCGCCCGGGCGACCGAAGCACTGCTCCCAGTGAAGCGTTGGCCACGACGGATGAGCCTGAGTGCACCTTGAGCGTCACCGCTGTAGATCGGAACGAAGCTCTTGCCGATCAGCACCCACGCCGACAGGGTGTCATCTTCGGCCTCTGCGGCTGCGTCCAGCGCGGTATCAAACCAGCGGTGAGCGAGCGTGTACCGCTCCGCGTCGAACATGAAGATGCCCATGAGGGTCGCGAGCTGGGCAACGACACGAGACAGCCGCCGTTGCTGCGCCGTGCTCTGGCGACTCCTTACCCATGGCTGTATCTCGACCAGGCGGTCATGAACGTCGACCAACAGCGGCTCAGGACCCATCCGCTGATAGTCCACGACGTACTGCTCCGCCTCCTGCTCATAGCGGTGGAGCAGCCCGTTGCTGATGGTTGACGAATGCAACGCTCGGGAGAGGGCGAACGGAAGCGATCCGATGCCTTCGAGGATCCTGGCCCCGGCAGCGATGCCGGCGACCTTGGCACCGAGCTGCAATGTTTCGCGGCGGTTCGTGGCTGCCTCCTCACGAAGAGACCTTGGAACCAGCAGCTGCTCGCTCGCGTCCGGTATGGCCAAGTGTACCGGCACAGACGGCGTCAACGGCGTGCCCTCCCAGCCGCCAGCCTGCCGGCTTTGGGCCAACTTGGCGTGTCGTCGAGCCGTCTCCTCTTGGATCGCTTCCTCGAACAGCGTCAGCAGCGAGCCGTCGGTGTCGAACACACGCTCACACGCCTCGACGAACTGCCGGGATCTGGTCTTGTTGCCGTTCTCGACATCGGAGACGAACGACGGAGAGTATCCAACCAGCCTCGCAAGCGCCGCGATCGTCAGGCGACGAGCTTCACGGAGTCGCCGGATTTCCGCACCAAGACGAGCTGTCGCAGAACTGTCCGGGTCAAGCCGGCGCGGGGGTCGGCCTCGGCCCAAACCCCCACTGCTCTGTCCCCGAACGTCGCCTTGCATTGTTCACCACCTAGCGATGTTGTTCGCCGTTGGACGGCGAGTTGGCGAACAAGTTCTTGTCCCTTGCAGACCGCTAGGTACGGCTCGGACATCCAGACAGTACCACCTGTCCGACCCGTACCCTTTCTGCCAGAGAGGCTACCGATGGTCGGGCACACGACGGAGCGAGCGCCGGTGATGCCGGCCGGCGCGCCGATCATGCGGACGCTGCCGATGCAGCTGGACGAGGAGGGGGTGCTGCACCTCGACGGAGCATTCTTGGCCACCCTCCACGATGGGGAGGCGCTTGGAGTGCCCGGACTCTGTCCGACCTGCGAGTCATGCTGGACCGAGGCCGCCGTCGCTGTCGCGCTCTGGCCTGGCGACGTGGTCACCTTCAGGGGCGCGGCCTGCGCCGCTGAAGGTCGACGGGCGGGCGCCCGGCTCGTGCCCCTCGTTGCGTCGTAAGCCACGCGTACGATCTTCGGGCAGTCGGGGGGGTGCGGCGAAGGGAGTAGGCCTCGATGGCGCACATCGAGCGACGGGTCCGAAACGGCACGGTGAGCTATCGGGCGCGCTACCGCGACCCCGCCGGCAGGGAGAGAAGCAAGACCTTCGCCCGCAAGGTCGACGCCGAGCGCTTCGTCGTTGAGGTCGAACACGCCAAGAGCCGGGGCGCCTGGGTCGACCCGACACTCGGCCGCATCACCTTCGCCACGTGGCTCGAACAGTGGTGGGCGACGACCACCAACCTGCGGGAATCGACCCAGGCCCGCGACGAAGCCTCGCTCCGCGTGCACGCAGCCCCGAGGTTCGGCAGGATCCCGCTGGCCGCGATCCGGCAGCTCGAGGTGCGCGCCTGGGTCGCCGACCTCGCCGGTCAGGGCCTCAAGCCGGCCACCGTCGTCAAGGCCTACCAGCTGTTCAGCAAGGTCATGGTGGCCGCCGTCGACGCTGGGATCATCGCTCAGAGCCCGTGTCGGCGCATCCCCCTGCCCAAGGTCGAGCAGGACGAGAAGCGCTTCCTCACCCCGGCCGAGATCGCCCGGCTCGCGAGCGTCATCGAGTCCAGGTTCCGCGCGCTGGTGCTGGTGGGCGCCTACGGCGGACTCCGCATCGGCGAGCTGGCCGGCCTCCGCCGCGCCCATGTCGACACCGACCGCGGCACGGTGACGATCCTCGAGATCGCCACCGATGTCAGCGGCCGGCTTGTGTCCGGCCCGCCCAAGACACGCGCCGCCCGCCGGACGGTCAGCCTTCCAGCCCCGGTCGCCGAGGAGCTCGAGCGTCACCTGGCCACCTACGCGCGGCCCGACCCTGACGGTCTCGTCTTCACGGGGGCGAAGGGAGCCGCCCTGCGGGCCACCAACTTCCGCCGGCGCACCTGGAGGCTGGCTGTCCGTGCCGCCGAGTTCGACGGCTTGCGCATCCATGACCTTCGGCACACGGCGGTCGCCCTGTGGATCGCGGCCGGCGCGTCACCCAAGGAGGTCGCCCGGCGAGCCGGGCACACGTCGGTGAAGACAGTCCTCGACGTCTATGGGCACCTGTACGACGAGGCCGACGTCGCGCTCCGCGAGCGCCTGGAGGCGATGTTCGTCCCGGTCGGCGCCGCTCCTCTAACGGACTCGTGCGAGCCCAGTGCGGCCCAAGCGAGGTGACACTACTTCAGAATTGTCAGACCGGGCGAGGGAACCCGGTCTGAGCAGCGAGAACGGCGAGTGCGCCTGCCAGGATTTGAACCTGGGGCTGGGGTCTACGTCTAGTGGCGCTCGGTGCCCCAATCAGGGTTTCGTGAGCCTGCCGCGGAGCTGGTTGGCATTGGTTTGGAAGTCTTGTTCGTCGGCATCACGAAACCTGGCGTAGAACCACTGTGGGACGCGGACGGCCTGCTTGCGGGTGGCGAGGATGACGTCTTGGATCTCGCGAGCGGTCTTGTGGAGCCGCTGTTGCTCGGCGGCCGGGAGCGGAGGCGGTTGGGCGCGGTCGATCTCGGTCTGGATCAAAGGGATGATCCGCTCGCGTTCGGCCGCGATGTCGCGTTGGGCGCGGTAGCCGTCGACGCCGAGGAGAAGCGCCGCGGCTGCGGGAAGGTACCAGCGGGCGATGGTTTCGGCGATGGTGAGGTCGGCGAGATAGCCGATCAGCACGCCGAGAAGGGTCCAGGCGATGACCGCGCCGAGGAGCACGCGCCCCCAGCGGCGCCGCAGGCGGGCGTCCCAGCCGAGGTTCTGCTCCTGGCAGATGAACACGTCATAGGGTTGGGGGACGCCGCTGGTGTCCACGTACCAGTCGTGGAGCCGGTCGCCGCGGCCTCTGCGGGGGGTGAATTTGCGGGCGAGTTGGTTGATCTCGTGAGGCGGGAGGCGCTCTCCGGCGGCGGTCTGGTTCCAGGGCAGGCCGAACAGGTCGACGTCGAACATCTCCTGCACGGTGGCGCCGCGGCGGGCCTCGTTTTTGGCCCAGGGGTTGACGCCGGCGACGTAGGCGATCGCCCATGCGGCACCAGCAACCGAGATCGGGGTGGCGGTGGCGTCGACGAAGGCGGCCACCAGGCCCGCGGCGGCGAGGACAAGGGAGACACCGAGGCGGATCGCCTCGACGCGCTGGCCGCGGAGGTGGGAAGCGGAGGCCGCGCGGAGCAGGTGGAGCATGTCTGGGTCGTTCTGCCGCTGGCTGATCGGCGGCCGTGGTGTGTTCATGGGCGGGGCATGCGGTTTCCGAAGAGCCTGCGCCATCGCTCGACGGCCGCGCGCTCTTGCCCGTCGTCTTCCAGGTCAACGGCGGCCTCGGCGATGGCGAGCGCACCGCGCAGGGCGTCGGCGGCGGCGTGCTTCTCGGCCGGGCTCATGATGGCGTTGACGTCCGGGCCGACATCGGCGGGGTCGGGCCAGGGGTCATGGATCTGCTCGGCGGCGGTGGCGAGGAACAGCACGACCTCGTCCTGGTAGCGGCCGAACGGCGTCTTGACGATCCCCATGGCCATGACCTCGAGCAGGAACGAGGGGGAGACGGGCTCGCCGAGCTCCCGGTTGATCGCCTTGATCATCTTGACGAAGGGGACGTACTTGTCGTCGCACTCCTTGTTCTTGGCGGTGCTGGCCTCGCCGTGCTTCTCGGGGTCTGTGGCGATCCAGTTGCCGGCGTCGGGGTTGGGGATATGGTAGCCACCGCCCTTGCGGTGGAAGGCCGGCACGACCTCCATCGACATGATGTCGTCGTCAGATCCGTAGGGGATGACGATCGCCATGCCGTCGCGGTAGGCGTCCGGCCACTTGGTCTGGAGCAGGTCGAGGAGGGCGTCGAGGATCTCGCGGGGCGGTCGCCGACGGTACTGGCCATGGGGGCCGTCCTCTTTGAGGACAATGAAGATGTCGACATCCTTCAGCTTCTTGGTCTTGGTGTCGCGCTTGTAGCTGCCGGTCAGAAAGTCGTCATCGACAGATCCTGGCCAATGGCCACGGATGTACTCGCGGATGACGGTGTGCCGAGCCTGCGCCAGCTCGCTCTCGGTCCGGGTGATCTCAAGGTTGTGCTTGAGGTTTATGAAGGCGTCGTCGACGTACCCCATGATCAGTTGCCCTCCGATGTCAGCGGTAGAGGTAGCGCATTGACGCCGACGCGTCGGGCGCGCTGCCGAGGGTGCCGTAGTTGATGGACCGCAGACCCTGGGTGTTGGCCCGGCTTCCAGGTGACCAGCCGGGCTGGTTGGTGTGTGGACCGTTGAAGGTGCAAAACAGCCGGTAGGTGGTGCCGGCCGGCACGCGGTCAAGCTTGGCGCGAAAGCGGGCCAGCCGGGCTCGGGACGCGGTGAACTCGGCGTCCCCGGTGCCGCTGGCCTTGTAGGCGATCGGGAACTCGATGACGGGGGCGACCGTGCCGCGGGGTTGGTGGCACTCGAGCACGACCTCCTTCAGTGAGCCCTCCTCGATCCAGGCGCTGATCGCGTTCTCGTCCTGAGCCCAGTCCCGGTACAGGGTGGTCAGGTCGATGCGGAGGTCGGCGAGGATGTCGGCGATTGCGCCCATGATCACGTCGGTGAGGTAGGTCGCCGTATGCGTGCGCGTCGTCGTGCGGGTGGACGTGTAGGTCACGGCCGCTGCGCCCTCCTGCGCGTCAGCGCCTCAAGGTCGACCAAGCCGCCGCCTCGGACCCCACGGTCTGCGGCCTCGGCGCGCGTCTCAAGATCCGATGGCGGGTCGGCAGATAGGTGGGGTGAGCGCTCCGCGGCGGCCCGCACCAGCTCTTCCAGCGGCTCTGGCGTAGGCAGGTGCAGCACGAACTCGGTCGCCTGCACGCCGCCCAGGACGGGATTTGAGCTCTCCTCCAGCGACAGCGCGGCCGTGCCGCTGACGGTGCTAATCGTGCAGTACACCGGGTCGGCAACCAGGGTCAGCGGGTGCTGGTCGAGATGACCGCCGGCCACCAGCGGCAACCCGACCGTGGCGGCGGTGGCCATGACCGACTCGACGTCGGCGCGGTCGATGTGGGGTGACCGGTCGAGCGTATCGGCAACCAGGTCGGTGATGGTCTGCCAGGTCGCGATGGCCGACCGGCGGGGTGCTGCCGCAATGTCTCTATGCCGCTGCATCGCGGTCCCCCGTGCCGTGCCCGCTGAGCTGACTGGCGGCCCAGTCCTCGGCCGCTGCGAGCAGGTCGGCGATGGTGAGCGCGCCGGGGTCCAAGACGGTGTCCAGGCGGCGGGTCATCGCCTCGCTCACCAGCTTGCGGGCCTGCCGTCCGTCGATCCCCTCCAGCCGGGCGGCGACCCGGGTGAGCATTGGCGACTCAGCCAGCCGGCCAAGCGCCGGGTCCAGCGCGACGAAGTCCCGCAGCGTCGCGGCCAGGATCTGGGAGATCGCGGCGGGGCTCGGCAGGGGGATCGGGATCGCGGTGTCGCACCGGGACAAGAACGCCTCGTCCAAGGTGTCAGTGAAGTTCGAGGTCGCCACGACCAGCAGGTGGGGGGAGGTAGCCGCATTGCGGTCCAGCGCGGTCAGGACCGCGTCGGTGGCCCGGTGCACGTCCGCCGGGTTGGCCGACAACGACGCGGCGCTGCGCGCCACCGTCATCGCCTCCACCTCGTCGAGGACCACGATCGTCGGCATCCCGTCGTCAGCGAGCGAGGGCACGTACTCGGCCAGCAGCTCGGTCACCCGCTGCTGCGACTGCCCGTGCTCGGCGGACATCAGCCCGTGCGGGCTTACCTCGATCATCCTGACCTTCCCGCCCGTCACGCACGCCGCCAGCTCGGCCGCCAGCCCCCGCGCCAGCGTCGTCTTGCCCGTCCCCGGCGGCCCATACAGGATGATGAGCCCGTGCAGGGCGCTCAGCTCGAACGGCAGCAGGGGCCGGACACGCAGGCTGAGCAGCGCCTGGTGCAGGAGCCGGTCCTTGATCTGCTGGTCGACCACGATCGCGTCCCAGAGCCGGCCGTCCCGGTCCGATGGCAGCACCGCTACCGTGGTCACGCATTCCTCGACCTTCACACCCACCTCCGCTAAGCTCATTTGCAAGGACGCCAAGGAGCCTAGCATAGGTGGACGAGCGGAGTTGCATCCCGTAGGTTCAGCCACGTGGAGGTAAGCACGACCCCCCGACAGCCTGCCCTGCGCTCTCGACCGCGGCAGGTCCGATCTGATGCTGAGGTCGCTCAGCCCAGCGAACCGCGAATTGGTGAGATCCTCCGACGCGCTCGAAAGCATCGCGGCTGGAGCCTCCGCGACGTCCAGCGCCGCACCGGCATCCCGAATCCCCACCTCTCCCAGATCGAACGGGGGCAGATCCGGCGACCGGATGCCGAGATCCTCTGGACACTCAGCGAGCTGTACTCACTTGACTTCCCACTGATCGCTGCATGGTCGGGACACCTTGACGAGTACTCCACTGAGCCCAGCGCGTCACTCGCTCTGATCGCGCTTCGGGCACTGAGCCAGCTCGACCCGGATGAACAGATCGAAGTGATCCATTACATCGAAGGACTCGCTGGCGACACTCGGCGTGGAAAGCACTGAGACCAAACATCATCCTCGTCCGGGCTCGTCTGCACGACGCTGATCACCTCGTCGCCCAACCTTGCGCATGTGCGTCAGGGGCGGGTCGCCCGCGGTGACCACGAGGCGTGGTCGTTGTGCTGGTGTGGACCCGCGTTGCCTAGCCCTGGGGGCGGGCCATCGGGTTCGACTGCGAGGAGGACGCGGCCCCAGCGCGGCCCAGGCAGGCAGCGAGCGCTGCCGGCTCACCGCCAGCAACGCTCTGGCCTGCAAGAATAGTGAGTGGGCCTGCCAGGACTTGAACCTGGGACCTCATCCTTATCAGGGATGCGCTCTAACCGCCTGAGCTACAGGCCCGCGAACCGGAACGGGATTGTACATGGGCCTCATGGCGACTGCCGATGGGATTCTGGCCACCGCCCAGGCCAGGCGACGTCGAGCACCTGGCCAGGCACGCCTGTGATCGCGTCGGCCAGCGGGAGAGCGCGGTCGGTCAGATTGGCCGGGACCCCACCGGACGGCGCTCGCGCTCGGCAAGAACGACCTCGATGCCGCCGGTGATGTCGTTCACCAGGTTGAACAGGAGCGTCGCGAGCACGGTGCCGATGCTCCAGAGCACCACGCCGAGCAGGCCGAGGAGGATGTAGTACTTGAAGACCGTCCCCGCCGGGAACTTGAGATCGAGGTTGAAGTTCCCTGCGAACGTCGTGACGGACTCGAAGACGCCCATGTTGACGAGCACGAACCAGATGACCGCGAACACGAGCAGGCCGACGAGCAGCATGCAGAAGTAGAACAGCAGCGAGAACTTCAGCATCGACCAGGGGTCCAGCCGGCGCAGGACCAGCCGCGACCGGCGGTCGACGGCCGGAGCCGCAACCGGCGGTCTGGGGAAGTTCGGCCTGGTTGTGACCTCTGGAATCTGGCTGGTCATTGGCTACTCCTCGTCCTTGACGACGGGTGCGACGGCCGCCACCCTCCCGGTCGCCCCCAGCCGCATGACGCGCACGCCCTGCGTGGACCGACCGGCCCGCCGGACCTCCTTTGCTCGCGTCCGGATGATCTGCCCGATGTCTGTGATGAGGAAGATATCGTCTTCCTCCTGCACCACGAGAGCACCAGCCAGGAATCCTCGCGCTTCCGTTATCTTCGCGGTCAGGACGCCCTTGCCCCCACGGCCCTTACGAGGATACTGCTCAAGCGGCGTGCGCTTGCCGAACCCGGCGTCGGTGACCACGAGCAGGTCGGCGTCGGACCGCACGACCTCCATGGCCAGGACCTCGTCGTTGCCGTTCAGCCGCATGGCGATGACCCCGCTGGCCTGTCGTCCCATCGGGCGCACCGAACCCGGGTCCTCGCTGAACCGGACCGCCTGGCCCTTGCGTGACACGAACAGCAGGTCGTCGTTGCCGGAGGTGAGCTTCACGCCGATCAGCTCGTCGTCGTTCCTGAGCGTGATCGCGGCCAGGCCGACGCGGGGCGAGTCGTACTCGGGCAGCGCGGTCTTCTTCACCATGCCCCGCCTGGTCCCGAGGACCAGGTACTTGTCGGCGTGGTAGTCGTCGAGGTCGAGCACTGCCGCGATCTTCTCGTCGGGCTGGAACGTGGCCCCTGGCACGTTGGCCACGTAGGTGCCGCGGGAGTTGCGGGCGGCCTCGGGCAGCTCGTGCACCTTGACCCGGTACACCCGGCCCTTGTTGGTGAAGAACAGCACCCAGTGGTGGGTGTTGGTGATGGACAGGAACTGGACGATGTCGTCTTCTTTGAGGTTCGCCCCCCGCACGCCCCGGCCGCCGCGGTTCTGGGCCCGGTAGTCGTTCAGCGGCACCCGCTTGACGTACCCGGTCCGGGTCACCGTGACGACCACCGGCTCGGCGGCGATCAGGTCCTCGATCGAGAGCTCGCCCTCGTCGGGCCGGATCTCGGTCCGCCTCGGGTCGGCGAAGCGCCGCTTGACCTGGAGCAGCTCGTCCTTCACGATCGCGCGCACCTTGGAGGGATCCTCGAGGATTGCCTTGAGCTCGGCGATCTTCGCCTGCAGCTCCGCGTACTCCTCCTGGATCCTGCGGCGCTCGAGGGCGGCGAGCCGGCGGAGCTGCATGTCCAGGATCGCGGTGGCCTGGATCTCCGAAAAGGAGTAGCGCTCCATGAGCTGGGTGCGGGCCGCGTCGGCCGACTCGGCGTTGCGGATGAGGTTGATGACCTCGTCCAGGTGGTCCAGGGCGATCAGCAGGCCCTCGAGGATGTGGGCCCGCTCCTGGGCCTTGCGCAGCTCGTACCTGGTCCGCCTGATGATGACGGTGATCTGGTGGGCGACGTAGTGGCGGAGCACGTCGCCCAGGTTGAGCAGGCGCGGCACGGCGTCGACGAGGGCCAGCATGATCACGCCGAAGGTGTCCTGCAGCTGGGTGTGCTTGTAGAGCTGGTTCAGCACGACCTGCGGCACGGCGTCCCGGCGCACGTCGATGACCAGCCGGGTGCCCTCGCGGCTGGTCTCGTTGTTGACGTCGCTGATGCCGGCGATCCGGCCCTCCTTGACCAGCTCGCCGATGCGAACCAGCAGCCGGTCGCCGGACACCTGGTAGGGCAGCTCGGTGACGATGATGCTCTGGCCGCCCCTACGGTTCTCCTCGATGCGCACCTTGGCCCTGACCCGGATGGACCCGCGGCCGGTCAGATAGGCATCCCTGATGCCGCTCATGCCCATGACCGACGCGCCGGTGGGGAAGTCGGGGCCCTTGACGTGGCGCATGAGGTCTTCGCTGGTCAGCTCGGGGTTGTCGAGCAGCGCGAGCGTGGCGTCGATGACCTCGCCCAGGTTGTGGGGTGGGATGTTGGTGGCCATGCCCACCGCGATGCCCGCGGAGCCGTTGGCGAGCAGGTTCGGGAAGCGGCCCGGAAGGGGCATCGGCTCGACGGACTGGTTGTCGTAGTTGGGGCTGAAGTCGACGGTTTCCTTGTCGATGTCGCGGAGCAGCTCCATCGCCAGCGGCGAGAGCCGCGCTTCGGTGTTGTGGCTCACGAAGCCGTTGGTGATGAAGGCGTGGTCCTCGGAATCGACCCGGACCGAGTAGACCGGCCGCACCCCCGCGTCGGTCACCGCCTGCACCGTGGCGTAGTAGAAGCCGCCGGCGACCAGCGGCTCGACGACCCGGCGGACCTCCTCGGAGGGGATGCGAGCGAGGATCTCCTCGCCGTCACGCTCCCATCGCTCGACCCGGTCGATCTGGTGGGTGCGCAGCCAGGCCCCGGCCGCGCCGCGCCCGCCGCACTCCCGCCGGATGTAGTCGGCCACGTACGGGATCCGGTCGTGGCGTGCGACCAAGCCCCGCTCGCGGTCGAACAGCTCGCGCACGACGCCGTCCACGGCCCGGCTGAGCACCACGTGGTCGCCCGGCCGGATCTCCTCCAGCAGCTTCCACAACAGCATCGGGACGCCGGCGACGCTCACCAGGCAGAGCAGCGGGTGGTTGCGCGTCCCGGTGAGCTCGTAGCCACCGGCGGCGACCAGGCGCAGCGTCGGGTGGGAGCCCGAGTGGAACAGCTTCGAGGCGCCCACGGGGTCGCCGTGGCGGTCGAGCACCTTCAGGTCGATGTCGGTGTCGGAGTCCGGGGCCACGTCCCCGACGATCTCGTCCATGCGCACGGTCCCGCCGGCGGTGGCCACCAGGGTGTCGCCGGTGACGCAGTACCGCATCGCCGCCGCCGGGTCCCCGTCGGCCGAGCCGAAGTTGCCCTGACCGTCGATGAGCGGGTAGCGGGACGCGAAGTCCTGCCCGAGCCGCACCATCGCGTCGTACACCGCGGTGTCGCCGTGCGGGTGGTACTTCCCGAGCACCGAGCCGACGATGTAGGCCGACTTGCGGCGGTTCTCGCCGGCCCGGATGCCCTCCTCGTAGGCGCCCCAGAGGATGCGGCGGTGGACTGGCTTCAGCCCGTCGCGCACGTCTGGCAGAGCTCGCGCCACGATCACGCTCATGGCGTAATCGAGGAAGGAGCTCTTCATCTCCTCTTCGAGGTCGACAGGCTCGATTCGGCGGGCTTCCGGCACCTGTTGGTTCCCTTCTCCTGCCGGCCGCGCGGCGGGCTGTCGAGCCCGCGCCGCGGCCGTTCGCTTCGTCTGGCGTGGCGGTCAGATGTCCAGGAAACGCACGTCCTTGGCGTTCCGCTGGATGAAGTTGCGGCGGTTCTCCACGTTCTCACCCATCAGGATGGTGAAGATCTCGTCGGCCACCGCGGCGTCCTCGAGGCCGACCTGGAGCAGGGTGCGCCGCTCGGGGTCCATGGTCGTCTCCCACAGCTCCTCGGCGTTCATCTCCCCGAGACCCTTGTACCGCTGTGGCGTCGCCTTGCTCTTGGGGTTGCGCTTGAACCACTGGTCGCGCTCCCGCTCGGTGTAGGCGTAGAAGATGTCGTTGCCGCTCCGGCCGTACTTGATCTTGTAGAGAGGTGGCTGGGCGATGTAGACGAACCCCGACTCGACCAGCCCCCGCAGGAACCGGAACAGGAACGTGAGCAGCAGCGTCCTGATGTGCGAGCCGTCCACGTCGGCGTCGGCCATGATCACGATCTTGTTGTAACGGGCCTTGGTGAGGTCGAAGTCCTCACCGATGCCCGTGCCCATCGCCGTGATGATGGACTGGATCTCGACGTTCTTGAGGGCCTGGTCGAGCCGGGCCTTCTCGACGTTGAGGATCTTCCCTCGGATGGGGAGGATGGCCTGGAAGGTGCGGTTGCGGGCCTCCTTGGCCGAGCCGCCGGCGGAGTTGCCCTCCACGATGAACAGCTCAGCCTGGCGCGGGTCGCGCGAGGAGCAGTCGGCCAGCTTGCCAGGCAGCGACGACGACTCGAGCAACGACTTGCGGCGGGTCAACTCGCGGGCGTTGCGGGCCGCCATGCGGGCCCGGGCGGCCTGGATGCACTTGACCACGATCGCCTTGGCTTGGGCGCCGTGCTCCTCGAACCATTCGTCCAGCATCTTGTTGGTGGTGACCTGGACGAAGCCCTTGATCTCGGTGTTGCCCAGCCTGGTCTTGGTCTGCCCTTCGAACTGTGGCTCGCGTAGCTTCACCGAGACGATCGCGGTCAGGCCCTCGCGGACGTCGTCGCCGCTGAGGTTCTGGTCCTTCTCCTTGAGCAGGCTGTTGGCCCGGGCGTAGCGGTTGACGGTCGAGGTCAGGGCGGCCCGGAAGCCCTCCTCGTGGGTGCCGCCGTCCACCGTGTTGATCGTGTTCGCAAAGGTGTAGAGCGAGTCGTTGTAGCTCGAGTTCCACTGCATCGCGATCTCGACCTGCGACGTGCCCGCCTCGCCCTCGTAGTAGATGATCGAGGGGTGGACCGGCTCCTTGCTGGAGTTCAGGTGCGCCACGAAATCCCGCAGGCCACCCTTGTACATGTAGTTCTCGCTGGCCGCGGGCGTGTCGCGCTCGTCGGTCAGCGTGATCGACAGGCCGGCGTTGAGGAAGGCCATCTCCCGCATCCGGCCCGACAGGATGGCGAAGCTGAAGTCGAGATCCTCGAAGATGTCTGGGTCCGGCCAGAAGGCCACCGTGGTGCCATGGCCCCGCGCCTTGCCCACCCGCTCGACCGGCCCGGTCGGCTCGCCACGCTCGTAGGATTGCCGATAGCGGTAGCCGTCCCTGACCACCTCGGCGTCGAGCCGGGTCGACAGGGCGTTGACCACCGAGACGCCGACGCCGTGGAGCCCACCGGAGACGGCGTAGGAGTCGCCGCCGAACTTGCCACCGGCGTGCAGCGTCGTCATGACGACCTCCAGCGCCGAGCGGCGCTCGACCGGGTGCTCGTCGACCGGGATGCCGCGCCCGTTGTCGATCACGCTGACCCCGCCGTCGGCGGTCAGCGCGATCTCGATATGGTCGCAGTACCCGGCCAACGCCTCGTCCACGGCGTTGTCCACCACCTCGTAGACGAGGTGGTGGAGGCCCCGGTGGCCGGTTGACCCGATGTACATCCCCGGGCGCCTCCGGACCGCCTCGAGGCCTTCCAGCACCGTGATATCACCGGCGCCGTAGTTACCGGCAATGCTCCTAACCATCAGCCTCCTCGTCGATGCCCGAAACGCGCACGACGCAAGTACACGCGCTGGCCGAAACAGGCCCGGGCGAGCGCGTGCGCGGTTCGCGGAGAGGGGAAGGATCCCTTTGCAGTATACCACGCATCGGACGCTCGCCTGACTCGTTCACGCAGGTCAGAAGCCACGTTCACCAGCTCCCGAGGTAGGCCGGGCCCCAAGCTCGGGGGCGGCTCGGCTGGCCGGTTTCTCGGGCCACGACGCGATCCGTGCCGTCCAGCTGCGCCGGGCCGCCAGGAGCGGCGCTCACCGGCGACCGCGACCCTTCACGTCGTCGGTCCGCACTCGCACCCCGCGGACGACTCCTGGCCCGCAGACCACCGAGAGGCGGTCCATCAGCGTGCCCTGCAAGTAGGTGAGCTGCGTGGCCCAGGCCGTTGAGTCCGCGCTGACGACCAGGGTGCCGTCCTCCTCGAGCCGGATCGGGTGGCAGTGGGCTGCGACCACCTCACCGACGACGTCAGACCAGCGCGCCACGACCCTCGCAGCCAGGAGCCGCTGCTGCCAGCCCCGCGCCCGCAACGCCTTGGCGATCTCACTCCCGACCAGCTCTGGTTCGTGGCTGATGGCTCCGTCCTCCTCCTCGTCACGCTTCCCAGGCAACGCCGGCGCGGCCAGCGCAGCCGGGTCGGGCCGTGTGGATGGGTCGGGCCGTGTGGATGGGTCGGCCCGTGTGGATGGGTCGGGCCGTGTGGATGGGTCGGGCCGTGTGGACACCGGCCGTCGCAGCCGGCGTCCCGTCGCGTCCGCTCGACCGGGGCCGCGCGGCGGGGTTCCCTCGCCTCCGCTTCGACCAGGGCCGCGCGCGCCGGGTGCGCGACGCCGGCCGGCAGGTCCCGGTGCAGCCCGGTCGACCCACTCCGAGAGGCCAGAACTCACCACCTTGCCCGCCGCACCCGGCAGGAGGCGGAAGTGGGCCCGGGCAGGCCATGACACCCTCAGGTCTTGGAGCGTGGTGGACCGATCGGCCAGGTTGAGCGGGTCGTCTGGGAGCACCGCACCAGGCCGGCTCATGTCGTTCCCGCAGGACGGATCGAGCCTGGTTCCACGTGGAACATTGAAGCCCGCAGGTGTGACGGCAACTCCTCGGCCATGGCCGTGGTGATGATCGCCTGCTCGGCCCTGGCGACGACGGCAGCGACGCGCTCGCGCCGGCTCCGGTCCAACTCGGCGAACACGTCGTCGAGCAGCAGCACCGGTTCCTCCCCCTCGGCGGTTAGCAACCGGTGGGACGCGAACCGGAAAGCGAGGGCGAGCGACCACGCCTCGCCGTGGGAGGCGTGGGTACGGGCAGGAAGCTCCTGCACCGAGAGGACCAGGTCGTCGCGGTGGGGACCGGACAGCGTGACCCCCCGCTCGATCTCTCTCGCGCGATCGCTGACCAGCTTGCCCCGGAGCGCCTCGGCGAGCAGGCTCGGCTCCGGGTCGGCGTCGTGCTCGGTGAGCGAGTCGCCTAGTACCGCGGACGCATACGACACGCCGACTGTGTCGCTGCGAGCGGCCAGCTCCTGGTAGGCGCGCTCGATCAGGGGCGCGAGGAGGCGGACCAGCCGAAGCCGCTGCAGCCAGAGCTCTGCCCCAGCGGCGGCAAGCTTGTCGTCCCATACCTCGAGCGTGGCCGGTCCGGTCCCGCTGGGCAGGCGCCCGCCGGCACTCCTCAGCAGCGTGTTGCGCTGCCGGAGGATGCGCTCGTAGTCCTGCCGGACGGCGAGGTAGCGAGGAAGCCGCTGCACGGCGAGGGTGTCCAGGAATCGCCGGCGCTCCTCCGGGTCACCGCGCACGAGCGCGAGATCCTCGGGGGCGAACATGACCGCTTGGACGATCCCCAGGAGGTCCCGTGAGCGGGGCACGGCAGTGCGGTTCACCCGCCCCCGGACGCCGCTGCCTGGACGGATCTCCAGCTCGAGGAGCACGGTGCGTCCGGCGCGGATTGCTGCCGCTCGGACCACTGCCGCGTCTGCTCCGGCCCGGACGAGCGCGGCCTCCTGGCCCGGGCGGTGCGACCCCAAGGTGGCGAGGTAGCCGATCGCCTCCAGCAGGTTGGTCTTGCCCACCCCGTTCGGGCCGACCAGGGCAGTCACCCCGGGCGGGAGGTCGACGGCCGCGGTGGGATGGTTGCGGAAGTCGGCGACCTCCAGGTGGCGCAGGCGCAGCGTGGCCGCCTACCCGGACAGGCGGACCGGCATCAGCAGGTACAAGAACCCGCGCCGGTCGTTGCCGTGGACGAGCGCCGGCTTGAGGCCGTCCCGTACCTCGATGACTACCTCGCTGTCAGCCACCCCGGACACGCCGTCGGTCAGGTAGCTCGGATTGAAGGCAACGGACAGGGTCTCGCCCTCGTACTTCGCGTCGATCGACGCGGCCCCGTGGCCCACGTCCTGCAGGCTGCCGTCCACCTGGATCCGGTCCCGCTCGAAGGTCAGGCGCACCGGGTTGTTGTTCTGCCCGTACGGCGCGACCTGCTTCAGTGCGTCGAGCAAGCTCTGGCGGTTGACGGTGGCGATGCTCTCGTACCCGGTCGGGATGAGGCTGCGGAACTTGGGGAACTCGCCTTCGACCAGTCGCGAGGTGAGGCGGCGTCCGCCGCCGGCGAAGGTCACCTGGTGTGGCTCGATCCCGATCTCGACCGTGGCCTCGCCCGCCTGGGCGCGGGCCGCCTCGGTCAGGGCCCTGGCCGGCACCAGCGCCGTGGTCGCGGCGTACTCCCAGGTCCAGTCGAGCTCGCGTACTGCGAGCCGGTAGGAGTCGGTGGCGGCCAGCGTGAGCTGCTCGGGCTTTGCCTCGAACAGCACCGCGGTCAGCACGGGTCGAGCCTCGTCGTGGGACGCGGCCCGGCTCACCTGAGCTGCCGCACTTGCCAGAGCCTCGCCGACGACGGTGCCCGTCTGCTCGAGGGACGGCTGGGTCAGGGTGGGGAAGTCCTCGGCGTCGAGCAGGCGGAGCTCGTGCGAGACCTGCCCACAGCTCAGGGTGAGCCCGGCATCGGTCGCCTCCACCTCGACCACACCGGTCGGCAGGTTGCGGATCACCTCTCCGAAGATGCGGCCGGGTACGACGATGCGGCCGTCATCCTCGCCGCGGACGAGGATCACCGCCTCGCTGGTGTGCTCGAGATCCGTGGAGGCCAACCGCAGCTGCTGGTCGGTCAGCTCGAGCAGGGTACCGCCCAGCACGGGAACGGTCGGCTTGGTGGAGACGGTCCGGCTCACCCAAGCGACCGCGTCGGCGAAGGAATCGCGCTCAGTCGTGAACTTCACGGTTGTCGACCTCCACGAGCTATCCACAAGGATTGGTTGTTGTCTGGAGTGAGAAAGACAGATCTTCGTAACACCCGTAATGGCTGGGGGTATGTGGACCAGCCCCCGAACCGGCAGCTCAGGCCCTTCACCGTTGTCCCTCCAGGCCTGGGGACGGCGGGCGTGGTCTTCCCCAGGTGTGAGCCGCCCCCCGCGCGGCACCCTGCCGTCCCCGTTCGATCAACATGTCGTCCCCATCTTCTCCCCAGGCCCCGACGGTGAAGTGAGCCGGGTCTGGCGGCCACCGCGGCCACCGCGGCCAGGGCTGACCGGTGCCCGGCGCGCCCTGGCGCAGCTGCCCGAGGCGGACACGGGCCGGCGAGCCGTCTGGCGATCGACACCTGCTCATGGCCCTTGCTGAGACCGGACCTTGACCCGGTTGGTCAGCTCCTGCACCTGGTTGTAGATGCCGCGCCGCTCCCGCATGAGGCCGCGGATCTTCTGGGTCGCATGCATGACCGTGGTGTGGTCGCGGCCGCCGAAGGCCTGCCCGATCTTGGGGAGCGACAGGTCGGTGAGCTCGCGGGTCAGGTACATGGCCATCTGCCGCGCGGTGACGAGCAGGCGTGACCGACTGGAGCCGGTGAGGTCCTCGATCGACAGCCCGAAGTAGGCAGCGGTCTCGGCCATGATGATGGGGACAGAGACCTCGCGGCTGCCCTCGTCCGGGAAGAGGTCCTTCAGCACGATCTCGGTGAGGGCCAGGTCGATCGGGCTGCGGTTCAGCGATGCGAACGCGGTGACCCGGATCAGGGCGCCCTCCAGCTCACGGATGTTGGACTGGACCTTGGACGCGATGAACGACAGCACGTCGTCGGGGACGTTCAGGCCGTCGGCGCTGGACTTCTTGCGCAGAATGGCGATGCGCGTCTCCAGGTCGGGCGGCTGGACATCGGTGATCAGGCCCCACTCGAACCGTGAGCGCAGGCGATCCTCGAGCGTGGCGATCTGCTTCGGCGGCCGGTCCGACGAGATGACGATCTGCTTGTCGGCGTTGTGGAGCGCATTGAAGGTGTGGAAGAACTCCTCCTGCGTCCGCTCCTTGCCCTCGAGGAACTGGATGTCGTCGATCAGCAGGATGTCGTTGTCTCGGTAGCGGCGCTGGAAGGTGCCGGCCCGGTCGTCGCGGATCGCGTTGATGAAGTCGTTGGTGAACTGCTCACTGGTGACGTAACGGACCCTGGCCTGCGGAAACAGGTTGCCGGCGTAGTGGCCGATGGCATGCAGGAGGTGGGTCTTGCCGAGGCCGGCGCCCCCGTAGATGAACAAGGGGTTGTACGACTTCGCCGGCGCCTCGGCCACCGCGACGGCGGCCGCATGCGCGAATCGGTTGGAGGACCCGATGACGAACCGCTCGAAGGTGTACTTCGCCGTGAGCTGCGGCCGGTCGGCCGAGGCCCCCGACCGAGGGACCGAGCGCGCCTGCTCCTCGTCGCCGGCGTCTTCGGCGACCTCCCGCACCGTCACGCGGATGTTCAGCGGCCTGCCGGCGACGCGGGCCAACGATGCGAGCACGGTCGGCGCGTAGCGCTGCTCCACCCACTCCTTGACGAACTCGTCCGGCACGGCGAGGACGAGGGTGTCGCCGACGACCGCGACGGGGCGTGTCTGCGCCAGCCAGGCCTTGTGGGTCGATCCCGATCCTTGGAGGGACTCGAGACAGGCCGACCAGATCACGGCCGCGTCTTCGTGGAGTTCCTCGGCCACAGCCCTGCCGCCCTTTCTGACAACTCGCGGTTCCGGTTCTCGTCTCCTCCACCTACATATCCACATCTCCATCCACAGGTGTGGAGAACCCGAGCCTGTGAACTCGCGGCCCAACAGAGCCAAGTACCGGGAGAGACGGCAGAACCACGCCTAGTGGCGGAGGCCGTGACGGGGAAGCCGGGCCTGAGATGCGGGCCGTCAGATGAGGCGGGGCGGAGAATAGCATCGGTCCGCGAACCCCCTCAAGGGCTGGGACCGGGTGTTGTGTGAGCAATGGGGCGCGTTGACGCACCTGGGGCATGACCGTACCATCGTTTCTTCGGTGCCCTTCTGGCACTTCGATCTTGCCTGCCCTTCCACAGACCGGGTTAGGAGCCGACTGTTGTGAAACGAACCTTCCAGCCAAACACCCGTAAGCGCGCAAAGACTCACGGTTTCCGCGTGCGGATGCGGACTCGCGCCGGACGTGCGATCCTCGCTCGGCGCCGTGCCAAGGGTCGCACCCGCATCTCCGCGTAGGACTGACAAGATGGCAACCGTGGACCGTTTGAGCTCCCCTTCGGCATTCCGGTCGGTCTTCGCGACCGGCCGTTCCTATGCTGAAGGATCGGTCGTCGTGTACGTCGCCAAGCGCCCGACCGGCGCGGGACCAGCAAGAGCAGGTTTCGTCGTGAGCCGTAAGGTCGGAGGGGCGGTTGCCCGCAACAGGGCCAAGCGCCTGTTGCGTGAGGCGCTCCGCTTGGAGGGCAGGGAGCTCCCCGAGGGCTTGGATGTCGTGGTCGTGGCAAGGCCAAGCGTGGCCAACGCCTCCTACAATGAGGTAGCCGGCGATCTACGGAGCATCCTGACCGCCGCCGGCATCGGAGGAGGAAGCGCAGGGTGAGCCATCCGGAATCGGGTGGACCGCGGCCTGGATGGGCAGGGTCGGTGCTCCTGGCACTCCTCCACGGATACCAGCGTTGGATCAGCCCCGCCCTTGGCCCTCGCTGCCGTTTCTATCCCTCTTGTTCTGCGTATGCTGTAAGGGCCATCGAGCTGCACGGTGCGGCTCGAGGCTCCTGGTTGGCGCTACGCCGCCTGGTGAAGTGCCAGCCGTTCCACCCTGGGGGGATCGACCACGTTCCCCCTGCGAACGGTCGGGCCGGGTCTCGCCGTCGAGGACGCGGTGAGGTAACCAGCGCCAGCCCCGCCGAGAGAGGCAGTTTGTGAATTCGATGATCGAGCTGTTCCACACCTTCCGGGACTCCTTGTATCACGTCCTCAAGTTCTTCCAGGATCTCGTTGAGCCCGTCCTGGGTAGCCAGAGCTACTGGTTCTCGATCGTGATGCTCACGATCGCGGTCCGGGTCCTCCTGATCCCCCTGACCGTCAAGCAGGTGCGCTCGACCCGGGCGATGCAGGAACTGCAACCCGAACTCAAGAAGCTGCAGGCCAAGTACAAGAACGACCGGCAGAAGCTCAACGAGGAGATGATGGCGCTCTACCGGGAGCGCGGCTTCAACCCCATGGCGGGTTGCTGGCCCCTCGTGGCCCAGATGCCGTTCTTCTTCGCGCTGTACCACGTGATCTACAGCGACATCATCGCCGGCGAGCCGAACATCCTTTCGAATGCCACCTTCTTCGGTATCCCGCTCTCTGAACAGTGGACCAAGCTGCCCACATGGGCCGACAAACTGGCCACGCCAGATGGTCTGGTCATCCTCGTGCTCATCCTTGCGATGTCGGCCACCACCTACATCTCGCAGCGCCAGCTCATGTCGAGGCAGGGTTCGCAGGTCAACCCGCAGCAGCAGATGCTCATGAGGATCCTGCCGCTGACGTTCCTGGTCTTCGCGATCAACGTGCCGCTCGCGATCATCATCTACTGGGTGACGACCAACCTGTGGAGCATGGGTCAGCAGTACATCCTCCTGAGGAACGCTCCCGCCCCAGCCGGTGCTGGTGCCAGTGCGCCCGCCCCGGCGGTTGTGGCCGACGGGGAGACGGGGAAGAAGCGGCTAGGCTCATTCGGCCTGCTCCGGAGCCTGATGCCGCAATCGTCCGCACCTCCGTCCGCCAACGGAGACAGCAGTCCGAAACCGGTGGGCGGCAAGGCGACCAGCAAGCCGACGGCAGCCAAGGGTGGTGCCGGTGGGAAACGCCCGCAAGCTGGGAACGCCCGAAGGCCGCCAGCTGGGAACGCCCGCAAGCCAGACGCCAGCGGCACACAGCAGCAAGCTGGGAACGCCCGCAAGCCAGACGCCAGCGGCACACAGCAGCAAGCTGGGAACGCCCGCAAGCCAGACGCCAGCGG
>Ga0184627_10000101_pt1 | contig 42860 bp, 48 predicted proteins | sample PLM3_127_b1_FD_133150 | JGI IMG/M metagenome (GOLD analysis project Ga0184627, IMG submission 133150) | Groundwater sediment microbial communities from an aquifer in East River, Colorado, USA - PLM3_127_b1 | ecosystem: Environmental > Terrestrial > Soil > Riparian zone | place: USA: East River... | reverse complement strand
GGCGGGACCTCCTCCACGACGGTGGAGCCGGCGGCGATGACCGATCCCTTCCCGACCTTGACGGGGGCCACCAGGTTCACGTTGGTCCCCACGAAGGCCTCGTCCTCGATGACCGTCTGGTGCTTGGCGTAGCCGTCGTAGTTGCAGGTGATGGTCCCCGCCCCGATGTTGACTCGATCCCCCATCACCGTGTCGCCGATGTAGGTCAGGTGCGGGACCTTCGAGCCCTCCCCGATGACCGACTTCTTCACCTCGCAGAAATTGCCAACCTTGGCCTTCTTCTTCAGGCGGCTCCCGGGCCGCAGGTGCGCGTACGGGCCCAGGGTGCAGCCCTCGGCGATCTCGCTCTCCGTGAGCACGCAGCCGTCCAGGATGGTGACCCCGTTGCCCAGGCGGGTGTCCCGGAGGCGGCTGCCGGGGTAGATGACGCATCCCTCCCCGATGGCCGTCTGGCCTTCCAGGGTCACATTGGGATACAGGACCGTGTCCCGGCCGATGCTGACGGTCGAATCCACATACGTGGAGGGAGGGTCGAGGACCGTCACCCCGTCCCGCATGAGCCTATCGAGGACCCGCTGCCGAAGGACGGCCCCGGCCGCCGCCAGCTCGGCTCGGGTGTTGATCCCCAGGACCTCGGCTGACTCGGCGGCCCGGAGCGCCTCCACCTTCTGGCGGCGACGCCGCAGGGCGGCCAGGACCTCTGGCAGGTAGAGTTCCCCCTTCACCCGGGAGGTCCGGACCTCGGTGAGCGCCTTGAGCAGCGCCGGGGCCGCGAAGGCGTAGAGCCCCGCGTTAATCTCTTTGACCTTCCGCTCCCGGGGGCTCGCCTCCACCTCCTCCACCACCCGCAGGACCTGCCCCCCGCCCTTCCGGATGACCCGGCCGTAGCCGGTCGGGTCCGGCAGGGTGGCGGTCAGCATGGTGGCTGCCGCCCGCTTCCTCTCGTGGTGCGTGAGCAGGGCCCGGACGGTCTCTTCCTTGAGGAGGGGGACATCACCCGAGAGGACGAGGACGGTCCCGTCGAACCCCTTCAAGGCCTCGGCCGCCTGAAGGACCGCGTGGGCCGTTCCCCGCTGCTCGGCCTGCAGGACGAACTCGACGGAGGCCCCGGCGCAGGCCTCCCTCACCGCCTCCGCCTGATAGCCCACGACCACGAGGGTGCGCTTCACCTGAAGGCGCTGGCAGAGGTCGAGGACGTGGGCGACCATGGGCCGCCCGAGGACCGGGTGCAGGACCTTCGCCCGGCCCGACTTCATCCGGGTCCCGGCCCCCGCGGCCATCACGACGGCGACGACGTCCCGCATCCCCCTCTCCCCCCCGGTTGGGGCCGAGGCCCCCGCCGGGCGCGCCGAATCAGCCTGCAATTCCGGTGCCCAGGAAGCCTTGCGGAATCATAGCATACGGCCTCCAGGGCCTAAAGGGAACTTTCGCGCGGTGGGGCTGGATCTGGCTGGCAGACTGTCTCCGCCAGGCAACACCGGAGTGGACGCGCGGCCACACCGCTGGGGGCAGTCACGCCCCCAGGGCGGCGAGGGCGGCGCCGGCGGTGAAGAGGGAGCCGGTCACGAGGATAGTGTCTTCCGGGCGGGCCAGGGCGCGGGCCGCGGCGAGAGCGTCCGCGACCTCCGGGACCACCTCCACGTGGTGGCAGAGGCCCCGGGCAGCCTCGAGGAGGATTTCGGCATCGGCGGCCCGGTCGCTCGGCGGCCGGCAGAGAATGGCGGCATCGAAGGCGGGCAGGAGGATTTCCATCATATGGCCCCAGTCCTTGTCCTTGAGGGCGCCGAAGACCAGGATTCGCCGGCCGGGGGCTTCCTCCTCGAGGAAGTCCCGCACCGCCCGGCAGGCGGCCGGATTGTGGGCGCCATCCACCAGGAGGCGGGGGCGCTCCCCCACCACCTGAAGCCGGGCCGGCCAGCGGGCAGCCGCGAGCCCCTCCCGGACGGCACTCTCGGGCAGGGCCAGGCCTCCCTCCCGCAGGCGCTCGGCCGCCGCCACCGCCGTCGCCGCATTGACCAGTTGATGCCGGCCGAGGAGGCCAATGCGGAGGCCGTGCCGCTCGACCCCCGGACCCTGAAGCCTGAAGACCTGTCCGTCGGGAAGGGAGGCCTCCCGGCGCCAGGCGTAGGCGGCGGGAACGTGCAGGAAGGGCGCCCCGCGCTCCCCGCATGCCCGGCGGAGGATCCCGAGCGCCGGCTCCGCAGCCGCAGTCACGAGGGGGATGCCCGGCTTCACGATCCCCGCCTTCTCGGCGGCGATGGCCTCGAGAGAATCCCCCAGGAGGTCCTGGTGCTCGACGGCGACGTTGGTGATGACGGTGAGGTCCGGGGCGAGGACGTTGGTGGCGTCGTAGCGGCCGCCCAGGCCCACCTCGACGACGGCCCACTCGGCACCGGCCCGGGCGAAGTAGAGGAAGGCAAGGGCCGTCGTGACCTCGAAGAAGGTGGGATGGGACGGGAGATCATCCGGGGCAGGGGCGAAGGCCGCCTCCACGGCGGCCCGGACCTCGGCCGTGAGATTCGCCACCGCGTCAGCCCCGATGGGTTCCCCGTTGACCTGGATCCGCTCGGTGAAGTCCAGCAGGTGGGGGGAGGTGTAGAGGCCGACCCGGAGCCCCGCCGCCCGAAGGATGGCCGCGAGCAGCGCGGCCGTGGAGCCCTTCCCGTTGGTGCCGCCCACGTGGACGGTCCGGAAGGCCCGCTCGGGATGCCCGAGGGCGCGCAGGAGCCGGCGGATGTTCTCCAGCCCCAGCTTGATGCCGAGACGCTGGAGACCGTAGAGGTACTGGAGGGCGTCGGGGTAGGTCACGGGGGGCCCGGGGCGGGGCGGTCCCTCAGAAGACGGGCCGCACCTCCTCCGGCTTCTCCGGCGCGAAGAAGTCCAGGAGCTTGATGAGGATGGCCCGGAGGTGCTTCCGGTTGACAATCATGTCCACGAAGCCGTGCTCCAGGAGGAACTCGGCCCGCTGGAAGCCGGGCGGCAGCTCCTGGCGAATGGTGTCCTGGATGACCCGGGGGCCGGCGAACCCGATGAGGGCCTTCGGCTCCGCCACGATGAGGTCTCCCAGCATGGCGTAGGAGGCGGTCACGCCCCCCGTGGTGGGATCGCACAGAACCGAGATGTAGGGCTGCCCGGCGCGGGCGAGGCGCCCGAGGGCAGCGCTGGTCTTGGCCATCTGCATCAGGGAGAGGACCCCCTCCTGCATCCGGGCGCCGCCCGAGCAGGAGACGATGATCACGGGGCAGCGCCGCTCGATGGCCCGCTCCACCGCCCGGGTGATCTTCTCCCCCACCACCGAGGCCATGCTCCCGCCCATGAAGTTGAACTCCATGATGCACAGTTGGATCTTGTGGCCGCCGATCGTCACCTCCCCGGAGAGGAGGGCATCGTCCATGCCGGTGGTCTTCTGGGCCGCCTTTACCCGCTCCGGGTAGGGTTTGGCATCCTTGAAGTTCAGCGGGTCGAGGGAGCGCAGCGCGGCATCCCACTCCTTGAACGAGCCCGGGTCCGCGAGGAGGCCGAGGCGGGCCTTAGAATCAATCCGGAAGTGGTGGTCGCACTTCGGGCAGACCCCAAAGTTCCGCTCCAGCTCTTGCTTGTAGATGATCTCCTTGCAGGCCTCGCATTTGACCCAGAGCCCGTCCGGCTCCTTGAGTTTCGTCTCCTTGATGCTGGCGGTCGGCGCCTTCCGCTTGAACCAGGCCATGACCCCCTCCCGGTACGGGTTCGTGGTTCCCTATACTACAACGCCGGAGGGGGTGTCAAGCAACCCGGCAAGGACGGCGCGGCGGCGCAGACGGCGACTTTTCCCCTTGACTTTCGCCCGACCCTTCTTCACCTTGAGGGCCGACGCCACGCCATGCTCCGATCCGCGGAACACCTGGTCCACAAGCACGGCATCCGCCTCTTCCTCTGGGAGAAGCATCGCACCGATGTGGCCAGGCAGGAGGACCTGACGGCACGCTTCCGGGAGATCCCCGGAAGCGAGAAGCAGTACGTCCTCCTTCCCGGCCTCGGCCACACGGCCCTCATCGAGCGCAACCGCCACCTGCTCACGCACGCCCTCCTGACCTTCCTGGAGGCCCCCGGTCCCGCGTGGTGAGCCCGGAGCCCCCATGCCCCCCGCTCCCCCCCTGGCCGAGCGGCTGCAGGAGGTCTGGCGGCGTGCCGCCGGCGCCGCCCCGGCCCTGCGCGCCCGCTTCGCGGCGGCCGCCGGCAGGGTGGGGGCGGTCGTCCACGAGGCCGGCTCCCAGGAGGCCGCCCTGCACCTGGTGGCGGAATTAGCGGGGAGCCGGGGGGCCCGGCGCCTCGTCGCCGCGGACGCGGCGTTGGCCGAGGGGCTGGCCCGGGCCGCGCCAGGCCTGCCCACCGCCGACGCCGAGCGGGAGCCCGGAGCCATCCTCAGCGCGGAGTGGGGGGTCTCCTGGGCCCTCTGCGGCGTGGCCGAGACCGGCTCCATCATCGTGCACGTTGATCCCCCCGATGCGCGCCTGACCACCATGCTTCCGTCGGTGCATGTCGCCCTGTTGCCGGATGCGGCCATCGTGGAGAGCCTGGAGGACGGCCTCCTGGTCACCCGGGACCGGATCCTCCGGCTCCAGCGGGAGGGCCAGCCGTCCTACCTGTCCTGGGTCACCGGGCCCAGCCGCACGGCCGACATCGAGCGGGTCCTGACCATCGGGGTCCACGGGCCGCGGGAACTTCACATCCTCGTGGTGGCCGGGGAGGGGGTGCCGTGAGCCGGCGGGCCGAGTTCCGTCGCCGGGCCGCCGAGGCGCTCGCGAAGCCCGGGATTCGGGCTGCCCTCACCCGGTTCGGGACCGCCTACCGGAAGTCCCGGGCGGATGCGCTGGCGGTCCTGGACTACGAGGCGGCCCGGACCCGCCTGCGGGCATCCAAGGAAGATGCGATTGCCCGCTTCCCGGAGCTGGCGACCGAGTTCATCGCCAATGCCCGGAAGGCGGGGGCCATCGTCTTCGAGGCCCGGACCGCGGAGGAGGCCAACGCCTACATCGCGGACCTGGCGGCCCGGCGGGGGGTCCGGCTGGTGGTGAAGGCCAAGTCCATGGTGTCGGAGGAGATCCATCTGAACCACTACCTCGAGCGGCGGGGGATCACGCCGCTGGAGATGGACGCCGCTGAGTGGATCATCCAGCAGGCCGGAGAGCGCCCCTCCCACAGCGTCATGCCGGCCATCCACCTCTCGAAGGAGGAGGTGGCGGGCATCTTCACGACCGCCCTGGGGCGCCCCATCGCCCCCGACATTCCCGCCCTGGTCGCGACGCTCCGGGCGGAACTCCGGGAGAAGTTCCTGGAGGCGGGGATGGGCATCTCCGGCGCCAACATCGCCGTGGCCGAGACCGGGACGATCATCATCGTGACCAACGAGGGGAACGGCCGCCTGGTGACCACGGCCCCCCCGGTGCACGTGGCCCTCCTGGGCTACGACAAGCTCGTCCCCACCCTCGAGGAGGCCGGGCACCACCTCACCCTCCTCTCCAAGGCGGCCACGGCCCAGGCACTCACCGTCTACACCACCTTCATCACCGGCAAGACGGGCGCCCCCCGGCTCCCCCGCCCCGCCGGCTACGCCGGAGCGCCCGAGCCCGAGATGCACATCGTCCTCCTGGACAACGGGCGCCGGGCCATGCGGGAGGACCCCGACTTCCGGGAGGCCCTCTACTGCATCCGGTGCGCCTCCTGCGCCAACGTCTGCCCCACGTACCGGGTGGTGGGCGGACACGTCTTCGGCCACATCTACACGGCCATCATCGGCGTGGACATCACGCCGTTCCACCACGGCCTGGAGCACGCCGCCGTCCCGCAGGAGGCCTGCCTGCTCTGCGGGGCGTGCGTGGACGCCTGCCCGGCCAAGATTGACCTGCCCCGGATGATCCTCCGGATCCGGGAGCGCCTAGAGGAGCACGACCCGCCCCGGGGGCTGCGGCATTTCTTCCTGACCCGCGTCCTCCCGAAGCCCCGGGCCTTCGACCGCGCCGTGCGCGTCGCCGGGCTGGCCCAGCGGTTCCTGCCCGGCCGGGAGGGCGCTCTCATCCGGGATTTGCCCGGCCCGCTCCGCCGCCTGACCAGCATCCGGTCCCTGCCCATGGTGGCGCGCCGTCCGCTGCGCGACCGGCTCCCCGAGGTGACAGCCGCCCGCGGCACCCGCCGGCACCGGGTCGCCTTCTTCGGCTCCTGCCTGATTGACTACCTGTACCCGGAGATCGGGGAGGCAGTGGTCACGGTCCTGCGCCATCACGGGGTCGAGGTCTGCTACCCGAAGGGGCAGGGCTGCTGCGGCCTCCCCGCCTACTACGAGGGGGCGCGGGATGGCGCCGCCGCCGCCGCGCGGGCGACGCTCGAGGCCCTGGAGGGGCACGGCGCCGACTACATCCTCACGGCCACGCCGGCCTGCGGGGTCGCCCTCCGGAAGTACCTTCCGGAATTGCTGGCGGATGACCCCGCCCTCGCCCCCCGGGCGGCGGCCCTGGCGGCAAGGACCAAGGAGTTCGCCGAGTTCTGCGTGGAGGTCCTGGGTCTCGGGACGGCAGAGCCGGCCCCGCACCGGGACGCCACCCCCATCACCTACCACGACTCGTGCTCCTCCTACCGGCGGCTCAAGTTGAAGGACGCGCCCCGCCGCCTCCTGAACGCCCTGCCGGCCTACCGGCTGGTCGAGTTAGACGAGGTGGGGGAGTGCTGTGGCTTCGGGGGACACTTCTCCGCCGACTACCCCGAGGTGGCCGGGCACGTCCTGGAGCAGAAGCTGGCTGCCGTGGAGCGGACCGGCGCCTCCCTGCTGGTTCTGGACTCCCCGGGCTGCCTCCTCCACCTGCGGGGCGCCCTGCACAAGCAGGGCAAGTCCATCCCCGTCCGCCACCTCGCCGAGCTCCTCGCCGAGGCCCTCCCGCCCGAAGGGGGCCCATGAGCGGGGCCCGCCGCGCCGCCCTCTTCGTCACCTGGAGCACCACGATCGCAGCCATCCAGCCAGTTCCATTCGACAAGGCAAGCAGCCCTGGCTATAATGCGCCGGCCGAGGGAGGGTGGGAGGGATGGGGGAAGCAGGCCAATCGCGTCGGGAGTCGCTCGAGGGGGCCCGGGACAGCCTTCCCCTCGCCCTCAGCGCCTTCGCCTACGCCATCGGCTTCGGTGTTCTGGCCCGGGCGGCCGGGCTCACGGTGGCCGAGACCTCCCTCATGTCCGCCCTAGTCTTCGCCGGGGCCTCGCAGTTCGCGGCCCTGCCCCTTCTCTCCGCCGCGGCATCGCCCGCCACCATCCTCGCCACCACGGCAGCCATCAACCTCCGGCACCTCCTGATGGGGGCCTCCCTCACGCGGGTGCTGCGGGGGGTTCCCCCGCCCCTCCTGGCCGCCGTCGCCTTCGGCCTCTCGGACGAGACCTACGCCCTGGTCATGGGACGGGCGAAGCGCCAACGGCTCCACCCGGCCTACATCCTCGGGAGCTTCCTGGCCCTCTACGTCGGGTGGAATGCCGGGACGGGTCTGGGGGCCGGCCTCGGCGCCCTCATCGGCCCCCCGGAGCGCTACGGCCTGGACTTCGCCGTGACCGCCGTCTTCATCGCCCTCCTGACCTTCTTCCTCGAGGGCCGGCCCGGGTGGGGTGTCCTGGGGGCGGCGGCCGCCATCAGCATCGGCGGGGTCCTCCTCCTGCCCGTCAACGGCCACCTCATCGCGGCGGGCCTGGGAGGAAGCCTAGTGGGAGCGGCGCTGGAGAAAAGATGAGAACCGAGGTCGCGCTGATCATCCTGGGAATGGCGGGCGTCACCTACCTGACGCGGGCGGCCGCCACCCTCGCGCTGCGGGACAGGCCCCTGCCCGCGCGGGCCGAGCGCTGGCTCCGGCACGTGCCGCTGGCTATCCTGGCGGCCCTGGCCATCCCGGGCCTCCTGTTCACGGGCGGGGCGGTGGATCTCCCGCGCCTGGCCCCCCGCCTCGTGGGCGGCCTGCTCACCTTCTGGCTGGTCCGCCGGACGCGCAACCTGTTCGTGGCCGTGGCGGCAGGGGTGCTGGCGTACCTGGGCGCCCTGCGCCTCCTGACCTGAGAGGCCTCCGCGTCGCGGAGGGCCTTGCGCCCCGCGCGAGGGCGGTGCTATCATCCGCCACCACTCGATCCGCTTACCCACCCGCTCCGGTCCACCACAGGAGGCGACGATGCGCATACACTCTGCGTCCCGCGCAGGTCTCTGCGTCCTTGCGGCAGCGATCCTGGGCGCGGCCCTAGTCGGCCCCGTCGCGGCGGCGGCTTTCCCCGAGAAGGCCATCGAGATCATCGCTCCCGCCAATCCCGGCGGCGGCTGGGACCTCACCGCGCGCTCGACGGCCAAGGTCCTCGCCGAGGAGAAGCTGGTCACCCAGCCGGTCACAGTCAGCAACATGCCCGGCGGTAGCGGGGCCGTGGCCATCTCCCACGTCGTGACGAAGCGGAAGGGGGACGGCCACCTCTTGATCGCGGCTTCCCCGGCCCTCACCTTTACCCTGGCCCTGAAGCGCGTCCCCTACACCTACCGGGACGTGACCCCCATCGCCGCCATCGCCACCGACTACGGCGCGATCGTGGTCCGGAAGGACTCCCCCTATAAGAGCCTGAAGGACCTTCTGGAGGCCTATCGGAAGAACCCAGCCGACGTCTCCGTGGCGGGCGGCTCCGCCCCCGGCTCGCAGGACCACGTGAAGTTCGCCAAGGTCATCAAGGCGGCCGGCATGGACCCCACCAAGGTCAAGTACGTGCCGCACCAGGGGGGCGGGGAAGCGCTGGCCTCCCTCCTCGGCGGGCACACGGCGGCCGCCTCGCCCGACATGTCAGAGATCGTGGGGCAGGTGGAGGCGGGAGAGGTCCGGGTCCTGGCGGTCCTCTCGGAGAAGCGCCTGGGCGGCAGCCTGAAGGACGTCCCCACCGCCATCGAGCAGGGGGTGAACGCGACCTACATCCTGTGGCGGGGATTCTACGCCGCCCCGGAGATCTCCAAGGAGGCGGCTGACTTCTGGGTGACCACCCTCGGGAAGATGGTGAAGACCGAGGGCTGGAAGAAGACGCTGCAGGCGAACAAGTGGTTCGAGTACTACGTGGGCGGGGCGGATTACGCGCGGTTCCTGGCCCAGGATCTGGAGGCGGGTGAGGCCCTCCTGAAGGAGCTGGGTTTCTTGAAGTGATCGCCCACGACCGGGCGGCGGCCCTGGTCATCCTGGCCGCGGCCGCCGCCTACTTCCTGGGAGCCTGGCGCCTCGAGCGGCCCGCGATGGCCGACCCGCTGGGCCCCTCCGCTTTCCCCCTCCTCCTGGGCGGGTCCCTCCTCCTCCTGGCGGTCCTCCTGTTCCTCTTCCCGCCACGCCCTTCCGGGGAGCCGACGCAGCCCGCCGGGGCCGGGACGGCCCGCCTGGGGCGGCCGGGCCTCGTCCTGGGCCTGCTGGTAGCGAACGCCCTGACCATGGAGTGGCTGGGGTATGGCCTCTCCACCTCCGCCTTTTTCCTGGGGGCGCTGACCGTCCTCGGCGAGAGACCCTGGCCCCGGGGCATCCTCTACAGCCTGGCCTTCACCGCCGGCCTCTACCTCGTCTTCGCCCGCGCGCTGCACCTCAGGCTGCCGGTCGGGACCCTCTTCGGGGGGCACTGAGGATGGAGGAGATCCTGGGCCACATGGCCTACGGGTTCTCCGTCGCCCTCGCGCCGGTGAACCTGGGCTACGCCCTCCTCGGGGCGCTGGTGGGGACCCTCATTGGCGTCCTCCCGGGCATCGGCCCCGTCAGCGGCATCGCCATCCTGATCCCGATCCTCTACGGGATGCCGCCGGCCTCGGCCATGATCCTCCTGACCGGGCTCTACTACGGGACCATGTACGGCGGCTCCACCACCTCGATCCTGGTTAACGTCCCCGGGGAGGCCTCCTCGGTCGTCACCACACTGGACGGCTACCAGATGGCGCTGCAGGGGCGGGGCGGGCCGGCGCTGGCCATCGCGGCCATCGGGTCCTTCATCGCGGGGACCATCAGCATCGTCCTCATGATGCTCTTCGCCCTTCCCCTTGCCCGCCTGGCCCTCAAGTTCGGCCCCGCCGAATACTTCTCGCTGATGGTCCTGGGCCTCTCCAGCGTGACCAGCCTGGCGGGGGCATCTCTCACGAAGGCCCTCATCTCCACGGTCTTCGGACTCATGCTGGCTACGGTCGGGGTGGACCTGTCCACCGGGACGGCCCGATACACCTTCAACGTGCCGCAACTCCTCGACGGGGTCTCCTTCATCGTGGCGGCCATCGGTCTCTTCGCCATCTCGGAGGTCCTCCTGGCCATCGAGGAGGTGCACGCGGGGACGCGGCGGAGCGCCATCACGGTCGGGCGGGTCTGGCTCTCCTGGCGGGAATTCAAAGAGAGCCTGGGGGCCATCCTCCGGGGGACAGGGATTGGCTTCTACATCGGCGTCCTGCCCGCTGCCGGGGCCACCATCGCCTCCTTCATGGCCTACAACGTGGAGAAGCGGATCGCGAAGGACCCGGACCGGTTTGGGAAGGGAGACATCCGGGGGGTGGCCGCACCGGAATCGGCCAACAACGCCGCCGTGGTCGGGAACATGGTCCCGCTCCTCAGCCTGGGCATCCCGGGCTCCTCGACGACCGCCCTGATGCTGGGGGCCCTCATGATGCTGGGGGTCCAGCCCGGGCCCCTCCTCTTCCAGAAGCACCCGGACGTCACCTGGGGCCTCATCGCCAGCATGTACGTCAGCAACACCATGCTCCTCATCCTGAACCTGCCCCTGGTCGGCCTCTGGGTCCGGATCCTGGATATCCCGGAGCGGATCCTCTACCCCCTGATCCTCGCCATCTCGGTCATCGGGATCTACGGGGTGAGCGGCAGTCTGCTGGACCTCTTCCTGGGGATCGGGTTCGGCCTCGTGGGGTACTACATGCGGCGGCACGACTACCCCCTCGCCCCTGCCGTCCTGGGCCTCGTCCTGGGCGGGATCATGGAGCAGTCGCTCCGGCAGGCCCTCGTCCTCTCCGACGGCTCCTACTTCACGCTGGTCGCGCGCCCCCTCTCCCTGGTCCTCCTCATCCTGGCCGCCTTCTCCCTCGCCGCCCCCTACCTCATTGACGCCCTCCGGCGGCTCCGGGCTGCCGCCCCCGCCGTCTAGCCAGACCGGCGGCTTCGCTGGTCCAGCACCGCCGCGGCCCCGGCGACACAGGGTGCCCGCCGGCTCCCCGGGCGGGAGGATCAGGAATGAACGCTCATCCGGCTACGTTGGCGAGGAGGAGAAAGGCGGCCGAGGGGGAGGAGAGCGCTTGTTAGTGACCCCCGGCGGCTTCTAAACGGAGGGGGACCTAGCAAGGGGGCAGGGATCTTTCGCGGAGAAATCAACTGCATCCGGGCCTGGGGCCGCCCTGGTCAGCCAGCGCGGTGGGGGCCGCTCGCGCCAGGCCCAAATGGCCTCGAGAGGTCTCCGCGGCAGCCGGACGACGGTGGCTCTGCTCAAGCCCCGCTTCCCGGTAAACCCTAGTGACGCCTCCCGAGCCACGGCAAGAGTATCCACAGCACGACCCCGCCGGGCATCAGGGCTATGAGGGTCAAGGCCAGCAGTCTATGCCGGGCGAGCCACCGGTTCAAACCCATACGCCTCCCCTCCCGCGCACGCGCTGCAAAGGCGATCCCTCACCCATCTTGCAGGAGGTGGGGATGTCCTCCTCCGCCTCCTCGAGGAGCCGGCGGTGGGCACCGGCCTGGACCCGATCAGTCCTTCTGGTCGGCGACGCGCACGATCAGCCGCCCGGGCCTCTCGACCTCGTTGCGGTCCTGCTGCATCCGAACCGCCTCGTATGCCTTCCAGAGGTGGCGCACGTGCGCCCGCACCTCCGCGAGGTCCGTCCGTGCCTGGGCCTGCACCGCCTCGACGCGGTAGCCGACCGCGACCGCCCACACGATGCCGGTGGCGTAAGCGGCAAGCAGGCAGAATACCAGGACGGCGAGCCGGAGCGACGCCGGCACGTCCAGCCAGAGGATGGCACGCACATCGTCCACGAACGACTCCCAGCTCATCCGGGGATCACCCCTCCCTCTCGCAGTTCACCCCTCCACTCGGGTGCCACGAACTCTGTTCCCTCCAAGATGAAGCCCACCTCAAGCGAGGATGCCATCGCATTCTGAATCACTTCGCCGCGATGTCAATGGGGCCAATGTCCCTTTTCTGCAGGAAAACATCCCCGGTGTCCTAGGAACCAAGTCCTAGGCCGTTGGGAGGCTGGATCCCCGGAGGAGGGCGCCTCGGGCCACGCCCACGAGCATCCCCCGGACCAACCGGGGGACCGGCAAACCCCAGGGATCAGCGGATGAAGACGATGGGGATCGAGAGGGGCCAAAGGGGGGCGCCCCCGCGACATAAAGGCGCCCTCAAGCCCCCCGGGGGGGATCAGATAGTAGCTGCCTCCTTGGGCCACCCTGGCGAGTCGGGGGAGCGGGACCTGAACGGGGGCAAAAGCGCTTGTCAGCGCCCCAGGGCTGACGCTACACTCGCGCGGGATGGATGGGAAAGAGCGGCGGCTGCGCGTGAGCGCGGGCCTCATCCTACGGGACGGGAGGATCCTCATCTGCCAGCGGGCAGCGACCGATGCCTTTCCCCTCAAGTGGGAGTTCCCCGGCGGCAAGGTGGAGAATGGGGAGGAGCCGGCCGCCGCGCTCGCCCGCGAACTGCGGGAGGAGCTGGGCATCCGGGCGACAGTGGGCGCCGAGGTCTCCCGGGTCCAGCACGCCTACCCCGGCGGCCCGGAGGTAGAGTTGTTCTTCTTCAGTGTCCCGGCCTTTGTCGGCGAACCCGCGAACCGGAGATTCGCTGCCGTGGAGTGGGCCCCCCTGGCCACGCTCCCGGCCTACGACTTCCTGGAGGCGGACCGCCCCCTCGTAACGCAACTGGCGAGGGAAGGGCGGCTGCCCGGGCCCCCGTGAGGCGCCGCGGGACGGCTCCCCGCCAGCCGGGAAGGGCAGCCCCGGCCTGGGGTAAGGCCTTCGCCCGGGGCCTCCTCCGCTGGTTCGCCCGGCACGGGCGCGACCTCCCCTGGCGCAGGACGCGCGACCCGTACCGGATCCTGGTCTCGGAGGTGATGCTGCAGCAGACGCAGGTCCCGCGGGTCCTGGCCTACTACCCCCGGTTCCTGCGACGGTACCCCACCGTGGAGGCGCTGGCGGCGGCGTCCCCGGCTCGCGTCCGGGAGGCCTGGGACGGCATGGGATACTACGCGCGGGCGCGCAATCTCCAGGCCGCCGCCCGGGCCGTGGTCCGGGAGCGGGGCGGGCGCTTCCCCCGCACGCGGGAAGAGGCCGAGCGCCTCCCGGGCGTGGGGCGCTACACGAGCGGGGCGCTCCTGGCCTTCGCCTTCGAGGAGCCGGTCCCGGCGCTGGACACCAACGGGACCCGCGTCCTGAGCCGCCTCTTCGTGGCTCGGCACTCCTCCTCACCCCGCCGCATGGCCGACCGCCTGGAGGCGCTGGCGGCCTCGCTCATCCCCGCGGGGGAGGTCTGGGCCTTCAACCAGGCCCTGATGGATTTCGGCGCCCTCGTCTGCACCGCCCGGGCGCCCCGTTGTGGTGCGTGCCCCTTCAGGGCCCGCTGCCGCGCCTACGCCCGCTGGCAGCGGCGCGGCCACGCATCCGGAAGGCAGCCGTGAAGATCTACACCCGCACCGGAGATAAGGGGGAGACCGGCCTCTTCGACGGGACCCGCGTGAGCAAGGCGGACCCGCGGGTGGAGGCCTACGGGGCCGTAGACGAGACGAACGCGCTCCTGGGGGTGGCCACCGCCAGCACGACCGACGCGGAGCTCCGCGGGATCCTCCACGACCTGCAGCGGGACCTGTTCGCTATCGGGGCACAGCTCGCCGACCCGAAGTGGGGCGTGAAGCCGCGGAAGGAGAAGACCCGGCTCACCGAGGGGCGCGTGGCCGAGCTGGAGGCCCTGATTGACCGGGCCGAGGCGGAGCTGCCCCCCCTGAAGCGGTTCATCCTCCCGGGCGGGAGCCAGGTGGGGGCGGTCCTGCACCTGACACGGACCGTCTGCCGGCGGGCGGAGCGGCGGATGGTGGCGCTCACCGCCACGGTGGCCGTCGCCCCCCTTCTCCTCACCTACATCAACCGCCTCTCCGACCTCCTCTTCGTCCTGGCTCGCCTCGCCAGCCGGCGGGAGGGAACCGAGGAGATCCCCTGGTGAGCGGCCCGCGCGCCATCATTTTCGACTTCAACGGCGTCATCCTGGACGATGAGCCGATCCACTGCGCGACGATGCAGGAGGTGCTCGCCGAGGAAGGGTACCGGCTCACGGAGGAGGAGTACCGGCGCGACTACCTGGCCCTGGATGACCGGGGGGCCTTTGCCGCCGTCCTCCGGAAGATGGGCCGGCCGGCGACGGGGCCAGTGCTCGCCGACCTCATCCGGCGCAAGGGGACCCGTTACCGGGCCCGGATGCAGGAGGCCTACCGCCTCTTCCCCGGCGTGGCCAACTTCCTGCGGGCGGCCGCCGGCCGGGTCCGCCTGGCCATCGCCTCCGGAGCGCACAGGGACGAGATCGAGGCGGCGCTGGTCCGGGCGGACCTGACCTCCTGCTTCGCCGCCATCGTGAGCGCCGACGATGTCCGCCGGATGAAGCCGGACCCCGAGATCTACCGGACGGCCCTGGATCGGCTCAACGGGGCGACCCCCCGGCCGGTCCCCCCCATCGCGCCGTCCCGGTGCCTGGCCATCGAGGACTCGATGGCCGGGGTCCAGGCAGCCCAGGCGGCCGGGATGCCCTGCGTGGCCGTGACCAACTCCTACCCCGCCGAGGCCCTCGGCTTCGCCGAGGTGGTGGTGCCGAGCCTGGCCGGGCAGACCCCCGGGGGGCTCTGGCGGGCGGCGACCGACGGGGCGCGGGGGGCGCCCGGGCGGAGGAAGGGGCGATGAGCCGGCAGGCGGAAGGCCGCGCGCGCTTCGCTGCCTTGATCCGGCGGCCCGAGGAGGAGATTGACCTGGGGGAGGCGGCCCTCCTCATCGCGGGGGAGGAGTACCCGGACCTCGACGTGGCCGCGTACCTGGCTCTCCTCACCCGAATGGGCGCGGAGGCCCGGCGCCGGGTGGGGGGCTCGCGCCCCGCCGCGTCGGCCCTGGAGACCCTGAACCACTATCTGTTCGAAGAGTTAGGCTTTGCCGGGAACACGGAGAATTACTACGACCCCCGCAACTCCTACCTGAACGACGTCCTGGACCGGCGCACCGGCATCCCGATCTCCCTCTCCACGGTCTACATGACCGTGGCGCGCCACGGCGGGCTGCCGATCCGGGGGGTGGGGTTCCCGGGCCACTTCCTGGTGAAGTTCGCGGGGGAGGGGGAGGAAATCGTCCTGGACCCCTTCAACCGGGGGGCGATTCTGACGGAGGTCGACTGCCAGAGGCTGCTGGACCGGGCGACGGGGGGGCGGGCTCGCTTCTCGCGGGAACTCCTGGGCACCACCGGGACCAAGGCCATCCTGGCCCGGATGCTGGGGAACCTGAAGGGGATCTATGCGGCGACCCGACAGTACGCCAAGGCCCTGGCCTGCGTCGAGCGGATCCTGCTCCTGACCCCCGACGCCGCGCCGGAGATCCGGGACCGCGGGCTCCTCCTCGCCCAGATGCAGCGGACCGAGGAGGCAGTCCTGGCGCTGACCCGCTACCTGAAGCAGAGCCCGGCGCCGGAGGACGCGGCCCAGGTAAAGGATCAGCTCCGGACCCTCAGGATGCGCCAGGCCCTTCTGAACTGAGCTCCCCCCCTCCCATCCCCGCGGCCGGTCCCTCCCCCGCGACTGTCGCCATCCCGGTCTGGAGCAGCCGGACAGCGAACTCCAGCAACTCCACGTCGTCCTCGCGGGCCGCCAGGATGGACTCCAGGGTATGCCGCCCGTCGAAGAGCTGGAGCTTCTCGCGCAGCTCGGGGGCAAGCCGCAGGCCCGCGAGGCGCTCCCGGGCCTTCGCGGTGAGGGCCACGCGGCTCGTGAGGGGGGGGAGCTTAAGCCGCAGGAGCCCGCGCCGGACCCGCATCACGACATCCGACGGGTCTAACGGCTTGGTGATGTAGTCCACCGCCCCCAGGCTGATCCCCCGCTTCCGATCATCCAGGTCCACCCGCGCCGTGACGAAGATGATCGGGATCCCCCGCGTCCGGTCGTTCCCCCGAAGGATCTGGGCCACCGCAAACCCGTCCTCCTCGGGGAGGATGACGTCCAGGAGGATCAGGTCGGGCTGGCGCGTCCAGGCCAGATCCAGGGCCTCGATGCCGTTGTGGGCGACAATGACCTCGGCACCCAGCCCCGCCAGGGTCTCCTGCAGCAGCGCGATGAAGAAATGATTGTCCTCGACGATGAGGATCTTCCCGCCTTGGGTGATGGGATCGGGGCTCACCGGCGCCCTCACTCGGCCGGGGAGGGCGCGGTCAGGGTGAGGCCGCCGTCCGCCACGATGGTCTGCCCGCAGATCCACTCGGCCTCCTCGGAGCAGAGGAACGCGATCACCCTCGCGATATCCTCCGGGGTCCCCACCCGCCCCTTCGGGGTGACCTGGATGACCTGGGCCTTCCAGGCCTCGTAGCCGTCCCCCCCGTAGAACCTGGCCGAGTCGGTCTCCACCAGCCCCGGGTTCACCGCGTTCACCGGTATCCCCCGGGGAGCCAGCTCGGTCGCCAGGTAGCGGGTCAGGACCTCCATGGCCGCCTTGGCCGCCCCCAGCGTCCCGTGGCGGGGGAGGCACCCCAGGGAGTTAATCCCGGAGACGGCCACGATCCGCCCCCGGCGCCCCTCCATGAGGGGGACCGCCTCCTGCGCCGCCACCAGGAACCCCTTCACCGTGATAGCGAAGGTCTTGTCCACGTTGTGCTCCTTCACCTCCAGGAGGGGCTTGAAGGCGGTGGCGGCGGCATTGCCTCGGCCGCCGCCTCCTCCTGGCGCCGGTAGGTGAAGGCCACGTCCGCCCCGAGGGCGGCCAGCAACAGGGCGGTCGCCCGGCCGATGCCCCGGGAGCCTCCGGTGATGAGGGCCACCTTCCCGAAGAAGGGGATCATCGGCCCCTCCTCACGTGCCGAAACGGCGCAGATAATCCCGGAGGGCCTCGCCCGTGCTCGGGAAGGCCAGTTCCTCCCAGGGGAGGGCGGTCGGCGGGAAGACCCGCGCCTCCAGCGCCTCATCCCCCGCGCGGAGTTGCCCTCCCAGGACCTGGGCGAGGTAGACCACCACCACGACCGGGTTCCCGGGATATGAGTAGACGTTCACCAAGTCCCGGATCGCCACCTCCAGGCTCGCCTCCTCCAGCGTCTCCCGGATCGCGGCGGCCGCCACTGCCTCCCCCCGGTCCACATAGCCGCCCGGGATGACCCATTTCCCGTAGGCCGGCTCGATCCCCCGGCGGACCAGGACGATCCCCCCGTCGAGGGGGCAGATGGTCCCCGCCGCCAGCTTGGGATCCAGGAAGAAAATACTTCCGCACCCCACGCAGGCGAGGCGCTCCGGCTCCCCGGGCTTCAGGCGCCGGAGGAGAAGCGCAGCCCCGCAGCGGTGACAGAACCGGAACTCGACAGGTTGCGCCATGGACTCGGCGGGGCCTATCTGGTAGAGGGCGGCTACCGGAGGAGCTTCTCGGCCTCGGCCACGATGTGCTCGGCCGAAAGGCCGTACTTGCGGTACAGCCCGGCGGGGTCCCCCGACTCCGCGAAATCCCGGACGCCGATCCGCCGGACCGGGCCCACGCCCGCCTGGGCCGCCGCCTCGGCCACGGCGCTCCCCACCCCCCCGTGGATGCCGTGGTCCTCCACCGTGACGATCCCCCGGGTGCGCCGGGCGGAGTCCAGGATCACATCCTCGTCCAGCGGCTTGATGGTGTGGACGTTGACCACCCGGGCCATCACGCCTCGGGCGGAAAGCGCCTCCGCCGCCTTCAGCGCCTCCCCCACGACCCCGCCCGTGGCCACCAGAGTGACGTCCCCGCCCTCCCTGAGGATCACCCCGCGGCCGAACTCGAACCGATAGTCGGGCGGGTTGACGTCCTCCAGTTTCTGGCGGGTCAGGCGGAGGAAGACGGGGCCCCGGTGGCGGACGAGGTACTCCACCGCCCGCTCCGTCTCCACCGCGTCGCACGGCTGCAGGACCGCCATGTTCGGGATGCTCCGCATGCAGGCGATGTCCTCGGTGGCCATCTGGCTGTAGCCGTCCTCGCCGATGCCGATGCCGGCATGCGTCCCCACGATCCGGACGTTGGCCCGGTTGTAGCCGACGGACATCCGGATTTGCTCGAAGCGCCCGGCGACGAAGCAGGCGAAGGAGCAGCAGAAGGGGACCTTTCCCGCCAGCGCCATCCCGGCCGCGACCCCCACCATGTTCCCCTCGGCGATCCCCATTTCGAAGAAGCGCTCGGGGTACTTCTTGGCGAAGAGGTCGCTCATGGTGGACTTGCTCAGGTCCGCGTCCAGGACCACGACCTCGGGGTGCTCCCCGCCCAGCCGCGCCAGCGCCTCGCCGAAGGCGAGGCGGGATGCCTTGGCCATGCTGCCTCCGCGCTCAGACCGGAGTTGCCAGCAGCTCCTGGATCGCCCGCTCCGCCTCCTCGCGGTTCGGGGCCTTCCCGTGCCACTCCCACTTGCCCTCCATGAAGGAGACCCCCTTCCCCTTCACGGTGTGGGCGACGATGATGGTCGGCTTCCCGGTCGTGCCCTCGGCCTCGTCCAGCGCCTTGCCGACGGCGGTGAAGTCGTGGCCGTCAATCTCCAGGACGTGCCAGCGGAAGGCCCGCCACTTCTCCGGAAGGGGGTCCAGGTCCATGATGTCCTTGACGTGCCCCGAGAGCTGGACCTTGTTGTAGTCCAGGATCACGGTCAGGTTGTCGGTCTTGAACTTCGGGGCGGCCAGCGCGGCCTCCCAGACCTGCCCGGACTCCGATTCCCCGTCGCTGATCATGCAGTAGACCCGGCTCGGCCGCTTATCCAGGCGGAGGGCCAGCGCCATGCCCAGGGCGAGCGAGAGCCCCTGGCCCAGCGAGCCGGTGGCGGCCTCCACGTAGGGGAAGCGGACCCGGTCCGGGTGGCCCTGGAGGCGCGAGTTGAGTTTGCGCAGGGTGAGCAGTTCTTCCCGGGGGAAGTAGCCGGCCTTGGCCAGCGCCGCGTACAGGATGGGGACGCAGTGGCCCTTGCTGAGGACGAAGCGGTCCCGGTCGGGCCAGTCGGGCTCCGCCGGCCGATGGCGCATCTTGTGGAAAAACAGAACCGTCACGATGTCGGCGGCGGAGAGGGAGCCCCCGGGGTGCCCGGAGCCGGCCTCCGCCAGCATCCGAATCACGTCCACACGGAGCTCCCGGGCGATGGTCTTCAGGCGAGGAACGTCCATGGGCATTCCGGGCAGGGCGCAAAAGAAGCGCGGCCCGTCGGGCCGCGCCGAACCCCTCCTTCTCTACCGCGCCGGCCGGGCAAAGTCAACGGCAAAAATGACCGCCCGCGCCGCACTTGAGGGGTGCATTCGGTCTGCCCTGGTGTATAATCGCGGCCACGCGCCGGGCAGCAGGTCCGGCGGGACGGAGAGGGCATGGCGGTCCTGAAGGTGGCACAACTCGGGCATCCCATCCTGCGGCGGCGGGCCGCCTCCGTCCCGCGGGACACCCTCCGCTCCCGGGACTTCCAGCGGTTCGTGGACGATCTCATCGAGACCATGCGGGAGTACTCGGGGGTCGGGTTAGCCGCGCCCCAGGTCCACGAGGGATTCCAGGTCCTCGCGGTGGAGGCCCAGAAGGGCCAGGGGGAGATGCCGGAGATCCCCCTCACGGTCCTGGTGAACCCGGTGGTGACCCTCCTGGGGGAGGCCATGGTGGAGGACTGGGAGGGGTGCCTGAGCATCCCGGGAATACGGGGGAGGGTCCCCCGGCACCGGGAAATACGGGTCGAGGCCCTCGATCGGCGTGGGGAGGCCCTGGACTTCACAGCCAGCGACTTTTACGCCCGCGTCATCCAACACGAGTCCGACCACTTGCAGGGCATCGTCTTCCTGGACCGGATGAAGAGCTTCGAGACCCTCACCTTCCTGGACGAGTACGCCCGGTACTGGGCGGAGGAGTAACGCCGCCCCCCCGCCGACCCGGTGCCCCGACGGAGCGCACCCGTGCCGGACGATCGGACCCGCGAGGCTGTCCTCGCCTTTATCCCGGACCTGTTCTTCTCCACCAAGGTGGAGGCCCTCTGCGCCGGCCTCGGGCGGCCCTTCGTCCTGGCCCGAACGGAGGCTGACCTGATGGCGAAGGCAGCGGCCGCCCGGCCGGCGGTCCTCCTGGTGGACCTCACGGCTCCGGCAGTCGAGGGGGTGCTCACCCGCCTGCGGGAGGGGCCCGCGGCCGGCCTTCCCCTCCTGGGCTACACGACCCACGCCGACTGGAAGCGGACGAAGCCGCTGCACGACCGCTGCGACCGGGTCATCACCAAGGACGACATCGCCGCCAACCTCGCGGGCGAACTGGAACGGATTACCCGGCTTCGGGATGGGGGAGGCGGAGGAGACTGATGGACCGGCGCTCGCCGCTCGCCGGGCTCCCGGAGGCCGCCGCCTTCACCGAGGTGGCCGGGGTCCGGCTGCCGGAGCACTTCGGCGACCCAGACGCCGAGTACCGGGCCCTGCGGGAGGCGGCCGGGGTTCTGGACAGGGCCACGACCGGCCTCCTCCGGCTGACGGGCGCCGACCGGGTCCGGTTCCTGAACGGGATGATCACCAACGACGTGAAGGCCCTCACCCCCGGGGCCGGCCTGTACGCCGCCCTGTGCTCGGCACAGGGGAAGGTCCTGGGAGATCTCCGGGTGCTGGCCCTGGAGGAAGCCTTGCTCCTGCTCTGCGAAGCCGCGTGCCGCGCCCGGGTGGCCCAGACGCTCGAGCGGTTCATCATCGCCGACGACGCCAAGGTGGCTGATGCCAGCGGGGAGGTCGCCGTCCTGGGCTGCTACGGACCCAAGGCCGCGCAGGCGGTCGCCCGGGTCGCCGGGAGTCCGCCCCCGGAACTGGCCCCCCACCACCACGTCGAGGTGAGGGTCGGGGATGCCCATGCGCGGGTGGTGGCTACCCCCTTCCTGGGGGTCCCGGGCTTCGACCTGCTGCTCCCGGCCGAGGCCGCGGCCGCGGCGGCGGAGCGGCTTCTGGAGGCGGTCAAGGGGGTGGGCGGACGAGCGGTCGGGCACACCGCCTTCGAGACGATCCGGGTCGAGGCCGGCACGCCCTGGTACGGCCTCGACTTCGACGAGAACACCCTCCCCCAGGAGGCGGGGTTGGAGACAACTGCCGTCTCCTTCACCAAGGGCTGCTACATCGGGCAGGAGACGGTGGCCCGCATCCACTTCCGGGGCCACGTGAACCGGCGCCTGACGGGGCTCGCCCTGGAGGGGAACACGGTGCCGGCTCGGGGGAGCCGCGTGCTCAGGGGCGAGGCGGAGGTCGGCCGGGTCACCAGCGCCGTCCGCTCGCCGGCCCGGGGGACGCCGGTGGCGCTGGCCATGCTCCGGCGGGAGGCGGGGGAGCCCGGGACGAGCCTGACCGTAGAGGCCGCCGGGACCCACCTCACCGCCGAGGTCATCCCCCTCCCCCTGACCCCCCCGCTGCCGGCCGCCTAGGGCGGAGGCAGACCGCTCACGTAGGGAACAGGTCTCTCTGCATGGCGGAGTGATCATGGAAACGCACCCCGTCAAGGCCCAGCACTTCTTCGAGGACCGGTTCGGCCTCTCTCCGCAGAAGATCGGGCGCATCCTGGGGAGCCTTCTGGGCAAACCGGTGGACTACGGCGACCTGTACTTCGAGTACCGGGTGAGCGAGGCGTTCGGGCTCGAGGAGGGGCAGGTCAAGAAGGCCACCCGGAACATCACCCAGGGGGTAGGGGTCCGGGCCACGGCGGAGGAGAAGACCGGCTACGCCTTCTCCGACGAGATCACGGTGGAGCGCCTGGAATTGGCGGCCCGGAGTGCCCGGGCCATCGCCGAGCGGGCCGGGGGAACGGGGCCGGTCCCCGTCGCCCTGCCGGGCGCGCGCCCCCACAGCCTCTACCCCGTGGTCCGGCCGCCGACCGAGGCCACCCTTCCCGAGAAACTGGCCCTCCTCGAGCAGGTGGACCGGGTGGCCCGCAGCGTGGACCCCCGGATCACCCAGGTGATGGCCTCCTTCACCGCGGAGCAGAAGATCGTTCTCGTGGCCACCGCCGAGGGGTTGGCGGTGGGGGACATCCAGCCCCTCGCCCGCCTCCAGATCACCTGCATCGCCGAGGCGTCCGCCCGGCGGGAGACCGGAACCTTCGGCGGGGGGGGCCGGGTCGAGTTCGAGTTCTTCTTGGAGGGGGAGCGGTTCGCCCGCTACGCGCGGGAGGCGGCGCGCCAGGCCCTGCTCAACCTGGAGGCGGTGGAGGCTCCCGCGGGGACCTTCACGGTGGTCCTGGGGCCGGGCTGGCCCGGCATCCTCCTCCACGAGGCGGTGGGCCACGGGCTGGAGGCCGACTTCAACCGGAAGGGGACCTCCGCCTTCACCGGGAAGATCGGGGAGCGGGTCGCCTCCCCCCTCTGCACCGTGGTGGACGACGGGACCCTGCCGGGGCGGCGGGGCTCCCTCAACCTGGACGACGAGGGGACCCCCACCTCCCGCACGGTCCTGATCGAGAACGGTATCCTCCGCAGCTACCTCCAGGACCGCCTGAACGCCGCGCTCTTGAAGATGCCCCTCACGGGCAACGGGCGCCGGGAGTCCTACGCCCACATCCCCATGCCCCGGATGACCAACACCTTCATGCTCGCCGGCGGGACGGCGCCCGAGGAGATCCTCCGCTCGGTCAAGCGCGGGCTCTACGCCGTCTCCTTCGGCGGCGGCCAGGTGGACATCACCAGCGGGAAGTTCGTCTTCTCCGCCAGCGAGGCCTACTTGATCGAGGACGGGAGGGTGACGGTCCCAGTGAAGGGGGCGACCCTCATCGGCAACGGTCCCGATGTCCTGACCCGGGTCTCGATGGTGGGGAACGATCTCGCCCTGGACGAGGGGATCGGGACCTGCGGGAAGGACGGCCAGTCGGTCCCGGTCGGGGTGGGGCTCCCCACGATCCGGATTGACGGGATCACGGTGGGCGGCACCGCCGCGAGATAGGCGAGGGAGCCATGCGGGACGCACCCGATCTCCTGCGCGACCTGTTGAGCCGGGCCCGGGCCCGGGGCGCCTCGGCCGGAGACGCCATCCTGGTGGAGTCGGACAGCTTCGCCGTCCAGGTCCGCCTGAAGGTTATTGACAAGGTGAAGCAGGCCCGGGAGCGGCGGCTCGGCCTGCGCCTCTTCTTCGGGCAGCGCTCCGCCATCACGGCCACCTCCGACCTCTCGGCCGACTCCCTTGCCCGCCTCCTGGAGGAGACCTGCGCGATGGCGGCGGCCACCCCGGAGGACCCCGCCGCCGGCCTCCCGGAGGCCGCCGCCCTGGCCTCGCGCATCGCCGACCTGGACCTGTACGACGGCAGCGCCTTCGATCTCCCCCTGGAGGAGCGGATCGCCATCGCCCGCCGGGCCGAGGAGGCGGCGCTCGCGGCCGACCCCCGGATCACCAACTCGGAAGGGGGGGAGTTTGAGGCGAGTGCGGCCCGGATCTGCTACGCAAGCACCCACGGCTTCCTGGGGGAGTACCGGGCCAGCAGCCACGCCCTGAGCGTGGTCCCGGTCGCCGTGGCGAACGGCCAGATGCAGCGGGACTACTGGTACAGCGCCCACCGGAAGTTTGCCGGCCTGGAGGCCCCCGAGGCGGTGGGGCGGACCGCCGCAGCCCGGGCCGTGCGGCGGCTTCACGCGCGGAAGGTCCCGACTCAGGAGGTCCCGGTTGTCTTCGAGCCGGAGGTGGCGGCGAGCCTCCTCCGTACGCTCGCCGGAGCCGCCGCCGGAAGCGCCATCTACAGGAAGGCCTCCTTCCTGGCGGGTCGCCTCGGGGAGGTCATCGCTTCCCCCGCCGTCACGGTGGTAGACGACGGGACGCTCCCGGGGGCGCTCGGCTCCCGGCCGTTCGACGCCGAGGGCCTCCCCACGCGCCGGACCGTCCTCGTGGAACACGGGATCCTCAAGACCTACCTCCTGGACACCTACTCCGCCCGCAAGCTGGGCCTCGCCTCCACCGGGAACGCCGGCCGGGACGTCGGGGATGCCCCGGGGGTGACCGCGACCAATCTCTTCCTGCTGCCCGGCCCCCACGCCCCGGAGGCGATCCTCCGGTCGGTGGACCGCGGCCTGCTGGTAACGGAACTCATTGGCTTCGGGGTCAATCTGGTGACCGGCGACTACTCCCGGGGGGCGGTCGGCCTCTGGATCGAGGGGGGGGAGGTGGCCTTCCCCGTAGAGGAAATCACCATCGCCGGCAACCTGAACCAGATGCTCCCGCAGATCGAGATGGTGGGCAACGACCTCGTCCTGCGGGGCCGCGTCGCCGCTCCAACTCTCAAGATCGCCCGCATGACCGTCGCCGGCCACTGAGGCCCGCGGCCGCCCGCCACGCAGCCGCCGAGAGGAGCCAGCCATGATCGTCGTCTCAAACAGGATCCAGGTCGCAACGGGCCAGGAGAGCGCCTTCGAGCAGCGCTTCGAGGGTCGGTCCCGGCTGGTCGAGAGCATGCCGGGGTTCGTCCGGCTGGAGATCCTCCGCCCCGTCAAGAGCGACTACTACGTCGTGCTCACCTACTGGGAGTCGGCGAAAGACTTCGAGGCCTGGACCGAGAGCCCGGAGTTTCGGGAGGCCCATTCCCACCGGCCCCCGAAGGAGATGTTCGCCGGCCCAAACGTCTTCGAGACGCACGAGATCGTCCAGCACGTGGAGCGGAAGGCGTGAGGAGGGGGAAGTCATGGCGCTACGGACGGTGGCGCAGTATCGGGAGAGCCTGCGGGACGGGCGGGTGGTCTTCTACCGGGGGCAACGGGTCCCGAACGTGACGGGGCACCCGGTCATCCGGGTAGCCATCGAGCACGCCAGCATAGACTACGAGATGGCGGAGCGGCCGGAGACGCGCCCCTACCTGGAGCGCTACCTGGGGGGCGCCAGGGGCGTGCCGGCCGAGCACCGGCTGCGCCTCATGAACCTCATCCAGGACCTCACCGCCTCGGACTTCGGCGGGTACCAAGCCGTGCTGGCCATCCACGCCGAGGGCTCCATCGAGGCGGAGAAACTGGCCACCTTCCGCGCCTACAACCCGAAGCCGGCTGTCGCCTACGCCAAGCGGCTGGCCAGCATCCCCGAGGTGCAGGCGTGGCTCGCCCCGGCGAGCGTCAGGCGCCCTTCGTCAGGACCAGGTAGATAATCAGGACGGTCCCCACCACCACTGAGACGCCGTAGAGGACCGGCTGTGAGGCGGGAACCCGCTTCCCGGCGGCCGCCCGCTTGATCTGGACGGAGACCAGGCCGTCCAGGGCCACCAGGACCGCCACCAGGACGAGCTTGGTCAGCAGCCAGGAGGCGGTGAGGGATGAGCGGGTCAGGTGCAGGAGGGCGAGGCCGGCGATGAAGAGTATGACGAAGGCCGGCACCTCCACCATCAGGTGCAGCCGCCGGTGCAGCACGGCCACCACCGGGCGCGCGTCGGCCGATCCCGGGGCGGCGAGGCGGCCCAGCATCAAGACGCGCGCCATGAGGCTTCCGACCCAGAAGACGATGCCCGTCAGGTGGAGCGTGAGGACGAACGCGAGCACTTTAGGCATGAGTCTCTCCCGCAGCGATCAGATGAATGTGAGATCAACGATGATGACGCCAATCATCCCGCCCGCGCCTCCTGCGGCAGGTACTGGAGCCGGTAGAGCCGGGCGTAGATCCCATTCTGCCGGACCAGATCCTCGTGGTTCCCCTCCTCCTGGATCCGGCCCCGGTGGACGACCAGGATCCGGTCCACGAACCGGACCGTCGAGAGGCGGTGGGCGATGATGAGGGCCGTGCGGCCCTCGAGGAGGGTCCGGAGCGCCTCCTGGATGAGGCGTTCGGTCTCGGTGTCCACCGAGGAGGTCGCCTCGTCCAGGATGAGGATCCGGGGGTCGAAGGCGAGCGCCCGGGCGAAGGCCAGCAGTTGCCGCTCCCCCTGGGAGAGGGTGGCCCCCCGCTCCTGCACGGGCTCGGCGAAGCCGCCGGGCATGCGGCGGATGAAGGTGTCGGCGCGGACCCGCCGGGCCGCCGCCTCGACCGCCTCCGCGGCGATCCGCGGGTCCTCGAGCCCGATGTTGCCGGCGATGTCCCCCGAGAACAGGAAGACGTCCTGGAGGAGGAGGCCCAGGTGGCGCCGCAGCGTGCCGCGGTCCCACGCCCGGAGATCAATCCGGTCCACCAGGATCCGCCCCGCCGTCACGTCGTAGAACCGGCACAGGAGCGAGATGACGGAGGTCTTCCCGGCCCCCGTGGCCCCCACGAGCGCCACCTTCTCGCCGGGGGCGACCCGGAAGGAGACCTCCCGCAGCACCGGCTCCCCGGGCACGTAGTCCAGCGAGACCCCCTGGAACTCCACCTCCCCCCGGAACGGGGACGAGGCCCTGGGCACCGGCGGATCGAGCAACTTCGGCTCCGTGTCCAGGAGCGTCACGATCCGCTCCCCGGAGGCCATGGCGGCCTGAAAGATGTTGTACTTCTCGGCCAGGTCCCGGATCGGCCGGTACGCGCGCTGGACATAGAGGATGAACGCCACCACCGCGCCCACCGCCACGCCGCCCGCCCCGGCCAGCCAGCCCCCGGCGGCGAAGACGAGGCCGACGCTCAGTGCGCTTAGAACCTCGACCACAGGGAAGAAGACGGCGTTGTAGCGGACGGACCTGAGGAGCAGGTCCCGGTACCGGGTGTTGATATCCTGGAAACGGTCGAGCGTGCGCATCTCCTGGCCGAAGGCCTGAACCGTCGCCATCCCGGAGATGTGCTCTTGAAGATAGGCGTTCAGCCGCGCCAGGACCTTCCGGCTCTCCCGGTAGTTCGTCCGGGCCCGCCGCCGGTAGGCCGCCGTGAGGAAGAAGAGGGCCGGGGCCATCAGGTAGGTGAGGAGGGCCAGGCGCCAGTCGAGCCAGAGGAGGGCGGCGGCGATGCCGACCAGAGTGAAGCTGTCCCCCAGGAACGTCACGAGCCCCGTCGTGAACAGTTCGCTCAGGTTCTCCACATCGTTGATGACGCGGGTCATGAGGCGGCCCACCGGGTTCTTGTCGAAGAAGGCCAGGTCCTGCCGGAGGAGGTGCGTGAAGAGGGTCCGGCGGAGGTCGTGCATCGCCCGCTGGCCGGTCTGCTGCACCGTCAGGGTCTGGAGGTAGTTGAAGACGAACGCCAGGAGGACGCTCCCCAGGAAGAGGAGCGCGTAGCGGTCCAGCCGGGCCAGGTCCCGATCCAGGACGGCCGCATCGAGGGCGGCCCCGATCAGCATCGGCCCGGCCAGCTCCGCCCCCTTCTCCACGAGCAGGCAGAGGAAGGCGAACGCCACGGCCCAGCGGTAGGGCCGCAGGAACGTGAGCATCCGCCGCGCCAGCGCGGCGTCGTACGCCTTGCCCAGGACTTCGTCTTCGTGCAGGTCCGGGACCGTCACGCCCGTCCCCCCAGGGCGGCCGCCTCGCCGCCCAGCGTCTCCAGCTCCCGCTGCAGCGCCTGCTGCCGCGCGATGCGGGCGTACCGCCCGCCCGCCGCGAGCAGGTCCCGATGCGTGCCCCGCTCGATGATCCGCCCCGCCTGGAGGACCACGATCTGGTCCGCCTCCATCACCGTCGAGACCCGGTGCGAGATGAGCAGGACCGTCCGATCCCGCAGGGTCCCCCGGAGCCCCCGGAGGATCTGCTCCTCCGTCTCCGTGTCCACGCTGGAGAAGGCGTCGTCGAAGATGAGGACCGGGGCGCCGGTCACGAGGGCCCGGGCCAGGGCGGTCCGCTGCTTCTGCCCGCCGGAGAGGCGCACGCCCCGCTCCCCCAGGAGCGTGTCGAACTGCCGGGTGAACTCCCGGATGGCCGGCAGCAGGTGTGCGACCCGCGCCGCCTCCTCCAGCGCCTCCGGGGGGGCCTCGGTCCGCCCGAACAGGATGTTCTCCCGGATGGTCTCGGAGAAGAGGAAGATGTCCTGGGAGACCAGGGCGATGTTGGCCTTCAGTTCCGCCAGGGGAATCGTGAGGATGTCCCGGCCGTCGAGGAACACGGTCCCGGGCGGCGCCTCGAACAGGCGCGGGAGCAGGTGCACCAGGGTGGTCTTGCCCGCCCCCACCTCTCCGAAGATCCCGAGCCAGGTCCCCGCCGGGACCCGGAGGGAGATGTCCCGCAGGACCTCGGGCCCGCCGTCGTACCGGAACGAGAGGTTCCGGAATTCGATCTCCCCCCGGACCCGGGCCGGGGCCGCCGGAGCCGGGAGGTGATGGCCCGGGGCCACCGGCTCCTCCAGGACCTCCACGAGGCGCCGCAGGCCCGCCTTACCTCGCTGGTAGAGGTTGACCACGTAGCCCACGGCCATGAGAGGCCAGGTCAGGTTCAACAGGTAAGCGAAGAAGGCCAGGAACGCCCCTGGCGTGAGCTCGCCCAACAGGACCCGCCGGCCACCGAGCCACAGGACGACGACCGCCGAGAGGCCGGAGCAGACCGAGAGCATTGGCCACATGAAGGCCCACAGCCGCACGACCTGGAGGGTCCGCTCGGCGTAGGCCCGGCTCTCGTCGGCGAAGCGGCGGGCCTGGTTCGCCTCCTGCGCGTAGGCCTGGACGATCCGGATCCCGGCCAGGCTCTCCTGGACGAAGGTGCTGAGGACCCCGAGCTGCTTCTGGACCTCCCGATATCCCTCGTGGATCCGGTTCCCGTACCCGCGGACCAGGAGCGTGACGCCGGGCAGCGTCACGAGGGCGACGACCGTGAGGCTCGGGTCCAGGACCAGCATCAGACTGAGGTTAAGAATCACCAGGAGGCACGAGTCCACGGCGGCCACCGCGCCCATGCCGATCAGTTCACGGAACTGCGTCACGTCGTTGGTGAGGCGGGACATCAGGTCGCCGGTCTGGACCCGCTGGAAGTAGCCCAGGGGAAGGCGCTGCAGGTGCGCGAAGATCTGGTGGCGGACGTCCCACTCGACGCTTCGGGAGAACCCGAAGACCTTGGTCCGCCAGAGGTAGCGGAAGCCCCCCTGGAGGATCGCCGCCAGGAGGATGAGGGCCGGATAGGTGAGGAGGGAAGCCTTTCCCGCCGCGGCCGCCGGCAGGCTGTCGAGCGCGTCTTTCATGAGCCACGGGATCGCGAGGCCCAGCAGGTCCGTGGCCACGAGGGCGGCGAGACCGATGACCAGGGCGCGACGGTGTCGCCTGAGGGCGGGCGTGACTCGGGTCAGGGCAGCGCGGATGCGGCCTCCGGCCGGGCCGGGGAAGGGCGAGAGGCTGACGGGGGAGGCCCGGAGCACCCCCGGCAGCCCGCAGCGTATTCTACCGCGGGGCGCGGGGACGGGCAAGGCGACAGGGGGCCGGCCGCCTCTACGGTTGTTTCGCGTGAAAGCCGCTGAAGAGGCCGATCAGGCCTATCCCTGCCGAGCCCACCATGAGCACGAGGCTCACGGCATTGATCACCGGGGTGGAGCCGTCGCGCAGGCTGATGAACATCGTGATCGGCAGCGTGGCGTCTGAGCCGACAAGGAAAAGGGTGGTGTTGAAGTTCTCGAATGACATCAGGAACGCCACCGCCCCTGCACCGAAGAGGGCTGGTCTGAGGAACCGCAAGGTCACCGTCCAGATCGCAACGCCCCGGGACGCCCCCAGGTTGAGCGCCGCCTCCTCCAGGCTCCGGTCGAACTTGCGCAGGCGGGCTGCGATGATCAGCGTGGCGAGCGTGGTGATGAATGAGAACTGCCCCAGGACGACCAGCGTGAGGCCCGGCCGCAGCGCCTCCACCTCCACCCCCGCCCAGCGCTCGACGGCCCCGACGACGGTGCTGGAAAACAGGAGGATCGAGATCCCCAGGATGACCCCCGGGATGACCAGTGGCGTCAGCGAAAGGGCGTACAAGGCCCGCTTGAACGGGAACTCCTCCTGCTCGAACAGGAAGGCGCTGCAGGTCCCCACCACCACCGACAGCCCCGCCACCCATAAAGCGACCTGGGCGCTGGTGACCATCCCGCGGAGCAGCCCCTGATCATGAAACAGGCCGACCCGGCGGGGGCCCCGGGAGAGGAACCAGTCCAGGGTGAACCCCTGCCAGGGCAGGGCCGGGAACAGGCTGTCGTTGAAGGCCAGCACCCCCACCACCAGCAGCGGGGCGAACAGGTAGACGAAGAACGCCACCACGTAGGCCGTGTAGAGGCGGCGAGCGTATGCCGGCTGGGGGATGGAGGGGATCATCGCGTCTGGACGGCGCCAGCCAGCGTCTGGCCGGTCAGCTTCAGCCCGATCCAGACGATCGCGGACGACAGGATCAGCAGGAGGAAGCCGAAGGCAGACCCTTGTTCCCAGTTGAAACGGATGATGAACTGGTTGTAGATCTGCTCTGTGAACCAGAGGCTTTCCTTTCCGCCGAGCAGCGTCGGCGTCAGGTAGTTCCCCAGGGTCAGCATGAAGACCACGATGCTGCCGGCGGCGATACCGGGCATGGCATGCGGGATCACGATCTCCCGCAGGATGGAGGGGGCGGTGCCGCCCAGGTCGTAGGCGGCCTCGATCAGGCTGTCGTCCAGGCTGTCCAGCACGGTGACCAGGGGCACCACCATGAAGAGCATGGAGCTGTAGATCAGGCCGATCATGATGGCGACGTCATTGTAGAGCATCTCGATCGGTCTGGCCGCCAGCCCGGTCCAGACCAGCAGGCCGCTCAGGATCCCGCTCTCGCGGAGGAGGATCATCCAGCCATACGTGCGAACCAGCTCGCTGACCCAGAACGGCAGGAGGCACAGAAGGAACAGGACGCCCTTGGCCCGGCCCCGCGCCACCTTGGCGATGAAGTAGGCCACCGGGAACGCGATGAGGAGGGTCAGGAGGGTGGCCAGGACGGAGTAGGTGGCGGTCCTGGCGAAGGTGTTCCAGTAGATCGGCTCCACGAAGAACCTCTTGTAGTTGGCCATGCTGAGCGCTCCGCCGGCCCCCTTGGACCGGATGGAGAGGAGGAACATGTCCACGTGGGGCAACACGATGAGCAGGAACAGCCACAGGGCCGCCGGGGCCATGAAGACCGCCAACCCGATGTAGCGGCTCGTCCGGAAGCTCACTGTTTCCTCCCGAAGCACAGGCCGCCCACCGTGCTCCAGCCCAGGTGCACGGTCTGACCCGGCCCCAGATCGGCGAACCGGCCCGTCTGCGGCAGAGCAGCGGTGATCTCCCCCCCTGTCCGTGCCTCCCTCACCAGGACCCGGCTGTTGGCTCCGTCGAAGAGGACGCTTTCGACGGTTCCCGTGAGGCGGTTGGCGAGCCCCCCCAGTTCGGCTTCCTCCCTCGCCAGCGCGATCCCCTCCGGCCGGACAAAGAGGTCCACCGCCTGGCCCGCGACCAGGCGCTCTGAGGTTCGGGCAACCAGCTCCAGTCCGTCTCGCGTGCGCACGCGGGCCTCATCCCCCGAAACCGCAACCAGCGACCCCTGCCAACGGTTGCTCCCCCCCACGAACCCGGCGACGAAGGCCGTCCGCGGACGGTAGTAGAGCCCCTGGGGAGTGTCCACCTGCTCGAAGCGCCCCTCGTTCATTACCGCCACGCGGTCGGACATGACCAGCGCCTCCGACTGGTCGTGGGTGATGTAGACGAATGTGGTGCCGATGTCCGCCTGGAGGAGCTTGAGCTCCACCTTCATCTGCTCCCGCAGTTTCAGGTCAAGGGCTCCCAGCGGCTCGTCGAGGAGCAGCACGGTCGGCTCGAGCACCAGGCAGCGCGCGATGGCGATCCGCTGCTTCTGTCCGCCCGAGAGCTGGTCAATGCGCTTGTCGCCGGAGCCCGGAAGTCCGATCCGCTCCAGCATGCGCTTCACCCGCTCCCGGATCTCCGTTCGCCCGACCCCCCGCCTGCGCAGGCCGTAGGCGATGTTCTCCGCCACCGACATCATGGGGAAGAGCGCCAGGTGTTGGAAGATGAGGTTGACCGGGCGCCGATTGGGAGGAACCCCGATCATCGAGCGCCCCCCGATCAGGATGTCTCCGGCGTCCGGCTCGAGGAAGCCGGCGATCATGCGGAGGAGCGTGGTCTTGCCGCAGCCCGAAGGACCGAGGATGGAGAAGAAGGAGCCCTTGGGGATCTCGAAGGAGACACCCTCCACGGCGCGGAAACTGCCGAAGCTCCTCACGACGTCGCGCGCTTCCAGGTCGATCGGCGCGGTCATGGAGAGAGCTCCAGCGTGGCGGGCGACCAGGGCCGCCCCCCGGGCGGCCCTGGTCCGTCGGGTCAGGTTTACCGGGAGGCGGCGGCCCGGACCTTCTCGAGGATGTTCCCCTCGATTTCCTCCAGGCCTGCCGGCACTGCCGGATACCACTTGATGTTGTCCACGTCCTTGGGTGGGAAGCTGGCCTGATAGAGCTTCTGGAGCACGGGATCCACGTACCTGTCGGAGCCCTTGGAGGCGGTGAAGTTCCCGGCGGAGGCCGCAACCTTGCCGGCAATCTCCGGGCGCATCACGAAGTTGATCCACTTGTAGGCGGCGTCCAACTCCCGGGCCTTGGCCGGGAGCGCGAAGGTATCGATCCACCCCAGTGCGCCGGATTTGGGCGCCACGAAGACCAGGTCCGGGTTCTCCTGGGTGAGCTTCCACCCCCCCGAGTCCCACCCCATGGCCAACGTGACCTCTCCCGTGCGCATGAAGGCCAGCAGGGCGTCGCCGTTGGTCCAGTAGTCCTTGACGTGCTTCTTGCACGCGATCAGCTTCTCCCCGATCTGCTCCATGAGCGTCTTGTACGCGGCCTTATCCGCGTACAGGGCGAACGGATCCTTCCCCGTGGCGAAGGCGAAGGCGATCAGGACCGGGCGCTTGGCCCGGTAGCTGACGCGCCCCGTGTACTTGGGGTCGCAGAGGTCCAGATAGTCGGAAGCCCCCGCCGCGGCCTTCGTGTTCACCAGCAGGCCGTCCGTCCCCCAGATGTGGGGCAGACCGTACACCTGCCCGTCCAGGGTGGTGTTTTTCTTCGTGGCCTCGAGCATGGAGGAGATGAACTGATTCGTGTTGACCTTGGAGAGGTCGAAGGGCCGGTAGATCTTGTAGTCCTGCTGGACACCCGTGATCCGGTCCTGGCTCGGCTGCGCCAGGTCGAACCCGGCGCCGCCGGTCGCCCGCAGCTTGGAGATCATCTCCTCGTTGTTAGAGTAGGTGATGTTCACCTTAATGCCGGTTTCCTTCTCGAACTGCTCGACAACCTCGTTCGGGGCATACCCCTTCCAGGTCAAGAGACGGAGCTCCGCGGCCTGGGCGCTGCCAGCCCCCACCGTCAACGCGATCACTGCACCGATCGCGATCCTCGTCAGAGAGCGGATTCGCATGGCACGACCCTCCTTGAGTTCCCCGCGCGGCATGCGCGGACAGGCGGCATTCTTGTCTGGACTCGGCACGTCCGGATGGAGCGCCGATGACAGTTCTCTGACATTCGCTGGTCCCACGGTTGCATCGTCCGTCCAACGTCCAAAATGGGACACCCGAGGGGCGCGGAGGTCAGGGAGTCACGACTTGCCCTGGGCGCCGCTACGGCCAGTCGTCCGCCGCAGTTTTACCGTCGGCTTGTGGTCCTTGTCAACGGCGAAAAGCCAACTCGATGCCGCCGGCCGGCGCCGGAGGAGCGGCCCTTCCCATCGGCAAGGCGTTCGCCCCGGCCGCGGAAAGCGCTGCCGATGTGGGGCTGCCCCTGATTATAGGATGCCGCGCGGGGCGGTCAGGCTGAGTCGCCGAGCAGGTGCCGGAGGTGGCCGGGCTGGTTGGTGATGATTCCGTCCACGCCCAGGTCCACCAGGCGGCGCATCCGGGCCTCCTCGTCCACCGTCCAGGCGTAGAGCCACAGGCCCGCGGCGGCCGTGAGCGCCCGCTCCCGCGCCGTGATCAACTGGTGCTCCAGGGCTAACCCTCCGGCCCGGGCAGCGGCGGCCACCCCCACCGGATCCACCGGCCTCCCCTCCAGCAGGGCCGCCGTCTCCACCTCCGGGGAGGCGGACCGCACGGCGAGGAGGGCAGGGTGGTCGAAGGACATCACCACCGCCTCTCGAAGGACGCCCCCCTCCTTCAAGCAGCGGATCACGGCCACCTCGATCCCGGGGTAAAAGTCGCTCCCGCCCTTGATCTCCACGAAGAGGCGGGCGCGCCCGCGCGCGAAGGCCACCACCTCCGCCAGCGTCGGAATGGAGGTCCCGGCGAAGGCCGGCCCGAACCAGGCTCCCGCGTCCAGGCGCCTGAGGTCGGCCAGAGTGAGCGTCCCGACGACGCCCTGGCCGCTCGTTGTCCGCGCGAGGGTGGCGTCGTGAATGACCACCAGGGCTCCATCGGCCGCCATGTGGACGTCCAGCTCGAGGGCATCCGCCCCGGCCGCCAGCGCCGCCTCGAACGCCCGAAGGGTGTTTTCGGGCGCCTCCGCCGAGGCACCCCGGTGCGCGATGGTCAGGACCCGGCCCATGGTGGACCGCCTCATGTCCGGTGTGGCCCGATGGCCGCGCTGCGGTGCCGGAGCGCCATCGTCCTTACCCGTCACGCGACGGTTTGGGGCGCCAACCGCCTGTCGGGCTGCCCCTTGCGGAACTGGCCCGGGGCTTGCTATGCTCCCGACTCCGGGCGCAACGTCCCGTCGGTCCCCGGGCGCCGCGGAGTCTCCCATGGCTTCCCCGCGTCAGAGTTTGCCTTGCCTCTCGGCTCCAGGCCGCGCCACGGTCCTCCTGCTGGCGGGCCTCCTGGTCTTCCTGCCGGCGGGGGCACCCCCCGTCGCCCTCCTCCCAGTCGAGAGCCAGGTTCGCGAGGTCCGCGAGCACCCCCTCCTCGCCCATACCGTGAGTGGCCTGCGGGTGAACTCCAGCCTCCCCCTCTACGAGTTCCTCCTCACCCATCCCGACATCACGGCCGCCCTCGCCCGGGCGTTGGGAGCCGCACGGTACAGGGTCTCACCGGATGGGGAGAACGGGTACCGGGGGGAGGACGGCAAGGGAGCGAAGGGGCACTTCACCCTGGTGGAGCGAGCGGAAGGCCGGCGTGTCTACTTCGTCCAGGGGACCTATGACAAGCCCCTCCTCCCCACCATCGCCGGGCGGCTGGTCTTCGTGATGGAGTACCGGACCAACGGGCCGGGGGATCCCGGGATCGAGAACCGGATCCAGGGGTTCGTCCGGATCGATACCCCGATCGTGGGGACGCTGGTCAAACTCGCCCGCCCCCTGGTGAAGCGGTCCATGGATAAGAAAGTCCGGCACCTCTTCGAGAAGGTCGCCCACCTGCTGGATGCCGCCTCGGCCGACCCTCCCGAGGCCCTCCGGCGGCTGGCCGAAGATGGTCCCCGCGCGCCCCAGGACCTGGAAACCCTCCGCCTCCTCCTGGAGGCCGAGCGCGCCCGCCGGGCCGCCGCCGGCTAGCCTGACCCCCTCCGCCACTGCACCTCCTGCAGGTACAGCTCCAGAACGAAGTCGTGGGGCCAGTCTCCCCCCTCCCGTTCCACGCCGTGCCGGAAGGCAGGCCCCCCGGTTCGCACGGGCAGGGGGGAGGACCAGATCACCCGGCCGGCCATGCGGAGATGTTCGCCCCGCGTCATGACCTCCACCTCCAGACCGGCCCCGACCGGTAAGGGCTCCGGCAGGAGGAGGCCCAGGCCCCCACGGCTAATGTTCTCGGCCCGCCCCTCCAGGGGTTGGCCCCCCCTCCCCTGCACCTCGCAGACCGCGCGCGCCTCCAGCGGGAAGCGAGTGCGCTGGCGCGTGGGGGGCCCGACGTGCCCGAGCCCCTTGAGAAGAACATCCCACCCCTGGCGGGCGCCCTGGGGGAGGTGCGAGAGCATGAGGCCGTGGCGGACACCGGAAGTGCCCCGCCGGCTCGACAGGTCCTCGTGCCAGAGCACGATGGCCTCAAGGGCCACGGTTCCCTCAGGCCTCTCCACCTGGACCTCGACGGGCGTCCATGGAGGGAGCGCCTCCTGGAGGTCGAGGGCCATCCCGCCCTCGCTGACGTTGGCGGTGACCGCCGTGAGGACGCGATGCGACCCGGGCACAGCCTGATCCACCACCATCACCTTTGAGGGGAGCACCACCAGGAACCTGGGGAGTCGCTCGCGAACTCCGGTTCCGGGGGCCATCATCCTGCCTCCAGCGGAGTGTGCCTCCAGGACCGCACCCTGTGGCTAAATACCCCCCCCCAATCGGCCTCCGCGTCCTATAGCCCAAGATTTCCAACGGGGATGGGCCCTGGCACGCTCCTCGCACGGCCTCCCTGGGGAGACATTCAGGCGGAGGGGATCATGCGTACGGCGTTTCTCGGAATCTTCATCAGCCTGTGGCTGGCCGTCGCGCTATACGTGGCCCTGCTGGCCCTGCTTTCGGCCATGCGGCGGGGCCGTCATGAGTCGGCCTCCTACCCCACCACGCCCTTGCCCCGATTCCGCTCGAGCTCCTAGCCAAGTATCGGCCCCTCTCACGCCCTGATCCGGCCGCCACACCCCTCGCCACACGCGCCGCAGTAGGAAACCCCCGGCGCGCACCCTGATCCGCACCCCGGGCAAGCGATGAGTCCCAGTGCTGTCAGGGCCGTTGCATCTCTGGCCCGCGCAAAGGCCGCCGGACTCGGGGCGAGGGGCTGGGGGGCGATGGTAGCGTCCGCCTGCTCCCGCAATCCCCGATGGACGACCCATCGGAGGACCCACAGGCCGGCCACCGAAAGGACGACCAGCTTGATCCAGGGTCCGCTCGTCGGGATTCCCAGTCGCGCCCAGAGGCCGCCAAGAGGCGTGTCCCACAGTCCATGCAACAGGACAGCGATGGCGAAGGTCAGGAGGGCGGGCAGACCAAGGGTCGCCCGCCCGCTTCCCCGCGCTCGCCAGAGCCCGGCGCACACAATGGCCGTCCAGAGGCCATGGCTGAAGGGCCCCAGGACGGCCCGGAAAAGGGTCTGGGCGTAGAAGGCGTCGAAGGCGGCTTGCGCCGCCGCCTGGACGCCGCCGGTCCCGGCGGCGGCGGCGAAGTTCTCCAGGAAGAGGCGGAAGGCATAGCCGGCATCCTCGAAGGCATTGAACCCCATTCCGGCGGCCGCCCCAAAAACCAGTCCGTCAAGCTCGAACCGGTACCGCCGCCGCGCGAGTAGCCAGAGGACGGGCAGGGGCTTGGCGATCTCCTCGACCAGGCCGTTCACAAAGCCCGGTGGGATCCAGCCCTCCGCCGGGACCAGGCGGTAGAGGAGGAGGGCGGCCAGAACGCCCATCAGCCCGCCCAGCCCGAAGATGACGAGCAGGATCCCTCCCGGCGTATTTCCCAGGGCGTTGACCTTCGCCAGGTAGAGGACAAAAACCGCGGGGAGGAGGAAGCTGGTCGCGATGATGATGGACGGGATGAGGAGAACGTTCCCGGTGGCCTCGTAGAAGGCCTGCAGCGCCAGGAAGAGGAGGCCACCCCCGATCAGGACCTGCCAGATGCGCGCCTGGTGCCCCTCGGTGAGGTGGGGCATCAGGGTTGTTACCGGGTCGGGGAGGAGGAGCGGCTGGGCCGGGCCGATTGCGTAGGCCCCCGCCAGCGCGGGGAGGAGCTCCACCGGCCCGCCAATACCCCGAAGGTTGGCTCCACAGGCACCGCACGCGAGAGCCCCCGCCGGACCGGGAGAGCCGCACCCAGGGCAGTAGATCCGCTGTGCTGGCACTCTCACTTGCTCGCTCATCCCTCTCTCCCCTCTTTCTGCACGTGGGCCGTCATCGGCTCCTCGAGGAGCGCGCCCCTCGCGAACCGCTCGATCGTGAGGGGGGCGATGTCAAGGGTCCGGGCCTGCCCCGTCAGGATCACCTCGGCCATGACCTTCCCAGCGGCCGGGCTGTGCATGATCCCGTGGCCGGAGAACCCGGTGGCCACGTAAAACCCTTCGAGGCCCGGGACCGGGCCCAGGATGGCGTGGTTGTCCGGGGAGATGTCGTAGAGGCCAGCCCAGCCCCCCACCACCTCCGCTTCCGCGAGCGGCGGCACCCGGTGGGCCGCCGCAGCCACGGCCCAGCCCGCGGAGCCCCAGTCGAGGACGGCCAGGCCCTCCGGAGCGGGGTCCTGCGGCCCGTAGATCAAAAATCCCGCCCCCTCCCGCCGGAAGACCCAGCCCTTGCCCACCTCCACGACCTGGGGCACCACCCCCTGGATCGCCGGACAGGGGCCCGTGACGAAGACCTGGCGCCGGACCGGCGTCACCGGGATCTTCACTCCCACCATGTCCCCGATCCGGGCCGACCAGGCCCCCGCGGCGCACAGAACCCGGGGGGTGGCCACCCGATCCCTACGGGTCCGGACGGCCACCACCCGCCCGCCCCGCACCTCGATTCCTACCACCTCCGCCCCCTCCCGGATCGCGACCCCCAGGCGGCGGGCCCCGGCGGCATAGCCCTGGGTGAGCTCGCTTACCCCGACGGTCCCGTCCCGGGCGCAGAAGGTCCCGCCCGCCAGGTCCGCGGTGTGCAGGTAAGGCCAGCGGGCCCCGATCTCCCCCGGGGAAAGTACCTCCACCTCCACGCCGAAGCGGGCGAGGCGGGAGGCGTTCTCCCGGAACCGGGCGCCCAGCGCCTCGCTCGTGGTCAGCATGAGATAGCCGATCCGCCTGAGGTCCGGGTCCACGCCGAACTCGTCGGCGAACCCCTCGAGGGCCTTTAGGCTCTCCAGGGAGAAGCGGACATTCACCTCGGTGGAGAAGTCCACCCGGAAGCCCCCCAGGCTCTTCCCGCTCGAGCCGCTCCCGACCGTCTCCCGCTCCAGGAGCAGAATGTCCCGCAGGCCGGCCCGGGCCAACTGGTACGCGGTGCTGAGGCCCACCACCCCCGCGCCGATGATGACGATCGCCGCCCCCACGGCTCCCCTCCCCAAGAGACCCGGCGGGAGTCTACCCCGCCACACCCGGGGCGGCAACGGCCAAGTGGGCGTGGATTTTTCCCTGGGCCTCTGCTATAGGGGCGGCAGGGGATGCGATGGACTGGAATGTCCTGCTCACGGCGGCGGACGGCTGCGGCCGGGATTTGGCCTGGGCGCTGCGCCCCTTCGGCCGCTTCCGCTTCACCGGCTACCGGAACGTGCTGGTGGGGCGGGTGACGGAGCCGGTTGTGTTCCTCCAGACGATGCAGGAGCGCGCCGCCCAGGGGGAGGCCCCGGGCAGCCTCATCACCCGGGTCGTGCCGGTGGAGCGGACCTTCCCGGTCACGGCCGAGACCTTTCTCCAGGACGCCCAGGCGGCGCTGCGGGAGGCGGTGGCCCGCCACCCCGGCCCTCGCTTCTTCGTCCGCCTGGACCGGCGCGGCTTCAAGGGCCGGGTGAACACCCAGGAGATGGAGCGGGCGCTGGGCACCTTCGTGGCCGAGACCATTCGGGCATCCGGGGGAACGCCCGGGGTCTCCTTCGCCGACCCCGATGTCATCTTCCTCCTGGAGACGGTCGGAGAGACCGCCGGCCTTAGCGTCATCCCCCGGGCGCTGCGCCTGGCCTCCCCCCTCCTGAAGGTCCGGTGAGGGTGTGGCGGAGGAGGCGCCGCCCCTCCTCCGAGATGGTGAGGACCGCGAGCCGGTGGGCCGCGGCCTCCGCCACAGGGGACCCCGGTTCGGCTCCTTCCGCCGCCAGGACCTCCCCGGTCAACTCCACGACCGCCCGCTCCTCCGGCCAGTAGACCTCCACGTGCAGGACGATCCCGGGCGGGAGCAGCTCCGGGAGGCTTAGCAGGAGGGCCTCCCCGGTCGCCTGCCGGCAGGCTCCAGGTCGCCAGGGGGAGTGGGTGGGCGGGGTGGAGAAGACAACCTGGTAACGGAGGGGCAGCGCGTCCCGGCCCGCCGCCTCCGCCATCCCGGCCCCCCTCCGTCAGGTGAGCTCGCGGTACAGGTGGGCGATGGTCACGATGCCCCGGTAGAAGTTGTCCAGGTCTAACCGCTCATCCGGGGCGTGAGCGTTCTCATCCGGAAGGCCGAAGCCCAGGAGGAGGATGGGGACCCCGAGCTGCTCGGTAAGCGCGGTGACAATCGGGATGGATCCCCCCTCCCTGATGAAGACAGGCCGCCGCCCGAATCCTCGCTCGAGGGCCCGGCCGGCGGCCTGGACCGCCGGGTGATCCGTCGGCATGAGCCAGGGCCGGGACCCGTGCATCCGGGTGACGGTGAGGGTGACCGAGGGCGGGCAGAGACGCCTGAGGGTGGCCTCGAAGGCCTCGACGACCTTCTCCGGGTCCTGGTCCGGCACGAGGCGCATGCTCACCTTCGCCATGGCGCGGGCCGGCAGCACGGTCTTGGAGCCGGTCCCGGTGAAGCCGGCGTGAAGCCCGTTCACCTCAAAGGTGGGCCTGGCCCAGCGCCGCTCCAGGGTCGTGAAGCCGGCCTCCCCGCCCAGGGCCGGGACCCCCAACGCCTCCCGGTAGGCCGCCTCGTCGAAGGGCAGCGCGGCGAACGCTGCCCGATCGGCAGGAGCGAGGGGCCGGACATCGTCGTAGAAGCCGGGGATCGTAACCCGCCCCCGCTCGTCCGTGAGGCGCGCCAGCAGGCGGCAGAGGACATTGGCGGGATTGGCCACGCTCCCGCCGAAGACCCCGGAGTGCAGGTCGGTGGCAGGGCCTTGCAGGTCCACCTGGCAGTAGACGATCCCCCGCAGCCCGACGCACAGTCCCGGCACGCCCTTCGCCAGCATCGCGGTGTCGGAGATGACGACGGCGTCGGCCTTGAGGCGGCCCGCCTCGGCCGCCACGATGGGCTCCAGGTTGGGGCTCCCCACCTCCTCCTCCCCCTCGATCAGGAACTTCAGGTTCACGGGGAGGCGACGTTCGGCGCGGAGCCACGCCTCGGCCGCCTTTAGGTGGATGAAGACCTGACCCTTGTCGTCCGCCGCCCCCCGGGCGTAGATGGCCCCCTCCCGGACGGCCGGCTCGAAGGGCGGGCTCGTCCAGCGGTCCGCCGGGTCCTCGGGCTGGACATCGTAGTGGCCGTAGGTGAGGAGGGTCGGCCGCCCCGGCGCCCCCGTCCACTCGCCGTAGACGACGGGATGGCCGGGGGTCTCCAGGACCTCGACCCGGCAGCCGAAGCCCCGCAGGAACTCCGCCACCCAGGCGGCGGCCCGCCGGACCTCCCCCCGGCGGGCCGGGTCCCCGCTCACGCTGGGGATCCGGAGGAAGGCCTTGAGTTCCTCGAGGGCAGCCTCGCGGTCCGCCGCGATCGCCCGGAGGACCGCCTCCATCAGGCCCGCTCCTCCCCCGGCCTGCTGAAGGACACGGTCACCACCGTGTGGATGCCGCCCCGGACGTAGAAGTCCCCCACCACCGTCATCCGCCGGGGCTCGCAGGCCTTGACCAGGTCATCCAGGATCTGGTTCGTGACGGCCTCGTGGAAGACCCCCTCGTTCCGATAGGACCAGAGGTAGAGCTTGAGGGACTTGAGTTCCACGCAGCGGGCGTCCGGGACGTAGCGAATCCGGATCGTGGCGAAGTCCGGCTGGCCCGTGCGGGGGCAGAGGCAGGTGAACTCCGGGGACTCGAAGGCGATCTCGTAGTCCCGCTCCGGGTTGGGGTTCGGGAAGGTATCCAGGACCTTGGAGGGCTGCGGTACCATCTGCCACCTCCGCTGCGTGCTCCAGGGTTTCTAGTGCCGCTCCAAGTAATACGGCCCACTGCTGATAGACCGTGCTGCCGCGGGTCCTGTCGCCGACGTGCCCCACTCGCGGCCGGGCGTCGTCACCCGCTCAGCCCCTCCCGCAATGCGCTGCATTGCGGCAGGAGGCCGAGGGGGTCCCATTCGGCCCGGCCGCTCGGGGGCCGCGCCCCGCGCCACCCGCGGCTCGGCTGCATTCCTCGGTGCGATTCGTTGGAGCGGCACTAGTTCTTGTCATCATGGAACTTGATGTGCCAGTGGGTCCCATCGCAGAATGGCTTGTTTCGGGAACCCCCGCACCGGCAGAGCGTGTAATGATCTGCCGATTCGGGCCGGGAGTGTTCCTCATCCTGTAATTCGGGGCCCCCCACCACAACGTAGGGACCGTCCTTGGAAACGCTAATCATGGGTTCCCGGTCCTGACCCCTGTGCTCAATCCCATCAATGGAATAACTCAAGGCGCCAGACGGACATTCCCTGATGGTCTCGATGATCTTTTCGACATCGGCTCCATCTGGATCAATCCAGGGTTCGGCCCCCGAGTTGAACGCGGCTGAGAGACTGTCGGTGCAATATCCGGCGTGGGCACACACCGCCCGGTTGTCGTGAATGGTGATCCTCTTGCCCCGGTAATCAACCCGTTCGTTCGTGGACCGCTCCGCCAATCTGCGCCCTGAGAAGCCAATCCGGGCATGGGTGCCGTCGCAAAACGGTTTCTTGGCGGATCCACCACACCGACAGAGCGCCATCACCGGTTTGGTGGGAATGGTTTCGCCTCTCGAGTTCTTGAGCGTCTGCATACCGTTGACGAGGTAAGGGCCGTTTTCCGCCACTTCAATGGAGGGCTTCTTCGCATCGTGAGAGGACTCCATTGGCACTCCTTCCCGCGCCGGGATTTCCAATAGGGAGCCTGTCCGCCCCCGCTCCTTGCGGTCAACGAGCGGGCTCGACGCCCGATCGGCGCCCGCACCAGCGGGGAGCCGCTCCGACCCCCATCGTACCCCCGGAGCGTTCACCCATCAAATCGAAAATCCGGGGGTCACACTCGCCGTCGCCGGGCCAAATGACGAGCATCACGAGGCCCGAGGGAGGAGGCGGCCGGAGGCGTACGCTCGGGTACGTTGAGGACCGCCGACGACCGAGAACGACGTGAGGCGACGTCAGTTGGCCCGGC